>JACCDV010108748.1_pt1 | contig 10473 bp, 18 predicted proteins | sample 7446131 | NCBI WGS metagenome assembly JACCDV01 (sample SAMN15323448, study PRJNA562643) | freshwater metagenome | isolation source: river surface water | place: USA:Blue River Watershed | collected 2017-08-17
CCCATTGAGGACTTTAGTGAGTGAGACGAGACAAAAATCCTATGAGTGGACAGTTTCTGTATAGGGAAGTTGACCTAGAATTCAAGGAGCCAGCGACTAAGAATTCGGAAATTGAATGAGATACAGAGCTAAGCGACAATATCGAATTTATGTCCCAATTTGTTCTAACCTTGAGCAAATTGCTGGACTCTCTTGTGGCGGAACCAGTTTGAGGAGATTTGTCTTGGGTGTCTAAGTGAAGCAAGGCTCGTTTGGACGGGTGATAGGGGAGCGGGTATGTGGATTAATCATCCGTACAGTTCGCTGTGTGAACCAATAGCTACGAACCTTACCATCTCATCCTCTATGACAAAGTATATTGCTCGGGTATCACCAGTTATGTTAATGCTGAAGTGACCCTTCCATCTTCCAGACAAGCCATGGTTGCGTAAGGTGGGATTTTGCGGATCTTTAATGAACTGTTCTAAAGTAGTAATAGCTTTCTTTTTAGTTGCGGGTAGCAGTTTTGCAAAGTCTTTTTCAAACCGTTTCGAAAGTATGTACTGCATGTTAGAGAGACTTTAGATGTGCAATAAAGTCTTCTCCTGTTTTGAATGGTCCAACGAAATTACCAGTCTCGTACTCCTTTTGAGCTTGTTCAAGGATGCTCTCTAGATACGGAGTAGGGCGGTACTTATTAGCAGACAGAGTTATTTCCTTATCACGTACAAATTGCTTAAGGAAGGCATTTATGACGGTACTGAGTGGGACACCCAATTCCTCCGAAACCTTTTTTGCCTCAGCCTTTAGTTTCTTGTCAGTCTTCACATTTAAGATGGTATGTGTATTCATATACTAAAGTATATACTCTGGTATATTTTTGTCAAGTGACAAAAATACTTCCAACTAATTACTAGCGGAACCAAAAGTTGTTATTAAGATTGATGCCTTGCCAAGCAAGGGCAGTAGACGTCGTAGAGAATGTCGACCTAATTTTTAACGACTGGGAGGAGTATAAAAATGGAAATACTCTTGTGGTGCAGAGTGTGTTTGAGCAATTGGATGATGCGAGTATTCATATCCCAACACTTTGAATGAATTGAGTATACTTTTCAGGTAACCTGGAGATAGCATTTTCTTCAGAATGATAGAGATCGACAAGGATTGCGTCCCACCACTCGTTTTCTTTTCCAGTGGAAAGCCTGAGCCAGTCAGTAAATGCTGAAAGTGAGTATTTTTCCTTCAATACATCGCAATCAATAAGGCCCATTTCATAACCACTCAAGTGTGCCCGTATAAGATCCATTCGCACACTGCCTGCATACATTGCTGGGTTTTGTGAAATCTGTGTAATTAAATTAAGGAATTTTTCCATTCCAAAAAGTATACCAAAATTCTCTCTAGGGTTAAATCTTCGTTAGGGCAACAGCGTAGAGGATGATGACCTAATTTTTAACGACTTGGGAGGAGTATAAAAATGGAAATACTCTTGTGGTGCGAACTGTGTTTGAGGAGAGAGGAGATGTGACTGTGAGTATTCCAGTATTTAATCCTACTTTAGTTTCATTAGCGACAAGACAATAAAGTAGGCCGCAGTGGCGGTTAGTAGATGCCAAATAAAGTGTGTGCCTGTAGGTATGTATTCGCAAAGTGAGGGGTCGATAACTCTGCTGACTAGACCAGTTGCTAAAAGAAGTATTGCCACTACGCCAGGTAATAATGTCGCTTGACCTTTCTTTGATAAGAAGTAAATTGCTAAACCAAGAAACGAAAAAAGAAATAAATAAACTAGTGAGCCGTTTAAGTAAGGAAGTTGCTCTAACCAAAAACTGATGACTAAAGTCAAGACAAAGCCAGTTAACTGGAGATGCGTTTGGGGGGTAATACGTTTGATTAAGATAATAAACAAGAGTAGCGTAAAAACGCCGATAGCAAGTGTGTCAGCGATGTCACCAATAGAATTGTTGTAGTGATGCCAGAAAGCACTACTTAAACCTATAAAAGTAATTGAAAATGGTAGTAATCGTATAGACCAACCCCCTCTCTTTTGATTGACTAATGATCTGATGGGAGAGATAGGCAGAAATCAAAAAGACTGCGTTTGAAAACGTGTTGAGGGGCTGATCTCCCAAACTCGTAAGCCATTCGCAGTATATTGTGGGGTCATCCATACCAAAAGCATATCACGCTAGGACCAATAAATCCCTCTGTTTGAGGGATTTATTTAGAAATGGTGGTTGACCATTTTCTCGGGGACATATTAGGGCTTATTCAATTCTAAGCTAGTCTAGCGACAATATAAATTTTTGGTATCTTTGTGTTAAGACCAAAAGCGAGGGTCGGTTTCTATATATTCTTGATCCATGATAACTCCTGTTGTCACTTCAATAAAATACATTAATTCCATTACGGAGTTTTCTATAGTCGTTTCATTATAATCACCAAACATGACATGTGTTTGCCACCAGGCTGGAAATTCTTCATATAGAAAATCAGGTCGGACGTGTTCGGGAGAAATGAATCCAATCGTCAGTATACGTTCAAACAGAATACTTGCTACTAAATAGTGTTTCTTAATAGTTTTTTGTTTATATCTAGACTCAAGGTATTCTTTGTAGGCAGGAAGTATTTTCTCAAATAACCAGGCTTTAAAAGGTATTTGCACTTTTTCCATTTCTGCAAGCATTGTTTGATACTCAGCTAAAGTCATTTCCCGGCCACCAACTATTACTTTGGGGTCAGTTTTTGGTTTAGTGGCTGATTTTTTGGGGGCAAATTCTTGAGTTAACTCAAAGGGTGTTTTACCCAAATCTTTGTGGGGGAAGTAATTCCAGCACTGAAAAGATAATTCTAATATGGTAAAGACATGTTCTTGATCTCTTACTCGACTCAGCTTCTTGGAAATTTCTTTTTGAAACTGCAAGTGTGCTTTATCACGCCAGCGTTCCCCAGCGTGATAGACCAGATCAATTATGTCATCAACCGATAATTGTGTAGAAAGCTTAAATTCAGCCAATACACCATTTAATTCCTTACGGATACGCATTTGCTCGTTTTTTAGATGTTTTTGAGTATCCATAGTAAAGGCCACATTGTGAATGTTATTATTTATATACTATGTTCTACATTAACAATCAACCTATAACAGGAGACGCTCTCATTAAAGCCGTTCTTAATAGTTTTGACGGAAGAAAGTATTTTCTTGATGTCCGTGACGGGGGTGTTATTTCTGTATCAGAAAATGAAACTCTAGACAACAGTGTTTCTAAAGATTTTATAGTCGTTCCGACTCTTAGCAGTAAACAATTACAACTTGCCCTTGTTGAGTGTTTAGAAGTCATGGGATCATTTGAGGAACCTAATTTTAATATTGATGTTATCAAAGAAGCTTATGACTATCAAAAAGCCTTAGACCTTGTCACAGACGCTGAGTCATTGTTGGCTTGGAATATTTGGCGAGACGAACTTGCTTGGGATTTTGTACGGGAGTGGCTTGTCACTATTCCTGGCGGAGAAGATCGGTGGGAGTTTGATTGTGAATGCGAGATATGCAAAGTTATGCAAAATTCAGAGGCCACTCAAGGTGATTACCTGGAGGCTTTTGCAAGACAAAACCAGAAGCACGGTGAGGGTTTATAATTATTAAGCACTAATAATTCTTGATCAGGAACGTCACTTATTGAAAGCACTATTTGTACACATCGTGGTCTCCGATAGCGAGAAAAACAACTTCACTTTTTGAGAGATACGTATAGATGATCCTAGTTTGGTAATTCACTGAGAAACTGTAGCGGTTTTTTAACTTTCCATTGAGCTTGTGCGCTTTAAGTTGTGAATATGTTGGATCATTTTCAAACAATTCAATTTTCTCAACAGCTTCTTCCTGAAGAGATCGTTCAAGCTTTCTCAGCATACGCAGAAATTGAGGTGTATACGCAATGTTCATGTACCTCTATCTACTTAAAAGATCTCGTGGGGTAGCGACTCTAAGCAGTTTACCCTCAGATACTTCCTGCTCAGCTCGTAAGATAGCGTTAATAGCCTCTTCCTCACGGTAGTGTTTAATTGCTTTACGGATTACCGCAACACGGTTCACACCAGTAATTTCGGTGAGTTCTTTAAGGGCTTTTTCAGCTTCAGCATTAAGTGGTACAGATATTGTTGACATATAGAATAGTATTACTTTTTAATACAGTATTATAATACTTTGGTTTGTTTTATCCTGCAAGGTGTAAGGTACCCCAAAATTAAGACACATTTTCTAAGTCTTTTAATGATGCCGCAAGTTGATAATTTTGCGCAAACACAGCTGGTGGTAGCCTAAGATTCGTGGACGGAAAAGAAACGCTACACAACTAATGCAAAGTAAGGGTGTTTAATCCCTTAACTGTCGGATGAATTCATTATACTTTTTAGGGAATTCAGAAATAGCTATTTGATCGGAGCCATAGATTTCTAAGAGAATTAGATTCCAACAATCTCCTTTATTGCCGGTTTCTTTTTTAAGCCAATTGGTAAATGCTTCAAGGGAAAATCTTTCTTCTAATAAGTTTAGTTCAAGTAGTGCGTATTCATAACCGCCAATAAAAATCTCAATAAGTCCAAGATTTGGAGATCCTACAAACATGCTTGGCTTCTCACAAGTTTTTTCAATAAATTTAGTAAATTGTTCCATGAAGTAGTGTAATTATAGTAAGTCGGAGTAATAGTAACAAATAAACGCATTAAAGGGAGGAGGGGGGGTTCTACTAGATTTATAATGTGGTAAAGAATATTAAAAATCCAATACCACTCTGTGGTAGAACCAGTTTGAGGATTTATGTCTGGGGTGTCTATGAGAAGCAGGGCTTGTTTGGGGGTGGTGAGAGGGAAGTGGTTCCACTAGTCGGTAGGGAGATGTCGTATTGATTACAGGTCTCCAACTGTATTCCAGAAACTAGGCAACATCTCCATCTACATCCCGAAGTTTTACCCCACCTCTGAGTGCACTATTTCTTGAGGAGATATTTTAGCCAAACCGTTTTCTTTCCTGGATTGGTCCAAGCATCCTGTTTGAGAACCTCTAAATTGTATTGTTGAAAAATGTCTTGTAACTTCTCTGGTTGCCAATACGAAAAGAACCTTTGGAACTCATAACCGTAATCATTTTTCTGCACCACTTTTTCGTCGTCTCCTTGCTTGAGAGCAATATGGAGGATGCCGTTTGGTTTGAGTATCCGACAAATTTCACCAAAAACAAAATTGATTTTTTCTTTTGGAATATGGAGCAATGACGCTTTTGCAAACACCCCATCAAAATACTGATTATCATATGGCAATTCTTTGAGCATATCTCCTTGCAGAAAAGTCGCTGACGGTAATTTTTCACGAGCAATCTTTAGGAGACCTTCCGACAAATCAAACCCTTGCACATCAAAACCCCTCAATGTAAGTCTTTTGTTTCAACACCAGGACCACAACCTAAATCTAGGACTTTTGCATTTTGAAAAAGTGCTTCGCTAAAAAAGTCCACAAAATCATTGTCCCAACTATCGTTCTCGTGGTCTTTTGAGTAATCGTTGGCGATTTTGTTATATGTATCTGCCAGTTTGTTCGTTTCCACCCGAAAAGTATACCAAAATTAATTCTCTCTAGGGTACCGTTTAGCTAAATCTTCGTTAGGGCAACGTCGTAGAGGATGATGACCTTATTTTTAACGACTTGGGAGGAGTATAAAAATGGAAATACTCTTGTGGTTCGAACTGTGTTTGAGAAATTGCAGGATGAAACTATCTATATTTCTAGCTTTCAATCTCAAGAGCAAATGGTTGTTTGAAGATAAACTTCGAAGCGAGTGAAGCTAATAGTGCTCCAGAAGAATAACCAACTAGACAGAGTATAAAGAAGGGGATTAGAGGAAGTGTGAAGTTGTATGACCAGACAGGAAAGAAGTAATTCGCAATTTCGTAAACTGCAATCAGCGCACTTAACCAAGCAACAAAATGGACGGTGCTTACTTTCTGCACGAGTAGAGTTGTGGCTACAAAAAGCCCATACGACAGTGAGGCATTAAGTAGTAGAAATATGGTTTCAAATCCTAGTGTATAAGAAAACAATCCAAAATACTTACCAAGCAAATTGTCATAAAGTAATCCAATTGCCGTACCTAAAACAATTCCGAGTAATAGTATGCGAGGTGTCGCCCTTATCTTTTTATAGTAGAACGCACACAGCACAAAAAATACGAATTGTATAAAAATAACTACTCCAAAACTTATCCAAGCAGCTGACATCTTAATAGAAAGTATACCAGTTCGAACGTATCGGTAGGGTACTCAGAAAACCTTTGTAAACTTGCCTCCTTAGAGTGGGCGACGTCGTAGAGGATGTTAGAACTGTGTTTGAGAGAATAAATGACACAACTATCTATATCCCAGAGTTTCAGGTAGAACTTGTGTAAGTTACTTTATCCCATAAATAAAAAGGGCCCCGTGAGGAGCCCCGTGCAAATCTGCAAAAGCAGGTTGCGAGTTAGTCGACTTTCCAGTTCAGGGTCTTTCCAGCCCAGAACAGGACAATCATTTCGTTTTCACCGAACTGAACTTCGTTCGGTATTGTCCACGTCTTACGGCGCAAGGTGATGGTGCCGAGGTTCTTGCCAAGACCGTAGAAGTCGGCACCGAAGTCTGAATGGAAGCCTTCCAGTCGGTCGAGTGCATTCCGCTCTTCAAAAGCCGTTGCGTAGAGTTCGGCAGCGTGAGGTGCCGTGAAGCACCCCGCACAACCACAAGCCGTTTCTTTCTTCGATTTTGCGTGTGGTGCCGAGTCGGTTCCACAGAAGAACTTAGGGTTGCCGCTTGTGGCAGCATCCAAAAGTGCTTGGCGATGCGGTTCCTCCTTGAGAATGGGCATACATTTGTTGTGGTGAGACTCGAACACCGCATCGAGCGTCTCGAGCAGGTGGTGCGCCGTGATGGTTGCAGAGACATTCGCATTTGCCTCCCTCACGAAGTCCACTGCCTCCGAGGTGGTGATGTGCTCGAGGACGATTTTCAGGTTCGGGAAACTTTCCACGAGCCACTCCATCGTCTCTTTGAGGAACACTGCCTCACGTCGAAGCTGTCCGACCCGCCCATTTCTGGTCGTATCGCCAAACATCTTCGATACCAAAGTCTCACTGTGTACACAGAGCACCAGACCGACTTCTGCCATCTTTTGAAAGACAGGAGCCAGTTGCTTGATGTCAGTGACACCGTGGGCAGAGTTGGTTGTTGCGTTTGCTGGATACAGCTTGGCAGCCACCACAAGCCCAGACTTCTTCGCTTCAGAGATGTCGTCAGGACTGGTTTGGTCCGTCAGATACACCGTCATCAGTGGCTGGAAGTTGAGTCCGTGGTCAGTCGCTTTTGCCGCCTCTCGGATTTGCTCCGAGTATTCCCACGCCTTGTTCCAGTTTGTCACTGGTGGCGTAAGGTTCGGCATAATGATGGCACGACCGAATTGCTTGGTCGTGTACGGCAGCACTGCCTGTAGTGCTGCTCCATCACGTAGATGCAGATGCCAGTCGTCAGGCTGGCGGATGGTGAGCGTATTCATTTGGTCTATCCTTGTCAGAGGTTGATGAACTCGTTGGCAATATCGCCAAATACCTTGGCTCCGCTCACGAAATAAGCGGTGCCGACCTGCACAATGACAGCACCAGCGGTTTGCATATCACGAACGTCACGTCCGCACTGCACACCTCCGACACCCCAGACCAGTTTGCGGGAACCGCCACTGTCGTCGAGAGCTTTGCGCCACTGGTTTACTTGCCCGAGTGCCATAGGCTTGATGGCACTCCCTGCAAATCCCGCCCACCCAGTTTTGTCAGGTGTTTGGATTTGTGGGGTTCCATCGTCGTTGAAAAGTAGCCCGTTCGGGAAAGTGTTTTGCGTTACGATGGCATCAATGTTGCATTGAGCCAACAGTTCTGCTGTGTCGATGATTTGCAACGGGTTGCTCATCGGCGACACCTTCACTAACACAAAGAAATTGGGGTTGTGCATCTTCACAGCGGAGCTGGACGAGCCAACAATTTCTTCGGTCAGACGAAGGTCAAGTGACGCAATCGGTTTACGCTTGCCGCCGTCGGCGACATTTGGGCAACCGAGATTGAGTTCAATTCCGTCGAAACCAAGCTCTTGTACTGCTAGAGAAAGCTCCAGATACTCCGTAGGAGCAAATCCAGCAATACTCACGATGATTGGCTTTCCAGCCGTTCGGGCGATACCGACCATTTCATCTGCCACTTCAGTGATTTTCTGAAGTCCAGGATTGGGAAGTCCGAGAGAATTGAGGGAGGAACCGTTGAAGGTATTCCCTGGGTTTCCAGCACGCTCTTGCATCGTAATCGAACCGACCACGATGAATTGAGCGGCGGATGCGGCAAGTTTCCTCACCTCATCCACTGACTTACACCACCCCGCGGCGTTGCCGACAGGGAATTCCGTACTGATCTTGTCAATGAACGTCATTTGACGTCTCCTTCGGGAGTTACAAATTAAAAGGCCAATTACGATATTACATGAATCTAAGCCTGCGTAAAGGCCTTCGTTATAAATTGAACTAGCTAAGGTTTACGTAGTTGCATTGTTGGTGACTTTTAGATAGTCTTGCTCCAGAGTCAGTTGCTGACAGGCCAATACGCTGCCTTAAAGCGTACTTTGAACTTTGAGAGGTAGCAAATCAAATCATGGAACGAAACCAAGATTGGTGGATCAAAGCCTACCAGCAACAAGCTGCGCTTTGGATTCACGATGGGAATCCGGCTCGCCCACATGCCGAACTGACGTCCGGAAAGCATTCCGATGGCTTCTTCAACAGTCGCCTGGTGACTTCCGATAACCATCTGATGGTTTTGGCAGCCAAGGACTTGGTTGATTTCTACGTCCAGCAGGGCAACTACGGCCTGATCGAAATCGTCGACCGTGTGGTTGGTCCGCAAACTGGCGCAACCAAGTTGGCCACATTCATTGCGGCCGAAATCTCTGAGCGACGCAATCGGCTGTGCCACTTCTCCTCGCCGGAAAAGCAAGGAGAAGGTGCCGCCAAGCGCATGGCTTTTGCTGACAAGGAAATCGAACGCCTCCCCGGTGAACTTGTCCTCCTTTGCGAGGACGTGATCACTACCGGTGGCAGTGTCGATCTGACAGCAAAAGCCTGCCTCGAAGCAGGTGCCAGGGTGCAGCCCAATGTGCTTGTCCTGGTCAACCGATCTGGTCTCGTGCAAGAAGGTGATCGGAGCATCTTGGCCTTGATCGACCGACCGATGCCGATGTGGTTGCCGGAAGATTGTCCCTTGTGCAAGCAGGGTTCGAAGGCTCTGCGTCCGAAAGACAACTGGGCCGTCCTCAACGCCGACTACTAATCAGTAACACCTGGAGAGAAACCATGAATGACAAGAAATTGTGCTTGGCCCTCGACGGGCTCAGTCTCGACGATTCATTTCGTCTTCTGGAAACTGGAGGTCTCGGACACCTTGCTTACGCGGTGAAGATTCATGCTTTGCTCGATCAAGATGGGCCGAGAATGATCAGTTTCCTTCGCGATCATGGGGCCGAGAGGATCTGGGTCGATGCCAAGTTTCATGACACCAAGGATACGGTGGGCTACCGCGTGGCCGCACTTCGTAACCACGAGGTCGACATCGTCACGGTCCATGCATCGGGTGGTGTCCCGATGATGCGAGAAGCGGTGAAGGTGGCGGGTGACCAGACCAAGATCTGGGCCATCACCGTCCTGACGTCACTTGATGACGAAGAGATTGCAACCATCTACGGTCGCGAACGAACCCGTCGTCAGATCGTCAGCGATCTTGCGCATATGGCAAAAGACGCGGGGGTCAGTGGACTCGTCTGCTCGGCGCAGGAGGTCGGCATGCTTTGGCAAGATCCGTATCTTGTGGATCTGAAATTGGTCGTCCCCGGCACTCGCTCTGCAGGAGTCGCTCTCGGGCAGCAGAAGCGTTCCGGCACCCCGAGGCAGGCGATCATCGACGGCGCCACCTACTTGGTGGCTGGCAGTCAGGTCACTAAGGCGACTGACCCTCTCGCCGCCTTCAATGCGATGGAGGCCGAAATCGAGAACGTGTAGGTCTTCGACCAACCGTTCTATACAGTGCACCCAAGGCTCCGGCCGAGGGTGCGCTTTCTTTTTATCTATACACAAAATCACCCTATTTAGCTATTGTGGAACCAAAAGTTGTTATTTAGATTGCTACATTAAGTAGCAAGGACAGTAGGGCGGCTATCGGGAATCGAACCCGAATCGAGGGCTCCACAAACCCCAGTGTTAACCGTTACACCATAGCCGCCAGATATTGTGTGGATGGGTGGGGGGAGCTAAAACGACCTCAGTCGTTTTAGCTCCCCCCACAACGCGCTAGTTATACCTATTTTTAGATAAAAAGTCGAGAGCATGGTTTGCTTGGCACTAGGCTCTAGTGTTACACTTTTTAGTATATGGATACAGAAGGAC
>JACCDV010387134.1_pt1 | contig 10472 bp, 9 predicted proteins | sample 7446131 | NCBI WGS metagenome assembly JACCDV01 (sample SAMN15323448, study PRJNA562643) | freshwater metagenome | isolation source: river surface water | place: USA:Blue River Watershed | collected 2017-08-17
ACCTACCACCGCCTGTAGCTCAGTTGGTAGAGCGCGGAGCTTATACCTCCGTGGTCCTTGGTTCGAGTCCAAGCGGGCGGACATTTTTAAGCACAACTAGCTTTTGCTATTCTGTGGAATCGAGAGTATAAAGGAATAGGCAAGGTCTTCAATTTTAACTTTTCCCTTGCTCTGGAGAATGCTATGCGAAATGTCGTGTGGTTACCATCTCGTCCGCCACCCAGTGTAAGGGTGCGTCGCTGGCTGTTTCAATCGGCCGCAATTATCGAGACCATTCTCTGAAGGGAGGTGATCCAGTTTTCTCGCTACGTGGACTTGCGTTAATAGTTCATCCCACCGGCCGCTAGTCTACTCAGACTGGCGGCCACCTGCGTTTATATACAAATAGAGCGACACAGATGTGTCGCCGATGGTGGTCGTCCGGCCGGCGCTTTGGCGCCGGCCGTGGACATTATTTGAACTTTCCGCACACGTGGATAATTGGAAATGGTGAATTGTCACCAGTCATGCCGGGACTCGTGATTTCAACCGCAAGGACATCATACTCTTCTGGTGTGTCCGGACGCATCGTTGCGATACACACTTCGGCGTGTATCTCATCGCACTCTGACGGAATTCGGTGGATGACTCGATTGCGTGAAGATTTAACCTTAGCGTCCCCGGGAACCAAAAGAATCCAGGTTAGGAGCTTTGGCAAGTTCGGGTTCTTGGTATTGTGAATATCGATGGGCACGACCATCTCGTTATTTTGCGGTGCCGCAATTGCAATACCAGGCACGACAGTGCTCTTGCAAACAACAGTAAAAGAACTCATTTACGTATCCCTCTCTGGAATGTTAAGCGGCACATAAAATAGCGCCAATAGAGCGCCATGTCAATGAAAGGTAAGAGTGTAAAAGGCGGTACCTTTTATTACTCCATATGTAACGCCTCGCCAATCTTCTCTACACGTTCGTGGATAAGGGGGAAGTTCTTGGATAGGTCTGGGTGTTGCTCGACTAGATGTCGAGCTTCGTTTCTCGCTGCTTCTACTAGCTTTAGATTTTTGATGGCTTCCATCCCAAGGTCGGAAAGGCCTGATTGTTTGGCACCATAAAGTTCACCGCTTCCGCGGAAGGTGAGGTCGTGCTCGGCGAGTTCAAAACCGTTCTTGGCGGTTGAAAGGGCTTTGAGTCGGTCGCGGGTCTTTTCACTCTTGCTTTCCGTCACCGCAAAACAGTACGGCTGGTGTGTGCCGCGCAGCACACGACCACGGAGTTGGTGGAGCTGAGCGAGACCAAAGCGCTCGGCGCCTTCAATAATGATGTTGGTGGCGTTGGGGACGTTTACTCCTACTTCCACCACCGAGGTAGCGACGAGTACATCTATCTCGTGATTATTAAATCGTAGCATCACATCGTCCTTTTCTTTTGGCGTCATTTTGCCATGAAGCGGCTCAATGCGAGCTCCTTTAAAGATATCCTTTTTCAATCGAGCCGCTTCCGCCAGCACGCTCTTAGAGTTTACCGCCATTTGCTTGTCTGGATCTGGCTCATCAATGCGTGGGCAAATCACGTACGCTTGGCGGCCACTCTTTAGTTCACTACGAACATGCTCATACATATCATCCACTTGCGCCGGCAGGACGATTTTCGTAATCACAGGCTTGCGACCTTTTGGCATCTCATCAAGAAGCGAGATGTCGAGGTCTCCGTAAATAGTAAGAGCGAGAGTGCGTGGAATTGGCGTCGCTGTCATGGAAAGCAGGTGTGGCATCCTAGCGTCTTTCTTAGCGAGCTTCTTGCGCTGGTTGGTACCGAAGCGATGTTGTTCGTCGATAATGACATACGCGAGATGTTTGAACTCCACACTCTTATAGATAAGAGCATGCGTCCCAATCAAAATCGGTACTTCTCCATTTGCTACCCACTTCAAGAGCTGTGCTTTTGAAATATTGGTCGGCTTGTCGGGATTCGTCTTTGAAGGAAACTTCTGACAGCCGCTGCCGGTAATGAGACCGATTTGAATCGGCAAGTGGCGGAAGTATTCGATGAAGCTCTCGAAGTGTTGTTTCGCGAGAATTTCCGTTGGTGCCATGTACGCGACTTGGAGATTTCCAAATTCTAATTTCTTCCCAAGTCCTTCTGGCGGTCGTGAAGTCGCGACAGCATACGCAGTGGTCGCAGCTACAGCAGTCTTTCCACTTCCTACATCACCTTCAAGGAGGCGAGACATTGCGTGGTTACCAGCGAAGTCACCAAGGATAGTTTTGATAGCATCGTCTTGTGCTTTGGTGAGAGGGAAAGGGAATCGTTCGATAAACTTCTTGGCGTGGTCGGGCGACGTGTTGAAGGTGTAGGTGCTCGCGGCACTGACCGCAGCGCGTTCTTGTGCTTTTTTGATTTGAATATAAAACACTTCTTCAAACGCAAAGCGCTTGCGCGAGCTCGCAGCGTGTTCGGCTTTCTTCGGAGAGTGAATCCAAATAAAAGCGGTCTTGAGTTCAGGGAGGTTGTATTTCTTGATAATGTCAGCCGGAATCGGGTCGTAGATGTTTTCTAGAATTCCTTTTTCAAAACACTTGAGCACGGTGTGGTAGAACCACTTGCTCGTCACACCCTTGGTCTCTCGGTATACCGGGTAGAGGGTGTCATCGTACCCTTCGGTATCTTTAAAAATAGAATCATGGCGATCAATCGGTAGTGAATCAAGTGGTTCAACTTCTGGGTTGGAGAGGTAGAGCTTGGCATCAGTGCCAGCGACCTTGCCAGCCAGCTTCACGTACATGCCGTTGCTGTACATCTTGGCAAGGTACGGCTGATTGAACCACATCACTTGTATCTTGGCTGAACCGTCTTCCACATACCCTTCAGCAATCGGCATTTTACTTTTCCAGGCTTTACGAGTTTTCAGTCCTGAAAGTTGGCCGTATACGATTGCGTCTTGTCCCTTCACGAGTCCACCGACTGACTGCACATCAGTGATGTCTTCGTAACGGGCAGGGAGGTGGTAGAGGAGGTCAGAGACGGTCTCAATACCAAGACGCTTAAGAGCTTTTTCATGAGCGACATCAATTCGGAAGTGAGTCTTTAGCGGGTCTGAGAGTTTCATGTTGGTTCTATTGTACCAAAGAAGCAGAAACGAATTATGTTTGACAAAATCTATAGACAAGGTACTGTTCTTAACGAATTGTAATTGTAGTTCAAATGTAAAGAGGGAGGCTGATTTGGCTGAAATTGTTCAGGATGTTAACGCACGGGTCAAGCATATTGCCCGGCAGGGTGGAATCTATTTGCGTTGTGACGAGTTCACACGTGACATTCAAATGGATCCGAAGCAGGTTGAGCGGGCAGGTTTTCGTTCGGATCGGTTGAAGAAGGGTGACAGCTTCGATATCGATGTTCGAATTGAAAACAATGGGGGGCTGAAAACCTCACAGATTCGTTCATTGAATGGAACGCCTGCGCGTCCGCCGGGTCCGACTGGAAACAAGTAAGGAATGGGGGCGCGGTAGCGCCCCCTAACCACCAATACGATCACATGATGAAACATGTTGGTCGTTTTTTCGTATAAGGAGATGTCGGGTATACTAATGACTCACGTATTTGTTATGGCATCAGCATCAAAAAAAGAAATTAAGAAAGATTTTAATAAAATGGCTCTTGCGCTGCATAAGAAGCTTAAGGGAAAAATTGAAGTGAAGAGCAAGGGTACGCTTAAGACCAAGGATGACTGGAGTATTATGTATACACCAGGGGTCGGTGCGGTATCACTGCATCTTTCTAAGAAGCCGCAAGACGCGCGCGAGTACACGATGAAACGAAATACTGTTGCGGTGGTGAGTGACGGCTCAGCAGTGCTTGGTCTTGGTAATCTCGGTGCGCTTGGCGCTCTGCCGGTCATGGAGGGCAAGTGTGCAATCTTTAAAGAGATGGCGAACGTCGACGCGTTTCCGATTGTACTTGATACACAGGATCCCGAAGAGATTATTAAAATTGTGAAGGCAATCGCTCCAGGTTTTGGAGGTATCAATCTAGAGGATATTGCGGCACCACATTGTTTCTATATTGAGAATCGTCTCAAGGCTGAACTTACTATTCCAGTGATGCACGATGACCAGCACGGAACAGCGATTGTTGTATTGGCTGGACTCTTGAATGCTTCGAAGGTGGTCAAGAAGAAGTTCGAGTCACTTAAGGTGGTAGTGGTGGGGGCAGGGGCGGCCGGCCGCGCGATTACGCTCTTACTTATGAAGGCCGGTATTACCGATGTGGTTGTGACTGACTCCAAGGGTGCGCTTGTGGCCGGCCGCCAAGCACTCGATGGATACAAACGCGAGCTCGCCCAGATGACGAACCCGCGCGGTCTTGGAGGTGACGTCCTTAGTGTGGCGGCTGGAGCTGACGTGATTATTGGAGTGTCTGGTCCTGGTACTATTGCTCGCGCTCATATTGAAGTAATGGCCGAAAAGCCAATCGTCTTTGCACTCGCTAATCCAATCCCAGAGATAATGCCAGAAGACGCCAAGCGTGCTGGTGCCGTCGTAATTGCTACTGGCCGGTCTGATTTTCCTAATCAGGTAAATAACTCGCTAGCATTCCCGGGAATCTTCCGCGGAGCACTTGATAGCGGTGTGACAGAAATTACGGACGACATGAAGCTCGAAGCCGCCAAGAAGATTGCATCACTCGTGAAGAAGCCAACTGCGACTGATGTGATTCCTTCAGTCATGACACCAGGATTGGTAAAGACAGTAGCGAGTGCTATTAAGAAGAAGAAATAGTATTGATTTAAAAAGAGCCGGCCCTAGGGCCGGCTCTTTTTTAAATCTTACGCAGTCATCTTAGATAACTCATAATTCTTCTTTGAGGTTTGGATTGTTTGATACGCGAACACAGCGAGGAAGATACAACCTTGCACAAATACAATCGTGCCACCGGTTGCGATATTGAAGTAATAGCTTGAGTATGCACCAACTAGTGAACTCACAACACTAATCGCAACCGCGATTTGGAGCATGGTAGAAAACTTTTTCGTCAAAAGAAACGCGGTTGAGCCAGGAGTGATAAGCATCGCAATCACAAGGATAATTCCTACAGTTTGGATTGATCCAGTAATGGTAACTGCGAGGAGTGAGAGAAAGGCGTAGTGGATGAAACGAACTGGGAGTCCGAGTGACTGCGCGTGAGTCGGATCAAAACAAAAGACAAGGAAGATGCGCTGAAACGCTAGCACTACCAACGACACGGATGTCAGAATAATGAATGTATACCAAGCGGAGTCGTCAGAGATACCGAGCACTTCACCAAAGAGTACGTGCGTGAGGTCGACCGAACTGATTATTTTTGAAATCAACATCAGACCAAGCGCGAAGAGGGTGGTGAAGACAATTCCCATCACAGCATCCTCTTTAATCTTCGTGTTGGTTTTAATATACCCAATCAGTGTCACCGCGAGCATGGCAAACACAAATGCACCAACTCCAAAGGGAATTCCGAGCATGTACGCCAACACCACTCCCGGAAGGACAGCGTGCGAGATAGCGTCACCAAGAAGCGACCAGCCTTTGAGAACAAGAAAGCAGGACAAGATAGCGCATGCTACACCCACGATTGTAGAGACGAGTACCGCCTTAAACATAAAAGCGTATTGTAGTGGTTCAACGAAGAAAGAAATTATATCCATACGCTAAGCAAAAGTTACGTGGTTAAGTGTGCCATCAAAAGTCTTCTCCACAAGCTCCCGGGTAAAGACTTCTTTGGTAGGGCCGAAACCGATAATAGTCGACTTTACGAGCGCAACGTGGTCGCAGGTGTCCGGCAGTGAGAGTAGGTCATGGGTAGCGATGATTATAGTCTTGCCACTTTCTTTGAGTCCAATAAAAAGTGCAATGAGAGATTTTTCGGTTGTGGCATCTAGTCCAGCAAACGGTTCGTCAAGGAGAAGAATGTCTGCGCCTTGAGCGAGGGCTCGGGCAACAAAAACCCTCTTCTTCTGACCACCGGATAGCTCGCCAATCTGACGCGCTTGAAAGTCCGTCATATTCACGCGTTCAAGAGCTGTCTTAACTGCAGCATGATCAACAGCACTTGCCATTTTGAAAATATTTTGTGTACCAATACGACCCATCATTACCACGTCATACACTGACACCGGGAAATCCCAGTCGACAAGCTCGCTTTGCGGTACGTATGCAACGTGTCCATGCTTTTGCGCTGTATAGGGATCATCGCCACAGATAGTAATCGTACCTGTAGTCGGCTTCACAAGACCCATGATGGCCTTAAAGAGTGTCGATTTCCCGGCACCGTTCATACCAATCACGCCGGTGAAGGTATGGTAGGGAATCTTGATGGTGGCGTCTTTTAGGGCAATGTTATTTCCGTAACGAACGTTCACATTCTCAAGTGAGATGGCGATGTCTTTCATGATTATGATTGTATTAGGCCAGTAATAATAGTGTTGGCAGTGTGCTTGAGAAGTTCAAGGTAGGTTGAGGCAGGGCCCGCTTCGTCTGAAAGTGAGTCTACAAAAAGTGTTCCACCAAGACGTGCACCAGTTGCAGCCACAACCTCTTGTTGGATACGAGGCTCAACTGTACTTTCGCAGAAGACAGCAGGGATTTGTTTTTCTTTTACAACTTCAATAATCTTAGCCACTTGCTGCGGTGAACCCTGAGACTCTGAGTTGATAGCCCAAAGGTATTCTTCAGTCAGGCCGTAGTCAGTCGCAAGGTAGGTGAAGGCACCTTCGCAGGTCACGAGGACGCGGTTGTTTTCTGGGAGTTTACCGAGCGCATCCTCAAGCTGTTCGTCGACAGAACGAATTTCATTTGCGTAAGCTTCAGCTCGCGCGTTGAAGTACGCTTCGTGTTGTGGTGCCTGTGCAACAAGTGCCTTGCGAATATTCTCAACATAAATAAGACCTTGTTCCGGTGACATCCAGGCGTGGGGGTTTGGTTTGCCGGCGTAAGCATCTTCTGCAATGTACTGCACAGTTACGCCTTCACTCACGCGAGTGACAGGGACATCAGGAATACTGGCGCGAAGCTTTTCGGTCCAGACCTCAAGGTTCATTCCGTTTTCAAACATAATGTCGGCTTTTGAAGCTTGCACGAGGTCGTCGGGAGTTGGTTGGTAGCCGTGGATTTCCGCACCGGGTTTAGTTAGTGAAATAGATTCCACTTTATCACCACCAACCTCACCGACCATATCGGCAATAATAGTGAACGTGCTAAGCGCAACAATTTTATCGTTTTGAGTCGCAGAAATAACCGCCGCTTCTTGTGGTAGGCGGTTTTGTACTCCTATGTATGCCAGAGCACCAAGGATAAATACAACGAGTAATAGAGATAAGTAATTTTTCATGAATGGTTATTTATTAATCGGTGAGCCGTGTGGATCGTGAGTAGGATGTTTAAGAAATATGTCGAGTAGCTCGATGGTCTCGTCGGAAAAGGAGTGTTCGAGTCTCTCTGCTTCGGCGTGCACTAGCTCTTTGGGGAGCTTTAAGGTTTGGTGTAGAAAGACTTCAATCAGACGATGTTTGTAAGTCATCTTTTTTCCAAGTGCTACACCTACTTTTGTGAGCGAGACAGTCGAATAGGGTTTTGAAGTCGTAAGACCGTCAGTAGTCAATTCTTTAATTCTTTCCGAGACTGTCGACTTGCTTAGATTCAAGCGCTTCGCTATCTGTATGATTCCTGGTTCCGTCCCTTTTTCTTGGAGGATATAAATGGCTCGAACGTAATCTTCGCGGGTGGCAGAGATACGTTGCTTCGCCACAGGAGAAGTTCGCATACACGAACAATATAGCAGAGCTGCTCATGCTTTGCAAGAAAGGGGAGTGTTTATAAACAAATCACCCGACGGGGCCGGGTGACCTGTCGGGTGGAGGCGCTTAGCCTTTCTTGGTTCGAGGGATGAACATGGTGAGATTCGCTTTGTTCATAATAATTCGACCGCTTTGTTCATGGGTCATTATTATGTCTCCAAGCACTTTCGCGCGTCCAGGTACGATCGTGATAGTGATCAGAACTGGTTCGCTAAGCGGCAAGGCACTTGCGAAATTCATCGGGTCAATTATCTTAAGGATTCCACCCAAGCTACGCATGACCGCGTAGGTGCAGATGCCAATCAATGCGTTTGATTGGGTGGTGCCGTTTGGACCCATATGAAGTTCGGCGTTGGTGTCGCCTCCGATAATAGTCCCAAGAAGGGAGGCTTCAGCCGGCGAAGTGATTCGAAATTTGAATCTTATTCTTCCTTCAGAATCTGGCACACCAGACTCGATTACTTCACATATCGGTTTAGCCACCTTAGCCATTTCGAGAAAGTTCGCATAGGTAATCTTGAGCGAACAAACTCGATAGAGAAATAGAGACTTTGCCCTGACGCTCCTGGTCAGCTCGCGAGCAGTTTTTTTCAAATAGTCTTCTACACCCTCATTAATGTGGGCAATCAAGGTTTCGGCGTCACACATTTTCGGTCCCCTCTGTAATGTCCTATGCAAGCCATACCATCGCAAAATCTGCTATATAAGTCAAACGCTGTCAGACGACAGCGTTTTAGGTGCGGAGACGAGAGGAATTTCTCTCCTTACAGGAGCAGTACCCGTTGTCGCTAGATTATTTCGCTTCACTCATAATCTATCTGGCAACAGCTTCGAATCCTCACGTAAAATGTGTCCCACACACTTTACTTCGTCTCCACCCAATAAAATAACCGCCCTTGCAGGCGGTATTTTATACGGGCGGAGACGAGAGGATTCGAACCTCCGAGGGCTTTTAAACCCTGCCTCGTTAGCAGTGAGGTGCTTTCGGCCACTCAGCCACGTCTCCAAACAATATAAATATTGTGTTCGCTAGAATAGCATAATTTCATAAAAATAAGAAAATAGCCTAATTCTAATAATTTCGAATCGCATCCATAAACAGCTCGCCAAATCTGATGAGCTTCTTATCACCCACACCATTTATATTGAGGAATTCCTCATTAGTCTGCGGTCGTTTGTTTGCCATATCCCTTAGGGTTTTGTCGCCGAAGATAATGTAGGGTGGGACGCCGAGCCGGGCAGCTTCATTGGTTCTGACTTGGCGAAGAACTTCGAATAATTCAGGATTGAAGTCCTTATCGCTTAAGGCGACTACGTTGTTCTTGGTTTTGCTGGTACGAGTCGGAGCACTAAGTGGGGCAGGAGGCGCACATTTATCACAGTTACCACAATTCGCTTCTTTATAGTCTTCATTAAAATAGCGAAGTAGAAATTTCCGGCGGCAGTCATTGAGATCACCGTATGAAAGTACGTGATTGAGATTCTCTTGCACTTGTTTCTTTTCTTCTTCGTCACTGATGCGGCCGATAAAAAACTCATGTTTGAATTTGTCCGCGACTGAGTAGAGAAGGACACACCGGGCCGGTAGTCCGTCGCGACCGGCGCGGCCGGTCTCTTGGTAATAGCCTTCAACTGACTTTGGGAGGCTGTGGTGAATAACAAGCCTCACATCAGGTTTGTCGATACCCATCCCAAAGGCAATGGTCGCGACCATTATATGTATGTCGTCACGAATAAACCTTTCTTGATTATCGCGCCGTTTATCAGTCGTCAGACCGGCGTGATACACGCCGGCGTTGTATCCGTGTTGGTTAAGTTTATAGGCAACACTTTCAGTGTCTTTCCGGGAGAAGCAGTAAATGATGGCACTCTCGCCTTCGTAGTTCGCGAGCAATGACAGAATGGTTTTGAAAGAGTCTTTTTTCGGGAGCACTTCGTAGCTCAAGTTTTGGCGATTGAAGCTCGAGATGAAAATATTAGGACTTGGGAGCGCAAGTTGCTTCACGATATCTGCGCGGACTTTCTCGGTGGCTGTTGCTGTGAGTGCGATGATGGGGATGTTGGGGAACTTGCCGCGGAGCTTATTTAGGTTGCGATACTCCGGACGAAAGTCGTGGCCCCATTCAGAAATACAGTGCGCTTCATCGATAGCAAACAAACTAATTGGAAGGGTGTGTAGGAGCTCCTCAAAGGCCGGGAGACCTAGACGCTCGGGTGCGATGTACACAATTTTTATACCACCGTTCTTTATCTGTCCAATGACTGCTTCAATCGCCGATTGGGTGAGTGAGCTATTGATGAGGGCAGCACTGACGCCACTTGCAAGCAGTGAATCAACCTGGTCTTTCATGAGCGAAATAAGGGGAGAGATGACGACGGTGATACCTTCGTTTAAGAGGGCGGGTAACTGAAAGCAAAGTGATTTTCCGCCACCGGTCGGCATCAGGACAACACAGTCTTCCTTTTGGAGGACCTTCTCAATGATTTCCTTTTGGAGCGGGCGGAACTCATCGTAGCCGAAGTATTTCTTTAGTGTCGTGTACATATAGTAGTCAATAGTATGACACGTAAGAATAAGAAGGGTAAATTTTGCGTTATTTAAGACAAAATGTCAGAATGTCGTGTCGCGATATTAAAATAAATATACGGAGGATTGGCTG
>JACCDV010713911.1_pt1 | contig 10471 bp, 9 predicted proteins | sample 7446131 | NCBI WGS metagenome assembly JACCDV01 (sample SAMN15323448, study PRJNA562643) | freshwater metagenome | isolation source: river surface water | place: USA:Blue River Watershed | collected 2017-08-17
ACATGTTCTGGAAGAAGCGGAAGCGCCCGCACAACGTCATCAACAGCATTCTTTGTCACGAGTCGTGACGCGGTAACTAAGAAGATTGTATCTTCTCTCTTTTGAAGAGTTTTCTGTATCTCAATAACACGCTCTGGTGAGCGCTGCCGCATTACTGCTGTGTCAGTACCGTTTGGAATGACCGTTACACTACCTCGAAAACCCATCGTCACTGCCCAGTGCGAGAGATAGTTTGAGATGGATTGAACTGCGCGGGCATGCTCAAAACCGTATCGCAAAAGTGGGGAAAGTAGTGCTACGTGCGGCCTCTTGAACACATGTTCGAAAGGGTCGCCTTCCTGGAGAGATAAGACGTACGGAATCCTCATGCCAAAGAAGCGAGCAATAACTATTGGGAATAACATGTACGACATCATCGCCCATGCGCGATTAAACGGCTGTTCTCGATGTAAAGAAATTGCTTTGGTTGCAGCAAGAGGAACAAACAGTGCCTTCGCAAGATAATTTGCCCCAAAGCCAACGCGGTGAACGTGCACGTTTCCTATCACTTCAAATGCGGGTTCATCACGCTCAAACTTCAACGTGATGAGATGAAATTCATATCGTCCTGGGTCAATACGATCGGTAATTTCTTTGATAGCAACCTCAGCCCCACCGACGTGCCGAGGAAAATATGCGAGTGAAAAAATAACAACACGTTTCTTTATTTCAGACTCCTTCTGCTGTAGTTTTCGAACCATGTCGGCATACGCAAAACGAAGTGCATTTGCAAATGAATCACCCTCCCCGAGGGTATGTCGTGGAAGTACTGCACCAGCAGAACGCATTGCTGCTTTTTCCTGAACTCCATGCGTACCGTACACTTGGTCGGCCCGTGAAAGCATGACTGAAAGTACTAGCCGCTGTAACAATGGGAGGTCGTCGAGCGTTTGATCGGCAAGCGTTATCAATAATGGTACACGCGCTAGAAACTTAAAAATAATTCCTGCGAGCGCGGCGTAACTCGCCATAAGCGACCACGCAAATAAGTACCGCTTCCCTTTCCAGAGCGACAGTGCAGTAATGGGACCAAGTATTGGCAGTAAAAATTTATCGATAACGTTCCCGAAACCAACTCGATGCAACACCAGATTTGGCGCGACAGAAACGGGGTCTTGCTCTGAAAACTTGCTCGTTATCACATCAAACGTAACCTCGGGCAGTGCTCGAGCAAGTTCAGCCAACGCTTCTTCTGCAAGCCCAGCAACAGGATGCATGGTGGTTGAAAATACGAGTATGCGTTTCTCGCGATGCTCTCCTGGAGCGTGAGTACTCACAAAATTTGAAATGTATTCTGGTAGTGCTCGACGCGCACTCCACCCGAGAGCATTAATCTTCGACGTATCTAACCCTGATGTCATTCTATTTCCGGGCCGTTCAGGGAAGAGAACGATATTTTTTCCAAAACCAAAAAGATTTGCGACATCAAAAATAGAAAACGCTCTCGTATTTCCCAGTCCATATTCGTCTCCCGCTCCTTCTTCTCCGACACGTATAAGCGCGTCAACAATGTCATCAACATGGGTAAAATTTCTCTGCTGTGTTCCGGGTCGAACGACGGCGCACGGAGAGCCCGCAAGATACATTCGTTTGAAGTGCTCTATAACGGTGCCGTATACACCAGACCGTTCACGCGGACCATAGACGTTGTAAAAATACGTAATCGCATAGGGCAACTGTTCCTTCTCCCCTGTATCACGTACTAATTCGGAATTTTCCGCTTTCGTTAGTGCATATGGCGACGTGTACCGAGCTGCACCTTGATCGCCAAATTTTGTTGAAGACCCCGCATACACGAGTTTGCACTTTCTCTTTTTCCAATACTCAACGACGCCTCGTGTTCCAAGCGTATTTAAATCATGAACTATTTCGGGCTCAAGTACGCTTTGTTCAACACGCGAATACTCGCCCAAGTGATACAAAACATCAACATGTTCTGGAATCAGGCGTTCAATATCTTTGGTGTGACCTTCTCGGTACACCACGCCAGGCACATGATTCTCACGAGAACCTGCAAAATAGTTGTCGAGCGAAATGACCGTGCATCCTCGTTTTTGAAGACGCTCGCAGAGATGCGAACCGACAAATCCTGCCCCACCAGTAACAACTATAGTTTTTCCTGCATTCATACTTCTTCGATGATTGTATATCCGCTCTTTGTCTTCTTCGCACCAGTACGTAGTGCCCCCACCCCGAGCGCAACCGCAACAAGAAGACCAAGAATCCAAGGCATCATACCGAACGACCCCTCTGACTCCAAAATGGAGACAGCGCCGGAAGTGCCGGCGCTATCAATACTAGATACCGCAGTATCGACGACTGGGTTTCGGACGAGGCCGTCCGCGCGAACGACACTCCCATGCAGAGGGGCACACAATAGTACCGCCACCATGCAGAGGTTAACGAGAAATCGGCTTAACATGAAGCATTTGGCGCAATTCTTCCTCTGAGATTTCCTGTGGTTCGGTGCTGATATCTGCTTTCTGTTCTACCTTCTTTGCTGGTGCTGCAGTCGATGGTTGTGGCCCTGGAGCGCTCACTGATGGCGTAGCTCCACCCCCAGCCACAGCACCACCCTGACCCTTGGCAAAAATAGAGCGAAAGGCGCTTGAAAATGATGCGGGGTCCTGCCCTTTTGGTGGCTCTGGTTTTTTCTTAATGAACATCTGGTCAATCAGGTGGCGTGGTGAAGAGTATCGTTCTCGAGAAAATACCTGCAAATCATGACGAGAAACATTTTCCCGCTGTGGGAGTGAAAGGCAGTGCGCAAAGAAAGGCCTGCTTCGAACGCCGTCTATGGTGAGCGCCACGGCAAGCTCTCCTGCGTCCAGTTTGTCAAAATCTTCTGTGCCAATGTACGGAAAAAATACACGCTCAATAATTGGTGCGTCGAATGATGCTGGCGCAAATGCGACAACACTTCCCGAGCGGGCAAGAGTTTTCTCGCGAAAATCTTTATCTTCTTCAACGTGGACCGCATCAGAAATAACACCCGCGATAGTTCGCTCATTAAACAACCAATCTAAATCTCGATCCGACAAGAGCCGAACAACGTCGTGCAAATACAGGGCTGGTGGAATTTTTGAAACGACCGAAGATGCTCGTGTACCGTGGGCAAACATACGGACGAGTGGCGTAAATCGTGTTGGAAACATTTTTACGCGAGAGAGGTCGACTACAACAATTGAACCATTTCCAAGCGACTGAAGACTAAAGCGCGACGCACGTTGACCTAATACATTTCTCATCAATGTGTCCTTTGCAAGGTAGCGACCGTTTCGAAGTATGGTCTCGACAGCTTCCTGTGATGCAGCGAACGCTTTTTCAAACGAATTTCGGTCGTCTGACCCAGGAGGAAACAATGTGTCACGATACGAAATTTCAGTAACTGCGTCATATAACGACAGCGTGGTCCCTTCGGGATTCGTAAACAGCTTTCGTGCAAAAAATGTGCTCAACTCATTCGGACGAAGCCGATACATGGATATTAAAAACGAGGTGAGGAGTTCAACCCCCCTACTTTCGGGAAGCGCACGAAAATCTTCAATAGGATTCCAAGAAAATGGATATTCTGCGTCAGAGGGATCGATGTATAGAAGCTTTGACCGCACTTCCTCTGGTAGGCGTTCAAGCAACAAATCTGCAACCCCACCATTCGAATCAAGCAAGACAACACCCATGCCTCGTCTAATATCCTGAAGCACCATGGAGGTCAAAAACGCTCCCCGACCGGAACCAGTCTTACCTATGAGCGACAGGTGCAAGAGACGATCTGCATCCTTTATGCCGAACTGCGTCTCTTTGCCTTTAAACGCGGTCGTCCCAATCTTTGTAATAGAAGTCCCCCAGTCCATGCAGACAGTATAGTGCGGCAAGCATCTACTCGGAAGTACGCCGACGCTATTTAGAGCACACCCTCTTCTGCCAACGCTCCTCGAAGTGACTCGTACTTATTTGCGGGATCCCAGAAAATCCAACTCGAGAGTCCAGCATCATACGTCGCTTGCACCTGCGCTTTTACATCTTGAATCGTGTAATCCTTTCCGTAGTCGAAATCCTGAAGCCACGTGCGAAGTTTGAGTGGTGAATATACATCTTTCGTATAGAGCTGTGGTGACGTCGACGCGACTGGAGTTCCTGCAAGTGTCTTCACAACGGTTGTTGGTGATTGTGCGCGACGAGCAGCTTCCGCCATCGAAAACTGCACGATTTCATACGGATACATGTTCGGATTGCCGAGGTTATTAAAACCTTTCGGGTAATGCGACGGATATACCATCGGCATCACATAGTCGAAATGCGGAAGAGCACGCTCAAGTTGCTGGCCGATGTTTAGGTCATCAGTGTTAGTCGCGGTCATACCGAAAAGATCTGCTGACATCGTGACCCCTATTGGCTTTACGTGCTCGGCAAGATATTTCCAAAACAACTCGACTGCTTCAGACTTTCTTGGGTTGATGTATACGGCATCCTGCATCGGACCATCCGACGGATATCGAATGTAGTCATAGTTCAACTCATCAAAACCAAACACTTCATACGCTTCTCGAGATAATTCGACAACATAGTCCCAATAGGGCTTATGCGAAACATCGATGAACGCTAGTCCTTTGTGATCTTTCCATGCGCCACCCGTTGAAGCACTTTTTACCGCAGACTCAGGATGTTTTGATGTGTAGTAAGGATCCTGAAAAACAGTAATTCTCCCGATAACATAAATCTCTTTCTCGTGAAGCATTTTGACGAACGAGCGCATGTCTCGCGCACCACATGCGTCAGATACAGAATCTGCGAGAGCTGGGTTGTCTGTAGTAAACGCAATCTTTCCTGTGTAGTCCTTGATATCAATAATGACCGCATTCAGTTCTGTATCATCAATAAGTTTCACCAGCTTCTCTCGAAAACTTGGCGTACCAACGACGCACTGACTCATATAAATTCCCTTCAAAGGCTCAGGCGGCTGAATATGTTCAGCTATCGGCTTCGGCGGAGTCACGACACTCTCTTCTTCCTGTTTCGACTCTTCAGTCAAAACGCCATCAACGGAAGCACGCCACTCATGAGGTAGTGAAAAGGCTGCGACCGCAACAGCGCCCGCGAGACCTAACGCAAAGTAGGCACTAGACTTTTTGAACGGGAGTTCCTGCCGCATATGGCGCCCCGTTTTCCGTGTACGCATCTGTTTTATGTTCGCCCGACAGTGCACGCAAGAGCCAAATTCGCTCTTGTCGCACCAAAAAACCGAGCGCCATAATCAAGAGACCGAAAACGACTCCCAGAATCGCTTTGACGACTGCGGGGAAACCAGTGAATGGAAGAAAAGCGACGAAGAAACCGAGAAGAATGATTGCTGCCGCTTTTGACATGTAGTCATTCTATCAGGAGGATACAACGACAACAAATTCTCCCTTGGACGGCACTTCTCCCGACTCAAATTTTGCACATACTTCTTCGACACTGCCAGTCGTCCCTGTTTCGAAAAGCTTCGAAAGTTCCTGTAAGACGGCAACGGTGCGCTCTGGAACACGCTCCCGTAGCTCGACTAAGAGTTTTGTTATCCGATGAGGCGACTCAAAGAAGACAATGGTATGCCCTGATGACACCGCTCTATCAAGAGCCTTTTGTCGACCTTTTTTATGCGGAAGAAACCCAAGAAATAAAAATTGGTCTGCATGAATTCCCGAAACCGAAAGTGCTGCTGTAAGCGATGACGGACCAGGAATTGCTTCAATCTTTGTTTCTGGAAGGCGTTCACGAATTAACGACACGAGGTGCGCTCCGGGGTCGGATATCGCAGGCGTTCCCGCATCAGACACCAAAGCAAGATGCTTCCCTTCTTCAAGAAGTGCAAATACTTTTTCATTCTTCAATAATTTCGAATGCGCGTGGTATGAAATCATCGGCTTCTTAATTTGGTAGCGTTGTAGCAATTTTGCTGTCACTCGCGTGTCTTCACACAAGACTGCGTCGCAATCACCCAAAATACGAACCGCGCGAAGCGTCATGTCTTCAAGGTTTCCGATTGGCGTAGCAATAACCGACAATTTTCCGCTCATACTCATTCTATAATTCTCAAGAATTTGAGAATGTTTTCAGCACGAGGCGTTATTTTGTGGCGCACCACACTTCCCTCATGTCGTTTTAACAGTAAACCCGCACTCGCGAGTTTCTGCATGTGTTGTGCCGCAGTTTTAAAATTTATTTTCAGTTTGTCTGCCACTTCTCCAACCGAAAGTTCCGCGTGCTCTTTAAGCAGAAACAGTATTTGAATTCTGCGGTGGTTCGAGAAACCCTTCACTATCCTCTCCAACGTCCGATACGGCACCACCTTCATATGATTCTATAATTCTACAGAATTATAGAATCTCTGCAATTAGTTGCGAGCAAGCGCGTCTGCAACTTTGTATATGTCCCCCGCGCCAATCGTCATAACCACATCCGCAGACGACGTACTGTTTCGAAGCTCACGTTCTATCTCCTCAAACGACGGCAAGGAAATTGCGTTCGGATTATGGCTCCGAATCGCCTTTGCAAGTGCTTCAGACGTAATACCCTCAATTGGATCTTCTCGAGCAGGATATATCGGAACGAGTATGATGCGGTCCGCCTTAGCAAGCTCTCCTACGAAGCCGTCGAACAGGTCTCGAGTGCGCGTGTATAGATGGGGGTGGAATACCAGCGTTATTTTTTTGTCAGCGTGTTTCTTCCTCAGGGCATGCAACGTTTCTCGTATCGCGGTCGGGTGGTGTGCGTAATCGTCATAAATCAGTGCCCCACTTTCAGCCTCGCCCTTATACTCAAAGCGCCTCCACGTGCCGTGAAATGTGTTCAGTGCAGAATCGAGAATGGTGTCGTTGACGTCAGGGAACAATTCCTTCGCGGCTGCTTTTGCAGCACGAGCGTTCATACGATTAAACTCTCCCGGGAGCAACAGCTCTGGCGCTTGCTCCCGTGTGTAGTCAATAACACGTGCCGTAGTCCCGGAAAGAATTTTTTGGATTTTAATGTCGTTAGGGTTCGTCACTACGGCACCATCACTCGGGAGCGCGCGTACAGCGGAGCGAAACATCTCCTGCATCGCTTCTTCCGTTTCGAACCAATCAGTATGGTCCCACTCAGCATTCGTCAAAACGAGTACTTTGGGAGAAAGTTTTAGTACGTGGTCTTTATATTCACACCCTTCAACAATAAACAGTTCGGGATTTCCTGACAAAAAATTTGATCCAAAATCTTTAACGATAGAACCAACAATTGCCGTCGGATTTTTCCCCGCGCACCGCAACACATGCGCAAGCATCGCAGTTGTTGTGGTTTTGCCGTGCGTGCCCGTCACCGCAACAGTAGTTCGACCCTTCGTTGCAACACCGAGTGCCTCAAAGTATGAAATTTGTTGTATGCCCAACTCGCCAGCACGCACTCGCTCCGCGTTATCAGGCCACACAGCATCTGAATAGACGACAAGCTCCGCGTCTTCAGGTATGTTTGTCGGATTCTGCCCGATACACACTCGAAGCCCAGCTTTTTCGAGAAGCTCCGTCGTTGGAGACGCTTCCCTGTCAGATCCTGAAACCTCATACCCGTTCAATATATAAAACTGAGCAAGAGCGCTCATACCAATCCCACCAACGCCAATCATGTGTACTTTCATATGCGCAAGAAATTATCCATGAGCGCGAAGCATCGAGCACGCATTTCTTGAGCGCGTTCATGTGCCTCGTTCGCTATAGCTTCAGAGTGTAGCTCAAAATCAGCACTTGCCCATTCACGGTCTTCGCGAAGCCAATCTTCAACAATTTCAGGAGTTGCTTCGACATGAAACTGCACACCATACGCGTTTTCATATGCAAACGCTTGATGTGGGCAAGCAGAATCAGTTGCAAGTAGTGTCCCTCCACGAGGCATGTCGAATGTATCACCATGCCACTGAAGGGCTTTGAAGGTTTTTGGAAAGCCAGAAAACAGCGGGCTCGCGTTTCCGTCGTCTGTCAGCGTGACGTCGTAATACCCCACCTGCTTACATCGCTTACCATTTTGCACATGAGGATACACTCGTGCCCCGAGAGCGTGTGCGATAAGTTGAGCCCCGAGACAAATGCCAAGCATCGGCACTGTACCGACATGGTCACGAATTGCAGACAGTTCGTCCTCTTTTCCACGGTACTCCTCATACACGCCCATCGGCCCTCCCAAAATTATCAACGCATCGTATGTTGAAACGTCGGGAATCGCATACTCTCCATACAGAGGAACAACGGTGAGTTCAAATCCGCGCTCGGAAGCATACTCGGCAATAAGACTTGGATGCTCTCTTTGTATGTGCTGAAAAACAAGAATTTTTTTCATACGCTATACAACTTCAACGCTATAGTGCGTGTTCGGGAACAGTTCCTCGACGCGCGCACGAAACACGGCAGAATCCTTACTGATATAAAAAATGGTTTTCCCATCACCGACCTCTTGGGGCCAAAACTTCTTTTTTGCCCGCTCTGCAACTGCATACGCGGGGTCAAACACAACACAGCTTTCAGGAATGAGTTCTCTAAATAGAGGAAGTATGAGCGGATAATGTGTGCAGGCTAAAACAATCATGTCGTACTTTGAAAAATCGATTGTACGTAAATCTGCTTGTATTAGCGAACGGATTTCCGCCTCAGTCGCTCCAAACTCAATCGCGCCCGCGAGTTCCGGAAGTCGAAGCATGTCGACATGTTTTCCTGTCATCCGAAATGCATCTTGATATACACCAGAAGAAACCGTAGCAGGAGTCGCTACAGCCAAAATTCTTGCGGAAGAGTTTTTTAAATATGAAACAGTTGGCCCAACCATTTCTATAATTTCCCCTGGCTCAAACGAAAAAATATCAAACAACGAAACGGCTAGCGAGGCGGACACACTGTTGCAGGCACTGACGATCTTGTTGGCCCCTTTCTCGGACAAGAATCGAAAAGCTTCAACCGTAAGGTGAGAAAGTTCTTCGTGTGTCTTAACCCCATACGGTGCGTTTTTTATATCGCCAAAATAGCAGATATCGGACGATGGCAATGACTCTCGTATAGCACGGAGCACTGTTAACCCCCCTGAACCTGAGTCGAAGATGCCAATCATGGTATCTCGGAAACAATTTTATTAAATTTGTCACCACGGTCGAATTCATTTTTAAACATTCCAAATGAAGCAAATGCGGGGCTAAACAATATGATGTCGCCACTGTGCGCCGATCGAGTGGCATCCTCTACCGCTTCATGTAATGAATCGTAGACGGGAACATGCTCGAAAAGTTGAGGATTCTCAGCCAACAACCGTTTCGTTCCAGAACCAGAAAGTAAAATTAATTTCTTTATATACGCGGGCAATGCCTCAATAAGCTCCGACATATCAAGACCTTTATCTGCACCCCCCATAATTAACACAACGCGCTGTGCGGGCAGTGCATACAAGGCAGCCAAAGTCGCAACAGGTGTCGTAGCAGTTGTGTCGTTATAAATTCGTATACCGTTATGCTCGCGAACAAGCTCCAGTCGTCCTGGTACACCTGTGAACTCTGAAATTGTTTGTCTAATGAACGCTTCGGGAACTCCAAATGCTCGTACTGCTTCGATGGCACACACAGCATTTAAAAGGTTATGCGCGCCCACAATTTTTATATCCCATCCCGCAGGGAAATTTCCTGGGTCAGCAACAACTATTCGAGCTCGGATCCTATCCTTAAACTTCTCGCGAATTGTGTCAGCGACTGGCTTCCCAAGCACCAACACATCGTTCTCCGTTTGATTTAAAAATATGTACGCCTTGTCTTCAAGGTATTCGTCCATATCTTTGTAGTAATTCAGGTGGTCAGGATAGAACGTCGTGAAGACAGCAATATGCGGACTAATCTTCGCTTCCCCAAAACCTTGGCACTGCCACGAATCTAGTTCAAATACCGCGACTGAATCTGGAGTCACGGAATCAAGGAGGGCGAGGTTTGAAACACCGCGTACATTTCCTCCCAAAATAACGTCATACCCTGCCTCTCTTAAAATTGCGTCGACAAGATGTGTAACCGTTGATTTACCACGCGTTCCCGTTACGCCGATCATCGGAATGCCAGAAAGTTCTGCAAACCAAGAGCCGCTCATTTTTACTGGCACTCCCGCTTCATGCGCAGCATCAATATACGGTGAGCGCAAAGGAACACTTGCAGCCTTTAAGACAAAATCTTTGCCAGTGAAATCTTCTATATCGTGTCGGCCAAATGTGTACGTAATCGAGTCAAACTGTCTGAGCACTTGGAGAGAGCTCTCAAGCTCGGTTTCACTTTTGAGATCAGTAACGGTTAGTTTTGCTCCGTTCTCGGCCAAGAACTTCACATCCCCCACCCCGCGCCCCAAAAGGCCAAGCCCCATAACGGTTATTTCTTTGCCTTCAAAAAATGGCCTCCAGTCACTCATAC
>JACCDV011289823.1_pt1 | contig 10468 bp, 9 predicted proteins | sample 7446131 | NCBI WGS metagenome assembly JACCDV01 (sample SAMN15323448, study PRJNA562643) | freshwater metagenome | isolation source: river surface water | place: USA:Blue River Watershed | collected 2017-08-17
GCAGGCCCGCCACGCGGTGCGGGTGCAGTGGCCGGGCGGCGAGCGCCTGTTTGCCGAAGGCGAGACCATCCACACCGTAAACGCCTGCAAATGGACGGTGCCGAACTTCGAGGCCCTGCTCCGCTCCGCAGGCTTTGCCCAGACCCGTGTCTGGACCGATCCGGCCCAGCGCTTTGCGGTGTTCTGGGCCGCAGCCTGAGCTTGTCGCACAGTTGATTGGTCTGCAAGGCACGCCTGCCCATAATGAATTCGACCCAGCGCTTTTGCTGCGTACCCATCCCATGACCAGGAGACTTGCATGTTGAACGATCTGAAAGACAAAGTGGTGTTGATCACCGGCTCCAGCACCGGCATCGGGGCCGCTGCTGCGGTGGCTTTTGGCCAACTGGGCGCTCGGGTGGCGGTGCACTACAACAGCAGCAAAGGCCCGGGTGAAGAAGTGCTCAAAGCCGTCAAAGCCACCGGCGCACAAGCCGTCTTGCTGCAGGCCAACGTGCTGGAAACCGCCCAATGCCATCGCCTGGTCGAAGAAACCGTCAAGGCGTTCGGCCGCATCGACATCCTGATCAACAACGCCGGGGCCTTGGTCCAGCGGGTGCCGATTGAAGAGATCACCGACGAGCTGTTTGACAAGGTGGTGCACCTGAACGTGCGCTCGGCCATGATGTGCAGTGCCGCTGCAGTGGCCGCCATGCGCCGGCAAGGCCAAGGCGGCGTCATCATCAACGTCACTTCGGTCGCGGCCCGACACGGCGGCGCAGCAGGCGCGTCGCTTTATGCGGGCTCCAAAGGCTTTGTGTCCACCATGACCAAGGGCCTGGCCAAGGAACTGGTCAAGGACAAGATCCGCGTCAACGCGATCGCCCCTGGCGTGATCACCACGCCCTTCCACGAGCGCTTTTCGACACCGCAGATGCTGGAGGGCTTCAAGGCCACCATCCCCATGAACCGCTTGGGCACCGCTGACGAATGTGCTGGCGCTTTTGTGTACCTGGCCTCCGAGCAGATGTCGGGTTATGTGACGGGGCAGATCATTGACATCAACGGCGGGCAGTACATGCCCTGAGGGTCAATGCACTGAGGGGTAAAGCACGGTCACGCGCCACAGGGTGCGTGGCCGCGTCAAGTCAATCAGGGGGGCGCTGTGCAGCAGCAAGGCGTTGTCCCAAACGATCACATCGCCGTTGTCGTAATGGTTGGTGTAGCAGTATTTGTCTTGCGTGGCGTGCGCCGCCAGTTCGCGCAACAGGTCCAGGGCCTCGTCATCGGGCATGCCCTCGATGCCAAACGAGCTGCCACTGACCGCATACAAGGCCGGTTGGCCCGTGAAGGGGTGTTTTTTAACCAAAGGATGACGCACCCAGTTGACCCGCTTGGCTTGCTCAGCATTGAGCACCGAAGCCACGGTTCTCGATTGTTGGTCTAGATCGTCCCGGTTGCCATAGTGGTGCTTGACCACCAGGTCCTTGATTTGGGCTTTCATGCCGGACGGCAAGTCGGCATAGGCCTTGGCCTGGTTGGCAAAGGTGGTGCCATTGGGCGCTGGCGGAACGTCCTGGGCATGCAAGATGGTGCACCGCGCCACATCGTCCAGATAGGAATAGTCGGTGTGGAAGTACGTGCCGGCGTCCACCAGCCCGGTGGGTTGGCCATCCTTGAACACATTGGACAGCATCAGGATGTTGGCATCTTCCGGGTGATGGAAGGTGTCGATGACGTGCGGCGAAGGCCGCCCCCACTGCCTGGCAAAGCCCACCATTTGCGCGGCTGTGAGCGACTGGTTTTTCAGGACAATGAAGCCATGCAGGTGCAAGGCGTCGGCCAGCCACTGACTTTGGCCGGCATCCAGGGGCTGCGACAGGTCCAGGCCCTCGATGCGGGTACCCAAAACATCACTCAAAGGCGTGGACAAGGGCATGGGATGCGCTTTCCTCAGTTGATCATTTCAGGGGAAAAAATGCGCGGCAAGAACAAGGCGATTTCGGGGAAAACGATGACCGCAAAAAGCACCAGCAACATGGGCACCTCCATGATCATGGTGTCCTTGAGGGCGAACTTCAGCGGCACCTTGGCCACCGCACAACAAATCATGAGGCACATGCCATAGGGTGGTGTGACCAAACCGAAAGCCAAGGACAGAATTCCGATGATGGCAAAGTGCACAGGGTGCATGCCCACCGACTGGGCCAGGGGTTGCAAGGTGGTTCCTACGATGATGATCGCGGGGATCGCATCCAGGAAGCAACCCACAACCAAGAAAGCTGCCGCGATGAAAAGACCCACGCCGATCACGCCCATGCCCCAGGTCTGTACGTTGGAGAGCAATGCCTTGGGGATTTGGTAATAGGCCAGCAACCAGCCAAAAACCGAAGCGGTTCCGACACAAAACAAGGCCACAGCAGACAACTTGCCCGTATCCAGCACTGCCGCGATGAATTGCTTGAAGCCCATCTCGCGGTAAAAGAGCAGGGACAACACCGTCGCATACAAAACCGCTGCAGCCGCCGATTCTGTGGCCGTGAACCAACCGAGCAAAATACCGCCCACGATGATCACAGGCGTCAACATGGCCGGAATGGATGCAGCCGCCGATTTGACCAACTCCATCCAATTGGCACGCGGATAGACAGGGTAGTTGCGCTTGACCGCATAGCCATGAACGGTGGCCATCTGGGCCAGGCACAACAGCACCCCGGGCACGATGCCGGCCAGGTACATGGCTCCGATGGATGTGGAGATCACGCCCCCCCAAACCACCATCAGGATGGAAGGTGGAATGATCACCGCCAGCACAGAGGAAACTGCCGTCACCGCGATCGAAAAGGACAGGTCATAACCTTCTTTGACCTGTGCCTCAATGAACAACTTGCCTTGTCCTGCTGCATCAGCACTTGCCGAGCCCGAAATGCCAGCGAAAAACACCGACAACAACACATTGATCTGAGCCAGGCCGCCCGGGAAATGCCCCACCAGCGCCCTGGACAGGCGCATCATCCTGGTCGTGATGCCACCGCCATTCATCAAATTGGCGGTCAAAAGAAAAAACGGTACCGCCAACAAAATGAAGGAGTTGTAAGTCTTGAAGGTCTCGTTGAACAGCACCATCGGCGAAAGCCTGGGCTCCAACAACAAAACCGGCAACGACGCCAGCCCTAAGGCAAAGGCCACCGGGACCCGGATGGCCAAAAGAAAGAAGAAGCCCCCGAAGAGAATCAGGGCGGCCATTCCTGGCGAAAACATGACTGAGCTCAAACCACGGACTCCTGGTTCACACTTTCATCGCCGGCAGCTGGGCTGAACATGTGGTGCAACAAGAAAACCATCCACAGGAACCCCGAAATGGGCCAGGCGATGAAAATCCACCACATGGGCATATCGGCCAGCTCCGAGGTCTGGTTCCAACCAAACTGGGTGAACTCAATGCCCCAGTAAAAGATCACACCCGAGAAAATCAACATGAAAAACTGACAGGCGAACAACAGGCGCCGATTCACCTTGGCGGACAGTTGGGGCAAGAAGTCCACGTCAAAGTGCATCTTTTCGCGCACCCCCAACGTAGCGCCCAACATGATCAACCAGATAAAAAAGAAGCGGCTCATTTCCTCCGTCCACATGTAGCGGGGAATGAAGTCGGTGTACCTGGAAAAAATCTGCAGACTCACCGGCACCAGCAAAAGCAGCACCGTGAAGATCAGAAGAAAGGACAGCAACGCATCGATCAGGAACAACAGCTTTTTCATGAGCAACTTCTGAGGTCAGCAAGCAAGGGCGGTCGCCTGCTGGCGACCGCCCGATACGCAGATCACTTCAACGCATTGATCTTGGCGTAAATCGCATCGGCACCCACCTCTTTGGCATAGGCGGCCATGACCGGATCGACCAGTTTTTGCATTTCAGCGCGTTGGGTGAACGGCACCTGCTTGAGCTTGCCTTCCTTGGCGTACTTGTCGAGCTTGGCCTGGTCTTCAGACGACTCGACCTGGCGGCCATAAGCGCCCGCTTCCTTGCCGGCTTTCACGATGGCGTCCTGCAGATCGGCAGGCAGTTTTTTCAGGGTCTTGACCGAGAAGCACAGGGGGCGGATGGTGATGGCATGGCGCGTCATCAGGATGCTGGGGGCGACTTCGTAAAACTTCATCGCCTCCACGCCGGCTGCTTCGTTTTCACCTGCCTGGATCACCCCGTTCTGGATGGCGTTGTACACCTCGTTGTAAGCGATCACGGTGGGCGTCATGCCCACTGCGCCAAAGGTACGGCTCCAGATCGGTGCGCCTTGCACACGGACCTTCAGGTTCTTGAGTTCGGCCAGATTGGTGGCGGGTTTGTTGGCAAAAATATTGCGCACCCCACCGCCGGCGTAGCCGATCAGCTTGACTTCTGCCTTTTGCTCCACCTCGTCGGCAATCGGTTTGAGCACGTCCTGGTCGAGCACCTTGTTCCAGTGGTTCAGGTCACTGAACAAAAAGGGCGCATCGATGAAGGGCGCCGCTTTGGAAAAGGTGGACATGTGCGCAGGCGAGACGATCGCGTAGTCCACCGCCTTGCCCTGGTTCATGTAGGCGAAATAATCTTTTTCCAGGCCCAGTTCGCTGTTTTTGTGCAGCACGAAGTTGATGGGCTTGCCGTAGTATTTTTTGACCAGTTCCTCGAACCGGACCAGGGCCTTGGTGAAGGCATGGTCGTCCCCGAATTGGGAGGCGCCGTGGAGTGTGATGGGCGCTTGTTGTGCGTGTGCACTCAAGGCCATGATCGATGAGAGAACTGCACCCAGAAAAGGCTTCAAAACGTTCATGTTCATGTCTCCGGTAATGATCAGGACAGCCACTTTTTGACGTCGCTGTTTTTTCACTCTAGGCCAAAGCCCACTGAACAGTCTTGGGGTAAACCCCGTGGATTATGTTGTGCGGTGTCACCAAAGTGTCCCGCAGCGCTGGCCTCGTGCGCGCTGAAAGTGCTACCTTGAAAACGCCGTGTCAGGCGACATCAGCCTGGCGTGCATCGCCCTGTTCCTCACCTGCTGAGGTGCCTGGCACTCTGGATTCATCACACGAAAGAAGTTCATGAAACACATCGGTTTTATCGGCGCATCGGGCATGATGGGCCACGGCATTGCCAAAAATCTGCTGGCCAAGGGCTTTGCCGTTTCGCTGACCGCGCACGCCCGCCGCGAACCCTTGCAGGACCTGCTGGCCGCTGGAGCCCGGCTGGTCGATCACCACGAGGATCTGGCCAGCTGTGACGCCGTGATCATTTGCGTCACCGGCACACCCCAGGTGGAAGCCGCACTGGAAGGCCCGCAGGGCCTGTTGCGTCGTGCACGCCCGGGGCTGATCGTGGTGGACGCGTCCACCAGCGAGCCCGAATCCACCCGCCGCCTGGCCGCCCGCTGCCAGGAACTGGGCATGACCCTGGTCGATGCGCCGCTGGCCCGCACACCGGTCGAAGCCGAAGCGGGCAAGCTCAACACCATGGTGGGCGCTTCACCCGAGGTGTTTGCCAAGCTGGAGCCGGTGTTCAAGGCCTATTGCGAAAACGTGTTCCATGTGGGCGAGATGGGGGCGGGGCATGTGATCAAACTGTTGAACAACTTTCTGGGCCAGGCCATCACCACCGCCGCGGCCGAAGCTTTTGCCGTGGGTGCCAAGGCGGGCATTGATGTGGGGCAACTGGTGCGTGTGGTGTCTGCGGGCGCGGTCAACTCGGGCCTGTTTCAGGCCATGGCCAAAACACTGGACGGCGACTACACCGGCCTGAAGTTCGAGCTCAACAACGCGGCCAAGGATCTGCGCTACTACGTGCACCTGACCGAAAGCGTCAAGGCACCTTCACTGGTGGGCAACAGCGTGCACCAGAGCCTGGTGACGGCGTGCGCCCTGGGCTACGGGGCGGAGCTGGTGCCCTCGCTGGTCAAGGCACAGGCACAGATCAACCAGGTGAAGATCGGCCAGGGTCGCTGACATGGCCGGGCGCATCGGCATGGCCCTGGTGGGTCTGGGTGCGGCCTCGCAACCGCACCTGCGCAGTTTGCAAGACTTGGCCGACCGGATCGACTTGCGTTACGCGGTGACGCGCCACCCGCACCCGGACCGCATTCGACCCTACGCAGGGCCGGTGCATGTGACGAGTGAACTGGACGAAGCCCTGCAAGACCCGCAGGTCCAGGCCGTCATCGTGGCCACGCCCCCGGCCACACACCTGGCCATTTGCCAGCAATGCTTTGCGGCGGGCAAACATGTGCTGCTTGAAAAACCCCTGGAGCTCGACCTGCAGCGTTCGGCCCAACTGGTCGATGCGGCCCAACAATCCGGGCTGCATCTGGGCGTGGTGCTGCAACACCGCTTTCGCGAAGCCTCGGTCGTGTTGCAGCAATTGCTCACGCAGGGGCGCTTGGGCGAGGTGCAGGCCGCTTCGGTGCGGGTGCCCTGGTGGCGCTCGCAAGCCTATTACAACGAACTCGGGCGCGGCACTTTGGCGCGTGACGGGGGTGGCGTTTTGCTGACCCAGGCCATCCACACCCTGAACCTGTTTCAGGCTTTGGTCGGGGTGCAATCGGTCAAAGCCGCCACGGTGCGGCAAACCCGCCTGCACCAGATGGAAACCGAAGACCATGTGAGCGCGCTGCTGGTTCTGGGCAATGGCGCCCCCGGCGACTTGATGGCCACCACAGCGATGTACCCCGGCTATCCGGAAACGATCGAGGTCATCGGCACGCTGGGCAGTGCACGCCTGAGTGGTGCCAGTCTGGACGTGAATTTTCTGACGCAAGAGACCCTGACGGTGACCAGCGAAGGCGGCACCGGCAGCGGTGCCAACATGATGGATTTTTCACACCAGCCCCACCAAGACCTGCTGACCGATTTCATCGACGCGATCGCATCAAACCGCCCACCCCGGGTCACCGGTGCCGATGCGCTGAGCACCCACGCCCTGATCGATGAACTGCTGCGCATGGGTTCATCGCCGCGGTGAACTGAGCGCTCACAAGGCCACCGACCGAAAGCCTGCAAAGATGTCCTGCCGCTCGGGCACAAAAAAGTTGCGGTAACGCACATCGACCACATGCGCCGAAGTGGCCGCACTGGCCCCGCGCAGCACGCGGTGGGTGTGCCACCAGGGCGCTGAATAGTCGCGGTAGGGATGCACCTCAAAGCCCGGATAGGGCGCGAAATCGCTGGCCGTCCATTCCCACACCTGGCCCCATGCCAAGCCTCGCTGCTGCACAGCGCATTCCCACTCGGCCTCGGTGGGCAAGCGCCTGCCCGCCCATTGGCACCAGGCTTCAGCGTCCTGCGCACTCAGGTGCACCGCTGGGGCTTGCAAGTCCAACGGATGCCATTGGCCAAAGCGCTGGGCTTGCCAAGCCCCATGGGCGCAGCGCACATGCGGCGGCATGGGGTGACCTGTGGCCTGCACAAACGGCAGGTAACGCGCCCAGCTGACGACCACGGCGTCGATGTCGAATGCCACCAGCGCCACCGGGTGGGCCTGGCGCTCGTTGTCAAAAGCGAACCCTGGACCTGCATGGCCGAGTGTGTAGACCTGCGCCGGCACATGGATCTGTGCGCGTGTCTCGGTCTGCATGGCCGCACCCGTGCGCCAGCACAAGGCCTCGGGCAAGGTCAGGCCCAAAGCCTGCGCCATGTAGACCGAGGCTTCGTTGTGCATGTCTTCGTGTTGCAGGGCCAGCCGCCAGAAATACAGGTCATCGTCACTGGCCAGATTGCCTGCGTCGTGTTGCACCTGGACCGCTTGCAAGTGGTCCAGGCTGCGCTGCAGCACCTGCGCCAAATACTGCTGCGTACCGGCCCAGTCCGGCAAGGTCAGCGCCCAGCGGCTGTCGTGCGCCACTTCGCTGGAGTTGTAGAGCGCGTCGGCATGGGGCAAAAGCGAGGCATCAAACGCATCACCGCTGCTGGCACTGCGCGTGCCCAGGTGGCGTTGGCGGTTGCGCACCGTCCACCACTCCTGAAACCAGGCGATGTGACCCCACTCCCACAAGAGCGGGTTCATGCCCGGCAAGGGCGGCACCGACAGGTCGGGCAAGGCCTCATGCCAGGCCTGCATCAGCCCCAGCGTGCGCGCACGGGTGGTGTGCAGGGCCTGGGCCAAAACCACCGCGTCGGCCGTTCGCACGGCGCTGTGGACAGGCCCCGACAGGGTGCCGAAATGCCGCCCGGTGCACAGCTCCGGCAAGGTCTGCCCTGCCAAAGAGGGGGTACTGTCGTTCATGTATAAACCGCCCATGCAAAAACTTCGTGTGGCCATCGTCAGCCCCGCATTGGCCGATGCCAACAACGGCAACTGGCAAACGGCGCGCCGCTGGCAAAGCCTGTTGTCACCGCATTCTGCCCGCATCATGCGGCAGTGGCACGATGCCCAGGCTGACACGGACGACGTGATGCTGGCGTTGCACGCCCGCCGTTCGGCCGATTCGGTGCAGGCTTGGCACAACAGGCACGGCCAACGCGGCCTGGGCCTGGTGCTGACGGGCACCGACCTGTACCGCGACATTGCACACGACCCGCAAGCGCAAAAGTCTTTGGCGCTGGCGCATTCCTTGGTGGTGCTGCAGGGGCTGGGCGTGCAAAGCCTGCCGCCCGAGCACCAGGCCAAGGCCCGGGTGATTTTTCAGTCCACCGGCACGCGCCAGACCTTGCCCAAAACCAAGCGCCACTTGCGCGTGGTGATGGTGGGGCATCTGCGCGAAGAAAAAGACCCGCTCACCCTCATGGCCGCAGCCCGACTCTTGCCACAAGACGCAGGCGTGTTCATCGACCACATCGGGGCCGCGCTTGACCCCGTGCTGGGTCAGGCCGCTGAGGCCACACAGGCGCAGTGCCCGCATTACCGCTGGCTGGGGGCCGTGCCCCATGCGCAAACCCTGCAACGCATCCAGCGCGCCCACCTGCTGGTGCACACCAGCCGCATGGAAGGCGGGGCGCATGTGCTGATGGAGGCCATGTGCAGCGGCACGCCGGTGCTGGCCTCGCGCATCGACGGCAATGTGGGCCTGCTGGGCGCCGATTACGCCGGTGTGTTCGAGCCCGGTGACGCCCAGGGTCTGGCCGATCTGCTGATGGCTTGCCGCGAGCCGGTGGGGGGACCGGCAGTGGTGGCACACTTGCAACATCAGTGCGCTTTGCGCGCACCCTTGTTTGAACCGCAGGCCGAACGCGCCGCCTTGCACCGCTGGGTGCAAGACCTCTGGACCCTTTGAATGCAATCTCCCTCTCAACCCGTGTTGCGCGATCTGGTGCTGGTCGGCGGCGGCCACAGCCATGTGGGCGTGCTGCGCATGTTTGCCATGAAGCCCGAACCCGGCGTGCGCATCACCGTGATTTGCACCGACATCGACACGCCTTACTCGGGCATGCTGCCCGGCTACGTTGCAGGCCACTACAGCTTTGACGAGGTGCACATCGACTTGGGCCGGTTGTGCGCTTTTGCTGGGGCACGGCTGTACCACGATGCCGTGGTCGGCATCGACCGCAAAACCCGGAAAGTCATTTGCCAAAACCGCCCGGCCGTGGCGTACGACCTGTTGTCCATCAACATCGGCGCCACCCCGCAAGTGGCGCAGGTTGAAGGCGCGCAAACACTGGCGGTGCCAGTCAAACCGATTGCCCAGTTCAACCAACGCTGGCTGGCCTTGCTGGACAAGGCCCGGCAGTGGCCGTCGCACCGAGGCCGAATGACGATCGCGGTGGTGGGCGGTGGTGCCGGGGGCGTAGAGCTTTTGTTGGCCATGCAATACCGTTTGCGCCACGAACTCAAGGCGCTGGGGCGCCACCCCGTAGACCTGCAATTTGTGCTCCTGACTTCGGGCGAATCAATTTTGCCAACGCACAACCCCGGCGTTCGCGATCGCTTTTACAAGGTGCTGCAAGCGCGCAATGTCGAGGTGCACACCCACGCCGAAGTGGTGCAGGTCTCGCCCGGCTGTCTGCACACCCGGGATGGCCGCACTTTCGATGCCGACGAAACCATGTGGGTCACGCAAGCCGGAGGCCCCGCCTGGCTGCAAAGCACGGGCCTCGCACTCGATGACCAAGGCTTCATCCAGGTCAACCCACAGTTGCAAACCCTGAACGACCCGCTGGTGTTCGCGGCAGGTGACATCGCATCGTTCACCGACAGACCGCTGGAAAAAGCCGGCGTGTTTGCGGTGCGCATGGCCAAGCCCCTGGCCGAGAATTTGCGCCGCAGCCTGCGTGGGCAAACACTGCTGACCTACCAACCGCAACGCCACTGGCTGGCCCTGATTTCCACCGGCAACCGTTACGCCGTGGGCTCCCGCGGTCCCTGGGGCTTTGGGGGTGCCTGGGTCTGGCGCTGGAAAGACCGGATTGACCGGCAATTCATGCGCCGTTTCAACGACTTGCCCGACATGGCCCTTCAGTCTCCGGCCCAAGTCCCCACCCCACGCCTGAGCCTGACAGCCGAGGAGTCCTTGCAAGCGATCTCGGCC
>JACCDV010331310.1_pt1 | contig 10462 bp, 9 predicted proteins | sample 7446131 | NCBI WGS metagenome assembly JACCDV01 (sample SAMN15323448, study PRJNA562643) | freshwater metagenome | isolation source: river surface water | place: USA:Blue River Watershed | collected 2017-08-17
CACTGAATTAACCAGTGCAGCTTATTATGGCTCTAGGGCCTATGATGAAAAACAAGAGCTCGATCGTATGGAGCGCGCGCTCTTTTCGCAAGATGCCGATAAAGAAACAATTCGCGAATCTGAACAAACTCTAAAGGAATTTAAAGAAGCCAGATTACAATTGTTTTTTAACCTCGGTGGTGCAGTGGGAAGTTATGCGCTCTCGGCCACAAAAATCCCTTCCTTAATAGGTGCTAAAGCTCTTAATGTGAAAGAATTAAAAGTCGTTAACTCTGTGCTCAACTCTCTAAACAACTCAGCCTCTGTGGCCAAAGTTGGCAGAACAATTGCCATAATTGGAAAACCAGGACTAGAAATTTTTGAAAATTTTCTCGTTCGCCTCTCACAGGGCAGTGAAAAAACTCGCGTTAGATTCCTAAGCATGATGAAGGATAAAGCGATGACTCCAGAAAAATTAAAAGAAATAATCGAAGATGCCTTAAAAAAATCACAAAAGTGCCCACTTTAGTGGCCAATACCTGATCTAGATCATTAAATTAAACATGATATATGCTATAACTATAAGAGCTGAACTTTTAATATTTTATGCTAAAAATGGAGCAAAAAAGTTGAGTTTAGTTTATTTATAGTGATTTAAGTAATATACTTTTAGTACACCAACATTGAACGATATTTTTGAGAACGAGAAATTATGAAAAGAGAAACGCTTCCACATTCATGTGAACACTGTCACTCTAAAGATGATGGAGTATTTTGTCATTTAGAGCACCCAGAACTAAAAGATGTTTCTCAACACAAAGTTACTAATATGTATAAAAAAGGACAAACTCTCTTTGTCCAAGGAAACCATCCTTATGGTCTTTACTGCATCAGTGAAGGAAATATAAAGCTGACGAAAGTTGGCCCAGATCGAAAAGAATCTATTGTGAGAATCGTAACTGCCGGTGATATTTTAGGTCATCGCAGTCTTTTCACTGACGACAACTACAGCGCGACGGCAACTGCCATGGAAGATTCGGTAGTTTGTTTCTTAGATAAAAAATTCATTTTAAAATTTATTCAAGAGAACCCAAGCGTCTCTTTAAATATCATCAACAAACTCTCACGCGACATGGGTATTGCTGAAAAGAAAATGACTTCTCTTCACCAAAAAAATGTTCGTGAACGTCTAGCTGAACTTCTTCTTTCTCTTAAAGCTTCTCACGGCATTAAAGAAGCAGATGGTAGAACAAAAATTGAGTTAAAACTCACACGTGAAGAAATGGCCACTATGATCGGTACTGCCAATGAAACACTCATTCGTTTTATGTCTGAATTCAAAGATGCGGGATTAATTGAGCAGGAAGGAAAAGTTATTTATATTTTAAATGAATCAGAACTTGTTGAGTGGGCCAATTTAAACTATTAAAAATTTTTTAAAAAACTGATTTGGATTAGAGTTTTATTTTTTACTTCAACGTATGATGCGATTATGGACTTGAAGTATTTAATACGACTAGATCGTGAACATATTAATCTCATCAGAAATATCTGCTTAAAGGAAAACTCCTTTCAATCGGCATCGACTCTTTTCTATGAGGGACAAACGCCCATCGTGGCTTACCTGGTTATTGACGGTGTTGTAAACCTGGTGAAAAACCGTCGCATCAAAACTTCCTTAAAATCCGGTGCACTTATTGGGCTAAAAGAACTTATGCTCAATAAACCTGTTCCCCTAGAAGCTAAAGTTGAAGCGAATTCTTCTTTGGTTTTTTTGGATAAATCAACCATTCAAGAGATCATTAACGCTACTCATGGCTCAGATCTCTCCATGCTTTTTAGAGAACTGGTGGAAGCCTAAACGAGGCATCCACGTAGTTTCCTCAAGCATCTTTGTCCCAGGGAAACTTCCATCAATCATACAAACTCTTTCAAGACTAAAGAGTAACTCAAAACTAAAGATATCAATCTTGTCTTAACGTGATCTATATCATGTAATTAACTAGTTAAAAACTTTAGAATAAACCCATAATTCAAGGAGATAAACCGTGAAGAAAGTTGCTATTTGTGTAGACTTAAATGAGCAGTGTTTTAAGACGCTTAAAAAATTAAAAAATTCTGAGCTTTTTAAAAATGCTGAAATTCATCTGGTTCATTTTTTTGAAATTCAAGTTTACACCGCTGAGTTTACTCCTTTTGTTTTTCCCACAACAGATCAATATCCAGATATTGAAAAATCCACTATTCAAAGTTTAGCAAATCTAGAAAACGATTTAGGTATTACTGCGAAGAAGGTTTGTAAATTTGTTCACTCAAGTGAAGAGAGTGTGCATGAATATTTAAAAGAACAAAACATCAACTTGGTAGTTGTTTCTACTCAAGGAAAACATGGGATTGAAGGATTTTTCCATTCGTCATTTACAGATTACTTAGTGAAGTATTCACCGTGTGATGTTTTCGTTGTGAGACCAAAATCTGAGTAAGAAACTATGAGCACAACGATCAATCAACTTTCAAATCAACTGATTAAAGAAAAAATTCTTTGCACTCACTGTGACGAAGAAGTCGTTGTGCCTTATTATTCTGCCATCGATAAAAAACACCAAAATACATTTTGCTGTTTAGGTTGCGTGACTGTCTACGAAGTCATTCACGATAAAGGCCTTGATCAATACTACGAAATAAAAAAAGATTCGGAAGCACTAAAACGCCGCTCTCCAGCGGAAGAAAAAGCTAAAAGCTATTCCTATTTAGATGAAGAGAATTTTCAAAAAGATTATTCTTACACCATTAAAGAAACTCGCGTCTTAGAATTTTATCTCGAAGGAATTCATTGTTTAGCTTGTCTTTGGTTAATTGAAAAATTACCGGAATTTATTCCCGGAGTCTCTTTTGCTCGCTTAGATATTGGAAAATCAATTGCGACCATAGGAATTACAACGGAAGGACAATTTTCAAAAGTGGCCAAAGAACTTCATAGCCTAGGCTACAAACCTCATCCTCTAAAACGCAATGAAGACCAAAAGAAATTTCAAATTAAAGAAGAGCGAACATTTTTAAAACGTATGGCCGTAGCCGCAGCTGCCTCAATGAATATTATGCTCTATGCAGTTTCAATCTATGCGGGAGCCGATGGGATTTATGCTGAGATCTTTGGTATCCTGACTGTCGTGCTAGCGATTCCGGTCATGACTTATTCGGCCTATCCATTTTATTTATCAGCGTTTAATGCTTTAAAAAATAAAAAAATGAATTTAGACGTGCCTATCGCAATGGCACTATTAATTGGCTTTTTTTATGGCATTTTTAATATCACAAAAATGAATCATGAAAATTATTTAGATTCATTAACTGCTTTAGTTTTTTTACTTTTGATTACTCGCTATTTTCTTTTAAAAGTCCAACAAATGGGACTAACGGCCAATGATTTAAATTTCTTTTACACCAGTAACTCCATTTTAAAACAAAAAACAAATGGTGACTTTGAAGAGATTCATCCAACTCATGTGAGAGCGGGAGATTTCATTAAAGTGAAACCAAATGAAATGATTCCGGTTGATGGCATCATCAAAGAGGGAAATAGTGATTTAAATCTTTCACTCTTAAATGGTGAAAGTCTTCCACGTAAAGCTTATGTTGGAGAACATGTTTTTTCTGGAACGGAAAATATTGATCAAGATTTAATTATCGAAGTTACTGCAACTGATAAAGAGACTCGACTGGGGAAAATTTTAAAAGGTGTGGAGAATGGCTGGGCCAATCGTGCACAGATTGTTCAATTAACCGATTCCGTTTCTAGTTATTTTATATCGGCAGTATTTGTCCTCTCATTGGCCGTTTTTATTTATCAGACAACTCTAGGAAATTTTGGTCATGGTTTAAATTTGGCCATTACCCTACTCATTGTCACCTGCCCTTGCGCCTTGGCTTTGGCCACTCCCATGACACTGACTAATTCCATGTCAAAAGCATCTAAAAAAGGGATCATTATTAAAAATGATCAGGTTATTCAAAAACTTTCTGAAATAAAAACAGTTTTTATCGATAAAACGGGAACAATCACTTTTGGTAAATTTAAAATCATTTATAAAAAATCTACTGATCCAGTTCGTGAAAATGAATTTCAAGATATTATCTTTACGCTTGAAAAAAACTCCCGCCACCCTATTGCTTTAGCCTTAAAAGAAGATCTTCGAACTAGTTCACGCAAAATGCTTGAAATGGATGACGTGCAAGAGGTTTTAGGAACCGGTGTGCAAGGGTATTTAAATCAAAATAAATATGTTGTTAAGTCGATTAAAGATCAATCATTCACAACCTCTGAATCTCATGTTCAAAAGGCCACTGTCTTAACTTCTAAAATTGGTCTCTATGAAAATGATCAATTGGTTTATGAAATTCATCTTCAAGATCAAATCAGACCAGACTCGAAAATGATTATTCAAGGATTAAAAAAATCGGGCTTCAAGGTTCTACTTCTATCGGGAGATAAAAAAGAGATCGTTCAAGCGATGGCACGCGAAGTTGGCTTAACTGATAGTGAATGGATTGCCGAAATCTCGCCAGAAGAAAAATGTGAATACATTAAAAAAGATCCCGATTGCCTCATGATTGGTGATGGAGCCAATGATGCCTTAGCACTTTCTTATGCTAAAGTTGGTGTGGCTGTTCAAGGAGCCATGGATATAAGTTTACGGGCCAGTGATGTGTATTTAACCACACCGGGAATTAAACCACTTTTTGATCTACTCACCATCTCAAGAGAAACCATGTACGTGATCTATCGCAATCTAGTTCTCTCATTAAGCTACAATACCGTCTCGGTATTTGCTGTCTTCTTGGGATTCATCTCACCACTTGTTGCCGCAATTATTATGCCAGTGAGTTCACTAACTGTGTTATTATCCACTATAATAGGAACAAAAAAATTAAGAATGATCTTTTCTTCAGAAAAGTCAGTGCCGTCTTATAATGGAGAAACAACATGGAAGTAGTTTGGGTACTCATTCCCTTTGCTATATTTTTAGGGGGATTTTTCCTCGCAGGATTTTTTTGGATGACCAATCGTGGACAATACGACGATCTGGAAAGCCCACAACTTCGCATGTTATTAGATGAAAAAAAATCAGAATCAAATAAAATTCAAAGTCACAATCAATATCAACCTAACAGCAACAAGGAAAGACAATGAGCTCGACACATTCTCAGAACTCTTCTTTGACTAGGCGATTAGAAACATTTTCTTACGACGATCAAATCGTAAGATGGTTTGTTATTGCCACCGTCATCTGGGGAGCGGTTGCCCTTTTACTAGGAACAACCATTGCATTTCAATTAGCGTATTGGAAAGTTAACGGACTTGGAGATTTACCATGGATCACTTTTGGTAGACTTCGTCCCCTACACACCAATGCCGCGATCTTCGCGTTTTGTGGAAACGCCATCTTCGCTGGTATCTATTACTCAACACAGCGTTTATTAAAAACGCGCCTTTTTAGTGATGCGCTTTCACGCATTCACTTTTGGGGTTGGCAATTAATTATCGTTGCCGCAGCCTTAACACTTCCTTTTGGTTTTACTCAAGGGAAAGAATATGCCGAATTAGAATGGCCAATCGATATTGCTATCGCGGCTATTTGGGTAGTTTTCGCTGTAAACTTTTTTGGAACATTAAAGGTTCGTCGTGAAAGACATATCTATGTGGCCATTTGGTTTTATATCGCAACGATCATCACCGTAGCTGTCCTTCACATCTTTAACTCACTTTCACTTCCAGTAGATTTCTTAAAATCTTACTCAGTGTATGCTGGGGTACAAGATGCACTAGTACAATGGTGGTATGGTCACAATGCTGTTGCCTTCTTTTTAACGACACCATTTTTAGGTTTAATGTACTACTTCGTACCAAAAGCAGCTAACCGTCCAGTTTATTCTTATAGACTTTCGATTATCCACTTCTGGTCATTAGTATTCATTTATATTTGGGCCGGTCCACACCATTTACTTTATACTTCATTACCTGAATGGGCACAAACTCTTGGTATGGTTTTCTCTGTTTCACTTTGGGCACCAAGCTGGGGGGGGATGATCAACGGGTTATTAACTCTTCGTGGTGTTTGGAATAAAGTTAGAACTGATCCTGTTTTAAAGTTAATGGCCACAGCGGTAACTTTTTACGGTATGTCTACATTTGAAGGGCCACTACTTTCAATTAAATCAGTAAACGCAATCGCTCACTATACAGACTGGATTCCTGGTCACGTTCATGCCGGTACTATTGGTTGGAACTACATGCTTACAGCTGGGGTTCTCTATTTCTTAGTAACGAAATTGTGGCGCACAGAAATTTATTCTAAAAAATTAGCTGAAACACAATTTTGGCTAGCAACTATCGGTCTAGTTCTTTATATCACTTCAATGTGGGCTGCTGCATTTACTCAATCAGCAATGTGGAGAGCAATTGATGAAACTGGAAAATTAGTTTATCCAAACTTCATTGAAACCGTAGTTAAAATCGTTCCTATGTACTGGGTAAGAGCTTTTGGTGGAACATTTGTTTTCATCTCGTTCATTATCATGATGTACAACCTTTACATGACTGCGAAAAAAGGAACTGTAGTTGATGGTGAAAAACTTGAAGCTTTTGCTCTTGATGAATCATCAATTGAAAAAAATGCTAAGCCACACAGAAAATTAGAAGGATTAACTTTAGTTTTCTCGGTTCTTTCACTTTTAGCGATTTTAGTTGGATCGATGATTGAATTAATTCCAACCATTATGTCATACAACTACGTTATTAAAAAAGCAGAAGTAAAACCCTACACTCCACTGGAAATTTTAGGTCGCGATATTTATGTAAGAGAAGGATGTTATACATGTCACTCTCAAACTATTCGTCCTATGGCCCATGAAGTTCTTCGTTACGGAAAACCTTCTGAAGCTTTTGAATTTATCTACGATCACCCATTCCAATGGGGATCAAAAAGAACTGGTCCAGATCTACATCGCGTAGGAGGAAAATATCCAGATATGTGGCACTACCGCCATATGTGGGATCCGCGTGAAGTGGTTCAAGGCTCAATCATGCCTCGTTATAAATGGTTATTTACAAGCAAAATCAACTATAACCCTCTACCTAAAAAGTTAGAAGTTATGGCAACTTTTGGCGTTCCTTATTCACAAGAAGAACTTCAAAATGGTGTAGCGATTGCAGAAGAACAAGCAAAAGCGATCACTGAAGGACTAGTGAAATCTGGTGCACCAAGTGACGTAGGCAATAAAGAAATCGTTGCCTTAATTGCTTACCTTCAGCGTTTAGGAAAAGATTACGGGAGCATTAAGTAATGAAAAGTGAAGTTTTGAGTCGTTTTGATATTCCAGCTCTTCCACTAATCGCCCTCATTTTATTTGTGGTGGTTTTTATTGGATATACCTGGTGGACACTTAAGCCTTCGAGAAAGTCTTATTTTGAAGACGCCTCGAAACTTCCTTTTGAAGATGACAAAAGTAAAAATTGAGGGAGACAATTTATGAGTGATAATCATTCAAATACAAATGAACCAGCATTACATGTCGAGGAAGATGAAAAACACCTCCTCCTTGACCATAACTACGATGGTATCCACGAACTAGACCACAACCTACCTAACTGGTGGCAGTTCACGTTCTACGGAGCAATCGTTTTTTCTGTCTTTTATTTTATTTTTTATCAATTCTTAGGTGGACCTACTCTTAGAGAAGAATTCCAAAAAGAATATGCTAAAATTGAAACGTTACAAGCTGAACTTAAAAAGAAAAGTGGCGGATTCGACGCTGAACTTTACGCTAAAATTGTTGCTGATGGTGGTGTAAAAAAAGGTGAAGAAGTATTCGTCGCTAACTGTGTGGCTTGTCACAAAGAACAAGGGATTGGAGATATTGGGCCAAACCTAACTGATAAATACTGGATTAACTCAAAAGGAACTCCAGAAACAAATTACCCAGTTGTCTTTAACGGTGTACCAGAAAACGGAATGCCAACTTGGGCAGGAGTAATTTCTACAGAAGAAATTTATCAGGTTATTTCTTATGTTCAAACGTTACACAATAAAAATCTTCCTGGTAAAGAACCACAAGGTGAACCAGTTGAAGAAGGAGCGACAACAGACGCTCCTGCAGCTGAAGCAGCAGAACCTGCAGCACCTGCAGCACAATAAGTTTAGCCATAGAGAGGACCGATACGGTCCTCTCTTTTTTTCTTTCGTTCAAATTAAAAATTATGTTTCAAAACATAACCAAAGTCAGACAATTGTTTTATAATTCAAGCATCAATAATTAACAAAAGAAGTATTTATGACAGATCATAACGACACCTCTACTCCGCAAAAAACCAAAAATCGTTTTGAACTCCATTCTGAAAGATTAGCGACCACTGATGAGCACGGTAATCGAATCTATCTTTTCCCAGAAGACGTCAAAGGTTTGTGGAAAACTTATCGAACATATTTTTATTGGTTTTTGATCGTTCTATATATGATTGTTCCTTGGATTTATGTAAAAGGAAAACCTCTACTCTTTTTAGATATTATGAACAGAGAGTTCACCTTTGTTGGAAATACTTTCCATGGAATGGAACCCATCATTATTTTTCTCGCCTTAGTCTCAGGACTATTTTTCTTAGCTTTTATGACTTCAGTTTTTGGCCGTGTTTGGTGTGGATGGGCTTGTCCGCAAACGGTTTATATTCAAACCATCTTTTTAGGGATTGAAAAATTCATTGAAGGAAGTGCCAGAAAAAGAAAAGAACTTGAAGACGCTCCTTGGAATGGCGAAAAAGTATTTAAACGAACCATAAAATGGATTCTTTTTACCATTGTCTCTCTACATATCACTCATACGGCCATCGGTTACTTTGTGGGCCCAAGAGAACTTCTTGCCATGAGCTTAGGTTCTCCTTTTGAAAACTGGGGCGTATTTACCGCCGTCATGATTGTCACGGCTATTATCCTTTTTGATTTTGGATGGTTTCGTGAACAATTTTGTATCATCATGTGTCCTTACGGCAGAATTCAATCTGTTATGATGGATGAAAATTCCATGGTCATTGCTTATGATAAAAAACGTGGTGAACCACGTCGTGGAACGACACCAAAAGAAAATGAAGGTGATTGTATCAATTGCTACAATTGCGTAAAAGTTTGTCCAACTGGAATTGATATTAGAAGAGGGAATCAGCTTGAGTGTATCGCCTGTACTAACTGTATTGATGCCTGTGATGACATCATGGAAAAAGTTGGAAAACCAAAAGGACTAATTCGCTACTCAACTGAAAATGCCTTAAACGGCAAACCACAAAATCTCTTACATGCTCGTCCGATTATTTATATTATTGCTTCGGTCATATTCTTAGTGGCTTTCTTTGTGGTGATTTTTAATAGCCAAAACTTAAAAGTTCAATTCATTAGAAATATTGGAGCACCATATACCATTGTAAAAGAAAGTGATGGAACGGCTAAAGTTTTAAATATGTATAATCTTAAATTCGTTCATCAAGGCGATAAAGTTTATCACTTAACGTATAAATCTAGTGATCCAGGAGTTCAATTCATCACTCCAAGAATCCCAACTAAAATTGATAAACCTGAAATGAAAGTTCCTTTTTTCTTAAAGTTTAATTCTGACATTCTCATGAATGGATCAAAGATTATTACTTTTGAAGTTTACGACGGTGAAAATGAAAGTAATCGCCAATTAGTTTATAGTCAGGAGGTTACACTTGTTGGACCTATTACAAAATAGCTCCAGCTATCTTCCCTGGCTCTCATTTATTGCAGGCTTCTCTGGAAGCCTGCATTGTTTGGCCATGTGTGGAGGTCTTGTAACCGCTAGTTGTGAAAACACCCAAGATGTTTATCGCTACCAAGTAGGCAGGCTCTTAGGTTATTTATTACTTGGATTTTTCGCCGGCCTTCTTGGTTCCATTTTTAAAATTCAATCTGAAAATATCTACCTCACAATTATTCCAAGTCTCATGATTGGTTTTCTCTTTTTATGGTGGGGTATCGAAGGCTTTCAAGGAAAAAAATCAGAAATTCCCACTCCTTCTTTTTTACAAACTCTCTATCGTTTTGTCTGGGGTAAATGGATTCGCCACAACCCTTCAACTAATATCAAATCCTTTTTAATAGGCTTTCTCTCCATCCTTTTACCCTGTGGGCTTTTGTATGGAGTGGTCTTAGGGTTAGTGAGCTTTGAACATTCTTTTAAAGCACTTTATAGCATGTTCTTTTTCTGGCTTGGAACCTTGCCCTCAATGGTCATTGCCCCAAAGATGATGACGAAAATTTTAAAACCGATAAAAGAAAAGTTACCTAAAACTTTTGGACTATTATTGATGATGATTGGATTAGCGACGATAAGTGCCCGCACCCTACAGTTTGAAAAAAACGTTCAGATGCGTGCAAAAGAAAGTACAAAACTCTTAAATAGTAGTGATAATTTAATG
>JACCDV010519537.1_pt1 | contig 10462 bp, 9 predicted proteins | sample 7446131 | NCBI WGS metagenome assembly JACCDV01 (sample SAMN15323448, study PRJNA562643) | freshwater metagenome | isolation source: river surface water | place: USA:Blue River Watershed | collected 2017-08-17
CCACCTCAATCGCGCCGGCAATGGTGATGTGCTGGCCGGGCTTGTTGGGAATCAAGCCACTGATGCCTTTGCAAAAGGTGTAGCTCATGTCGAGCACACGGCCCACATCACCAATCGCCGCACGCGCGGCCATGGTGCCGAAGGTGGCAATTTGCGACACAGCTTCGCGGCCGTATTTGTCTTTCACATAGTCAATCACGCGATCGCGGTTGGTTTGGCAAAAGTCAATGTCAAAGTCGGGCATGGATACCCGCTCTGGGTTCAAGAAACGCTCGAACAGCAAGTTGTACTGCAGCGGGTCAAGGTCGGTGATCTTCAAGGCATACGCCACCAAAGAGCCTGCGCCCGAGCCACGCCCCGGCCCCACAGGGCAACCATTGGCTTTGGCCCATTGAATGAAGTCACCCACGATCAAGAAATAGCCGGGAAAGCCCATGTTCAAAATCGTGGTCAGCTCAAACTCTAGGCGCTCCACATAACGTGGACGCTCTTCATCACGTTTAGCTTCCACGGGATACAAGTGACGCAAGCGCTCTTCCAAGCCCTCGTGCGACACATGGCGGAAATAGTCTTCCACCGACATCACCACGCCGTTCACAGGCGGGATGGGAAAGTTAGGGAGCTGAGGCTTGCCGAGCACCAAGGTCAAGTTACAACGTTTGGCAATCTCCAGCGTGTTGGCAATGGCGCTGGGCACATCGGCAAACAGTTCGCACATTCGTGCGGACGACTTGAAATACTGCTCACGTGTGAACTTGCGCACACGGCGTTGGTTACCCAAAATTTCGCCTTCGGCAATGCACACCCGCGCTTCGTGCGCTTCGTAGTCATCGGGGTGGGTGAACTGCACCGGATGCGTCGCCACCACGGGCAGGCTCAAGCGTGCAGCCAGTTGTACGGCGGCGCTCACATGCGTTTCATCATCGGCACGGCCTGCACGTTGCAACTCAATGTAAAAGCGGTGCGGAAAAATACCGGCCAACTGCAACGCCACCTCGCCCGCACGGGTGGTGTCGCCCTGCACCAAGGCTTGGCCCACGGCCCCCGCTTGCGCCCCCGACAAACAAATCAGGCCTTGCGACAACTCTTGCAGCCATGCCAGCTTGATGACAGCCACGGCTTTGTGCACGTTTTGCGTCCAGCCACGGCTGATGAGCTCGCACAAGTTCAAGTAGCCCTGATGGTTTTGCACCAACAGCACCATGCGCGACGTCTGCGCAGCGTCTTGGGTGAGGCTCTCTAAATAAATCTCGGCGCCCAAAATGGGCTTGACGCCTTTGCCACGGGCTTCTTTGTAAAACTTGATGCCACCAAACAGGTTGTTGATGTCGGTGATGGCCAGGGCTGGCTGAAGGTCTGCTGCGGCTGCTTTCACCACCTCGTCGATGCGGTTGGTCCCGTCAACGACAGAAAACTCAGAGTGAAGGCGCAGATGAACAAACATGCGTCAGATTGTAGAGATTGCCACCCGGCACTTCGTACCTCGAAGACAGGAAAAAGGGGACATTTAGCGCCAATTAGCGCCACTCACTCCTGCAAAAGCGCTAAAACTTCGGAACGGAACTCGCGGGTGTACAACACACCCACGACCAGCAAGGTCGCCAACACAAATACTGTGGGCGAGAAAAACCACCCCAAGGCAGCAAATGAAAAGTAGTAAGCACGCAAACCGCCGTTGAAAGTTTCGGCGGCCAACCCCGTCATGGCCGCTGCACGGTCGGCATAGTGTTGGCGATCTGTCCCCACACCATTTTCAAAACTCTCTGCGGGTGGCATGGCGCCAATGAGCAAAGCCACGAAGGTGTATTGACGCATCGACCACGAAAAACGGAAAAATGCATACACAAAAATCACCACCAACACCAAAATTTTGAACTCAAACACCAAGATAGGTGTTTGCTCAGCAAACGGGATTTCGCGCACCAACTCGGCCGCTTTGTCGGTGGTGCCCAGCAAGGCAAACAAACCGCCCAAAATCAAAATGGTGGTGGAGCAAAAAAATGCAGGCGTGTTGGACAGCGTTTGCGTGATGATGCCGTCCAACATGCGCGGGTCACGCGCTGTGGTTTGCAGCATCCACAAATGGCGATACCGGTTAGTCATCGCCAAAATCGAATGGTGGTGTTCGCTGCTGTACTTGGCAAAAGCGGCGTAACCCACCCAGACCAGCACAAAAAAACCGAGCGCAAACCAGTCAGACCAAGGCAGCAATTGAATGATTTTCATGGCGTGATGCTACCCAAAGAAAAAGGACAGATCGCACGGATCTGTCCTTTTATTTCTTGCTTGCAATTAGCTACGTGAAGCCGCCACCTTGGCCACACGTTCACCAAACTTGGTGGCCGTGTCTACATCGCCTTGCGGGATCTTGTCTGCGCCAGCATCAGACGGTGCTTGAACCAACAGGCCCACAGAACCACCCAAATTGTTCACATCGTTGCGGGTAGAAGCCGAAGTATTGGCGGGGGGCAGACCTAAGCTCACCCACAAGCCACCATGCTGGGCAGCCAACGTGCTGAGGTACGACAAGGTAGAACCTTTATCGCCGTTCAAGCTGGCACTCACCGAGAAACCTGCAAAGAACTTGTCTTGCCAAGCACGTGTGAACCAGCGCTTGGACGAGGCATCGGCAAACTTTTTGAATTGCCAGCTCACACCCCCCATATACGTGGGCGAACCCATGATGATGGCGTCTGCCTCATCCAGAGCAGCCCAATCTGCGTCAGACACATGGCCATCGGCATCAATGGCCACCAACTGAGCACTCGCTCCTTTCGCCACGGCTTGCGCAATGAATTGGGTATGGCCGTAGCCTGAGTGGTAAACAACAACGGTTTTGGTCATGGTGTGTTCCTATGAAGTGAAGAAAAATAAATGATTGAATAAATTACTGAGCAGCTTTTTTGGCATCTAGACTCCAAGCGCCAGCACCAGAAGACACCAGCACCAGCAAGCCGCCAATCACGCCTATGTTTTTGAAGAACAAGAGTTGTTGCACAAACGCCTGCTCTGGAGCCGCCGCCCAAAATGCGTGAAAGAAGATCGAAGCAACCAAGGTGAACACGGCCAACATGGCAGCAACGATACGGGTTTGAAAACCCACAATCAATGCGATAGATCCCACAATCTCAAGAGCCAAAGCACCAGCCGCAGCCACCGCAGGCAAGGGCAAGCCGACTGATTCAATGTAGCCCACAGTGCCCTCAAAGCCAGAAAGCTTGGCCAAACCTGCGGGTAAAAACAAGGTGGCGATCAAAAGGCGACCGATGAGATGCAAAGCGTTGTTCATGAAAACTCCTCTGTGCGAAATGAAGACGAGAAATAAAAAATCAAGGGGCCAAGTCAAACACCAATACTTCGGCGTCTTGTCCTTGGGTGAGGTGAATGATTGACTCGTTGTCCAACAACGCAGCGTCCCCCGTGGTCAGCGCCACGCCATTCACATGCAACTCGCCTCGAATCAGGTGCACATAGGCTTTACGACCCGAAGCCATGTTCAGAGTGGCAGTTTCGTCGCCGTCAAATAGCCCAGCATACAACGCAGCGTCGGCGTGAATCTTCACCAACCCACCTTCTGGCGCTGCAATGCGGCTGAGCGCGCCGCGCTTAGAGGCAGGCGGCACTTGTTTTTGTTCGTAGCTGGCGGGAATCCCGCGCACATTCGGCTCAATCCATATCTGCAAGAAATGAGTTGTCTCATCGGGCGCATGGTTGAACTCGCTGTGTTGCACGCCACTGCCTGCGCTCATGCGCTGCACATCACCGGGCGGGATGCCCTTGACGTTTCCCATGCTGTCTTTGTGCGCCAAGTTACCGCTCAACACATAGCTGATGATTTCCATATCGCGGTGTCCGTGTGTGCCAAAGCCCGTACCCGGAGCAATGCGGTCTTCGTTGATGACGCGCAAATTGCCCCAGCCCATGAACTCGGGGTCATAGTAGTGCGCAAACGAGAAACTATGGAATGACTTGAGCCAACCGTGATCGGCGTAGCCTCGATCTTGTGATTTGCGAACTGTCAACATAGCGTGTACTCCTTGTTGGGTGTGGCTTGAACTTTAGGCCCGATGATCTCTTTTGCTATGCATCGCATTTGATGGCATCATTCAATTAATTTGAATGATTAGAAGCCGATGGCATGACCTCTCCACGTGACGTGCTCACCCCCGATTCGCTGTCCATGTTGCACGCGATCGAAAAAGCAGGCAGCTTTGCGGCGGCGGCACGTGCGCTCGGCTTGGTTCCCAGCGCCCTCACCTACCGTGTGCGTCAAATTGAAGATGCGCTCGATGTGCTGCTGTTTGATCGCAGCTCACGACAGGCCAAACTGACCGCCGCTGGACACGAACTGTTGCGCGAGGGCGAACGTTTGTTGGCCGACATGGACGCCATTGCCAACCGCGTCAAACGTGTCGCCACCGGCTGGGAAAGCCAATTCACCATTGCGGTGGATGGCATCATCGATCGCACCACTGTGATGGAGCTGTGCGAAGCCTTCATGGCTTTGAACGCCCCCACACGCCTGAAGCTGCGCGACGAAATACTCACCGGCACACTCGCCGCACTCACCAGCGGGCAAGCCGATTTGGCGCTAGGCATTGCAGGGTCAATCACCGAAAGCGGCACGACCGCAGGCATCCACAGCCATCCACTGGGTCAGATGCGTTTTGTATTCGCCGTGGCCCCGCATCACCCCTTGGCTAAAGCCCCAGAACCTCTGAACGATGCGCTGATCGCCCAACACCGTGCCGTCGCCGTGGCTGATTCGGTGCAGCGCGGCACAGGGGCCACGATTGGACTTTTACCCGGGCAAGACGTGTTCACGGTCTCCAGCATGGCCAGCAAAATCGAAGCGCAAGTGCGTGGCCTAGGCGTCGGCTTTGTCCCCGAACTCATGGTCCAGCCTTTGATTGACCAAGGCGTGTTGGTGGTGCGCGAGGTCGACCGTCCACAACGCGTGGCGCAACTCAGTTACGCTTGGCGCATTCCCGATGGCAGTGAAGGCGAGCGCGGTGGCCGCGCTTTGCAGTGGTGGCTCAAACAACTCAAAAGCACCGCCACGCGTTCAGCGCTATTGGTGAACCCCCGATTCAATTCATCCATACATAAGGTGTAGAGTGCAACCATGACCTTAAACATCGCCATCATCGGAGCCGGCATTGCTGGTATCACCGCCGCCCGCACTTTGACCCAAGCAGGCCATCATGTGCAGGTGTTTGAAAAAAGCCGTGGACCGGGTGGACGCATGTCTACCCGCGAAAGCAACTTTGGCACGTTTGACCACGGGGCGCAGTACTTCACCGTGCGCGACCCTCGCTTTTCATTGGCCATTCAAGCGGTGCCCGGCACCACCGAAATTTGCCGCCCCTGGAGCGCCAACGCCGTGCGCGTACTCGACCCATTGGGTCATGTGTTTGAAGCGGCCCGTAGCTCCAAAGAAGCCCACTTCGTTGCCAAGCCCGGCATGAACGCTTTGGTGCGTCACTGGGCTGAGCCTCTGGGCAAAGCCATTCACAACAACACCCCCATCACCCGCCTAGAGCGTGGCGCCAAAGGCTTGTGGACGCTGCACACCGACCAGCAAAAATTGACTGGCTTCGACCATGTACTGTTGGCCATCCCATCGGTGCAAGCCACCAACTTACTCAAAGCTTCAGGCAAAGACGCCGCCAACGCGTCATGGCTCAAAGCCATGCATGCAGTCGATGTGGCACCTTGCTGGACCATGATGGTGGCCTTCCCCAACGCCACACAGCCTAACTTGCATATCGGCCCGCAGTGGAATGCAGCACGCAGCATTCACCACCGCATTGCGTGGTTGGCACGTGAGTCGTCTAAGCCGGGGCGCGGCAAGGTGGAACGTTGGACGGTGCAAGCCAGCGCCGCTTGGTCTGCCGAGCACATCAACGACACCGAAGCGCGCGTACAAGCCAAACTCTTGCGTGCATTTGCAGAGCTCACGGGCATCCGCGCCGAACCCGCCCACGTACAACTGCACCGCTGGCTCTACGCCAAAACCATCACCCCCTTAGGCGTGTCTTACCAATACAACCCAGCCAACGGCTTGGGCACCTGTGGCGACTGGCATTTGGGCCACCGCGTCGAAGACGCGTTTGTCTCTGGCCTTGAACTCGCATTGGCGGTTTGCCAATCAGCCAAGCGTTTGTAAAACGGGTCACGCGCGGGCGACGTGCGTGAAGTTCTTGTGCGCTACATCGGTCGATTTGCTCCCTCCCCCACGGGCCCGCTTCATGCGGGCTCGCTTGTTGCGGCCCTCGCCAGCTGGCTAGACGCTCGTGCACACAGTGGCCAATGGCTGGTGCGCATTGAAGACGTCGACACACCGCGCTGTGTGATCAACGCAGATCAAACCATCTTGCAACAACTGAATACCTGTGGCTTGGTGAGCGATGCCCCAGTCGTGTACCAATCGCAGCGCAGCGATGCCTACCAAGCGGCACTCGACACCTTGATCGCCAAAGGCTGGGCTTACCCCTGCGGCTGCTCACGCAAAGAAATTGAAGATGCACAAGCCTTGATGGGTCACACCCGTGAACGTCACACTGCCACGGTCTACCCCGGCACTTGCCGCGACGGCTTGAATGGCAAAGCCGCACGCGCTTGGCGCTTGAATGTGCAACGCGTCATCGACGATTTAAAACTGCCCACGCCTCTGATATGGCAAGACCGTTTACTAGGTAGCCAACAGCAAGACGTCACTCAAGACGTGGGCGACTTCGTGCTGCGCCGTGCCGATGGCCTGTGGGCCTACCAACTCGCCGTGGTGGTCGACGACGCCGCGCAAAGCATCACCCACATCGTGCGCGGTGCAGACTTGACCGATAACACCGCACGGCAAATCGTGTTGCAACGTGCGTTGGGTTTGGCTACACCGAGCTACATGCACACGCCGCTGGTGTTGGGTGAGAACGGGGAAAAACTGAGCAAGCAAAATGGGGCGGCTGCGTTGAATCTGAACCAACCACGCCTCGCACTGCAAACTGCAGCGCACACATTAGGCCTACCCAAGTCCAGCGATGGCGCATCGTTAGAGCAAGCGTTAGCCATGTGGGAAAAAGCATGGCAAGAGATGCGACCCCCAGTCCCACGATAATCACGTGTGATTCAAAAACTTGCTGCCATGACTGCTGATACGCCCACGCCTGCTGACACCACCAAAACCGACGCTCCCTTCATGCGCGTCATCAAAACCTATGTGCTGCGCGCTGGGCGCATGGGTTCGGGACAAGTACGTGCGTTTGAGCAGTTCGGCCCTCAATTTTTAGTGCCCTATACGCCTGAGCGTTTGAATGCCAACGCCACTTTTGGCCGCGCAGCCCCACTGATTTTGGAAATTGGTTTTGGCATGGGTGACGCCACTGCCAAGATTGCGCACACGCGCCCTGACGACAACTTTTTATGCTGTGAGGTTCACGCGCCTGGCGTGGGTGCGTTACTCAAGCGTTGCGGTGAAGAAAGCATTGGCAATATCCGCATCGTGCAGCACGACGCGGTGGAGGTGATGGACCACATGCTGGGCGAAAACAGCCTAGACGGCGTGCACATCTTCTTCCCAGACCCATGGCACAAGAGCCGTCACCACAAGCGCCGCTTGATTCAAAGCGCGTTTGTGAATCGCTTGGCCAAACACATCAAGCCCGGTGGCTACCTGCACTTGGCCACGGATTGGGAACCGTATGCGGAACAAATGATGCAAGTGGTGTCTGCCGAGCCTTTGCTCAAAAACACCGCCACCGACCCCAGCGGCTTTGCCGAAAAGCCCGCCTACCGCCCACTCACCAAATTTGAAAACCGCGGCTTGAAGCTTGGCCACGGCGTGTGGGACTTGGTGTTCACCAAGATCTGAGGCATCTGAAAACCAACGCCATGCGAATCCCCACGCGCAACGGCGTAGGCCCCAGCCGCGTATCGCTCCCCGCTGGATCTTGGCCCACGGTGTTGGATTTTTTGCTGGAGCGCATGCCCGACATTGCACGTGACGAGTGGCTGCATCGCTTTGAACATGGCTTGGTGCTCAACGATGAGGCTCAGCCTGTCGCGGCCACGCAAGCCTACATACCCCACACCCAGCTCTACTACTACCGCCACATCGCCAACGAGCCGGTGCTACCCGAGAAGGCCTGCATCGTGTTTGAAGACGACCACTTGATCGTGGCAGACAAACCGCACTTCATGCCCGTCACGCCTGCAGGCCGCTACGTGCAGCAAAGTCTGTTGGTGCAGCTCAAGCACCTCACGGGCAACGACGACCTCGTGCCCCTGCACCGCATCGATCGGGAAACTGCTGGCCTCGTGATGTTTGGCAAACGTCTACAAGACCGTGATGCCTACCACGCACTGTTTCGCGACAAGGCCATGCGCAAGGTGTACGAAGCCGTGGCCGCGTACAACCCTGCGCTTGAGCTGCCACGCGTGCACAGCAGCCGCTTGCAAGCTGATGAACTGTTTTTCAGAACACAAGAAGTCGCGGGCGAGCCCAACAGCGAGACCCGCATCAGCCTTCTCAAAGCAGAAGGCACGCGTGCGCTGTACCAGCTAGAACCCATCAGCGGCAAACGCCACCAACTGCGGGTGCACATGATGGCGTTGGGTTTGCCGCTTGAAGGCGATCAGTTTTACCCCACCGTGCTGCGTGGGCCAGATGCGGATGAAGACTTCAGCCATCCGTTGCAGCTGTTGGCCAAGCACGTGTCTTTCACTGACCCTGTCACGGGTGAAAACAGAGCGTTTCACAGCGCGTTGCACTTGAGCATTCGGCCATAAAAAATTAAACGCGCTCGGTTACCCACGCTTGCACGCTGGCCAAAGCCTTAGGCAAAGCTGCCGCATCGGTGCCACCGGCCATCGCCATGTCGGGCTTGCCGCCGCCTTTGCCACCCACTTGCTGGGCCACAAAGTTGGCCAACTCGCCTGCTTTAACTTGGCCTGTGTTGTCAGCCGTCACGCCTGCGGCGATGTTGACTTTATCGCCATCCACCGCAGCCAACACGATCACAGCAGACTTGATCTTGTCTTTGAGCTTGTCCATGGTGTCGCGCAAAGTTTTGGCATCTGCCCCTTCGAGCTTAGCCACCAAGAGCTTGGTGCCCTTAACGTCCAACGCTTGCGTCAGCAGCTCATCGCTTTGCGCAGCGGCCACTTTGCCTTTGAGGGCGGACACTTCTTTTTCGAGCGTTTTGACTTGGTCCAACACTTGAGCCAAACGTGCGTTCAGCTCGGTGGTGGGCGCTTTGAGTGCGCCAGCGGCTTGCGCCACGGAGTCTTCAAGCGATTGCAAATAAGCCAGTGCATTGGCACCTGTCACGGCTTCAATGCGGCGCACGCCAGCGGCCACACCACCTTCGGCCACGACTTTGAACAAGCCGATGTCGCCCGTGGCTTTCACGTGTGTGCCACCACACAACTCACGGCTAGAGCCGATGTCGAGCACACGCACGGTCTCGCCGTACTTCTCGCCAAAGAGCATCATGGCCCCCGTTTTTTGTGCGGACTCAATGTCCATCACACGCGCTTGTGCCGCGGCGTTATCCAAAATTTCGGCGTTGACTTTGGCTTCGATCGCGCGAATCTGCGCATCGGTCACCGGCGCGTTATGCGCAAAGTCAAAGCGTGTACGCTCGGCATTGACCAAGCTGCCTTTTTGTTGCACATGGTCACCCAGCACTTCGCGCAAGGCTTTGTGCATCAAGTGGGTAGCACTGTGGTTACGCACGGTGGCGGCACGCACGGCCATGTCGACTTGGGCATCCACATGGTCGCCCACAGCCAAGGTGCCTTGCGTCAACACACCGTGGTGGCCGTACACATCGGCTTTGATCTTCAGGGTATCTTCCACTTTGAATTGCGCAGAGCCACTCACCAACACGCCTTGGTCACCCACTTGGCCGCCGCTCTCGGCGTAGAAAGGTGTGGTGTCTAACACCACCACACCAGCTTGGCCGTTCTTGAGTTCAGCCACCGACGCGCCATCCACATACACGGCCACCACTTTGGCGGTGGCCTTCAGATTGTCATAGCCCACAAACGCGTTGGCAGCACCGGTGTACTCCAGCGCTTTGTCCATCTTGAACTTGCCTGCGGCGCGGGCTTGGGCTTTTTGTTTTTCCATCGCGGCAGCAAAGCCTGCTTCATCTACGCTCAGGCCGCGCTCGCGGCACACATCGGCCGACAAATCGAGCGGGAAGCCATAGGTGTCATGCAGCTTAAAGGCCACTTCGCCTGGCAACACTTTCACGCCACCCTCCAATGCCGCATCCAAAATTTGCATGCCCACTTCAAGGGTTTCAAAGAAGCGTTCTTCTTCTGCCTTCAATACCGATGCAATGCGCTCGGCTTGGTTCGCCATATTGGGATAGGCCTCGCCCATGAGCTTGACCAAATCAGGCACAAGCTTGTGGAAGAACGGCTTTTTCTGCCCCAACAAATACCCGTGGCGAATGGC
>JACCDV010165607.1_pt1 | contig 10460 bp, 7 predicted proteins | sample 7446131 | NCBI WGS metagenome assembly JACCDV01 (sample SAMN15323448, study PRJNA562643) | freshwater metagenome | isolation source: river surface water | place: USA:Blue River Watershed | collected 2017-08-17
TACTTTGGTTATCGGCGGCCTTGAGATCCCTTATATCTATATTATACAGGCCCTCTGCATATAATTTGTAAGTTGTATTGAGACGTCCTTTACTCATATAAAATAAATGTTGACGATATGCAGGAATGCCCGTGAAAATAGATATTTTTTCTTTCAACTCGATAAATTTATCTTCAGGGTATATGAATATGTCGGAAACGTATTCGGTTTCCGCGGAATTTGACATATCAGATTTTATTGAAATGCCGCCGATATTTTTAACAAGATCCGCGGTATCAGGCTGTTTTTGCTCCTCCGCGAGTAGTTTTTCGAATTCATCAATGTCAAAATCGCCACCAATTTTTGTTGTACTATTATCACTATTCACATCACTATTACCTCCATCAATGATTTTATACAAATGCTGAGCTGGTTTATCTACACTAGAAGCAAGTTTATCTTTCCAGTCGCGGCCATAAAAATCAGTAAGTAGTTTATCACTACCTTTAATGGCGGCCGCGCGAAGAGTTGGTGTTATATTACCTAAAACACAATATACACGTTTATTTAGATTTTTAACAGGGTCGTAGACGCAGACCTTTACGGGATCACTGATGTAGCAATTACTCATCAATATATACAGTAATTTCATAAATTTATAATATATATTATAAATGAAGTTACTGGGTCTTCTTATTGTGTTGATAATTGTGTATTTTTACTACTTTAACGATTGGCGGCTGCTAAAATCGTCAACAAGTGGTTTTAAATATTGGGTGTCCGCGGGCCTCGATAATTATGAAATTGCACCAGAAATTCTCGGGCGTCTGACTGTTGATATAATCAAACTGCTGCGATACATAAGAGATAAATATTCTCATTTACCCGCGGACAGTGACATGGCCCAAATTATAAAATCAATGATTATTAATTTTAATCCGGAGGTAATCAGAGAAACTGATCCGCGCGGAACCGACGACACTTCCTACGTTATTAACAAAGGCTCTAGTTTGCATATTTGTTTACGAGATGACGATGCGCCGCACAATTTTGTTCCTTATAGCACCGTGTTATTTGTGGCTATTCACGAACTCGCTCATATCGGTGCTTACGATGTATACGGTCATGAAGAAAGGTTCTGGCAAGTATTTAAAACGCTTTTACACGAAGCCGCTGCCGCCGGTATTTATGAACCTATTAATTATGCCGCGGCTCCAGTTAATTACTGCGGCCTCCGTATAACTTATAACCCATTATTGGACAATTCTTTAACCGCCGCGCATAAATAGGTATATAAAATTGAATATTTGTGCCGGCTTTATATAGAATGAATAAACAACAATTGCTCGAGAATATTAAGAACGAAGTTCCAACAGTGATTAAATTTTCACAGTTAGATCTCGTCCCTTCTCGAGCTGATTTTTTAAATCCTCAACTTACCGCGGCAGTAAGCGCGGCAGTAAACTGCAATAAACCTATTTTATTTATGCCAAATGATGTGCAAGAAAGATCCGAATATTTATCTGATGAATACGGTGAGAGTTATAGTGTTTATCGTCCCTATATTTTCGGTATTTTGCCGGATGGTAGTAAAACATGTATTATTTTAGAGGATATTGAAGTATATTTTATGGTAAAAATTCCCGACAATGTTACGCCAGATGACTTTATTACATTTGCCCGCACGCTTTTGCAACGCGAGGAATGTTCATATAATACTATCGATGTTGCTCAGTATTATCCTTTTCACGGCTTTACAATAACTAAAGTTAACTGGATTAAAATTACATTTAATAATATCTGGGACCGTAAAAGAGCAATGTCCGCGGTTATTAAAGGTGCCGCGAAATATAAACCGGTACTTGCCTACGATGATGATTCTTCTTATTTCAATATGGTTGCAAGAACGTCAAAGTTTAGCACCGCCGATTGGAATAGAATTGAACAATATTACTTATGTCGAGATTATAAAACCCGCGGTAAAGTAACAGATTGCGCGTATGTTTTTAGAGTTAAAGTTGCCGATTATGTTAAACTAAAGTCTGCGCGCCGCAAAGAAATTGAGGCGAATAAAACTAGTCCACTGGCCGCGGTTATTGAAAAGGATTTAATTATTCAACAGTGTTGGGATATTGAAACTCACCGAAGTATTGAAAGTGGCGAAGTACCAACTCCCGCGGACACCGATTGGAGTTTAATTATGATTCATTCAGAATTTTCATTTCATCATTCTATGAAATCATTCTACTCCGTTAATATCACCGCGGCTCCGCAGAAATCTAAAAAAGTGCCGCTAACTATTATTTGTGAAACTCAATCAGAGATTTTAATAGCATGGCTCGAGATTTCGCGCCGAATGAAAACCGATATACTTTGTGCCTTTAATGGCGCAAATTTTGATTGGCCTTTAGTTCGTGAAGCTTTATATAGAGAAAAACTGCTCGCGCGAACTAAGCAAGCATTTGGCTGTATCGAACTTAATAAATACGGGCGGTATCAAGACACCGAAGAAAATATTAAAACGCGCGATTTTAAGGAAGAAAAAGTTAAAATCGATGCCGAAACCCGCCACACTTGTCATGTTGTCGCGAAATTCAGCGGATGTATAGATACTGATGCCGCGCCTATTTTCAGACAACTATATCCGCGGTCCGAAGTCGGAGCAAAATACAGTTTGAATTTCTACCTATCACTTAATAAACTAGGTAGCAAAACAGATATGTACTATAAGTTGATGTTTCGTATATTTGAAGCATCACTTGCGCTTAGAGATGGCGCAGAAGAACTATTCGTGGCCGCCGTTCGCATAATGTTACGTAACTGGCGCCGCAATGTTGAAGAAATATTACTTGAAGAAGACATACCACACATTACTACCGCGGTAAAGGAAAGAACGGTAGATTATATTATTGATTGGCCGCAAGAACTAAGAGTTGAAGCATTTCATATACTCATGGGCGCGGTCGGTTATTATTGTAAGGTTGACTCTCATAAAATACAAGAACTACTTGCAATTAGATCTATCTTAAAAGAAAAGCGCGAACTTGCAGCACTAACACATACTATAATTTTAGATTCATACTTCCGCGCAAATGGAAGTAAGGTTCGTAATATTATTGGTTATTATGCGCACAGATGGCAAATTGCATTTAGCAACGGCCGCGTCGATAAACACGAAACTGAGAAAATGTGTTATGGCGGCGGCCTTGTTATAAATCCTAAAAAAGGATTAAATAATAAAAAACCAGTGACTGGACTCGATTTTTCATCGTTGTATCCATCACTTATGATTACATACAACCTGTCGCCTGACATGATTGTTAAGTGCCCCAAGAAAGCACAAGAATTACGCGATGCCGGCTATACACTGCATCACATTAAACCATTCACGTATAAAATGCATGATAAAACATGTCAATGTCACCCGGAAGTACATACTATTGAAGGCTGGACAGTCAGACATAATGGTATTACTAATAATCCGGAGACCGCTAAGGTTGACATTCCGCGAATTATCGATCATTATGAAAAGAAAGTTACATATGAATGGAAAGAAAACGACGAAACAAAGAAGATTGAGGAAGTTTATGATCTTAGTACTGGATTAAACAATAAACTACCTATTCACAATGTCCGCGAAATACCGGCGGCCGCGGGCCCTAACTATAAGAGATCTGTAAAGGTTGAAGCAGTTAATGGCCGCGAAAGATTGCCCGGCGAACGTATCGGTATTTGTAGTTTCGTAGTTAAAAAATTGTTCGATAAACGTGTCCCAATTAAGAAAGAATTTGTGCGACTTAGTGAAATTATCGAAGAAATGGAGAAAAATGGACTTACTGAAAAAGACGGTATTAAGCTTGAAGACTATATTTTCAGAAAAAATGCCGCTGATCAAAAACAGAAGGCTATTAAAGTTGTCGCGAATACCTTCTATGGTGAAAGTGGTAACTTTAGGTCGCCAGTATTTGAGCTTCTCATGGCCGGCGGTATTACTTCCGCGGGTCGTGAAAGCCTACAAACTGTACATAAATATGTATCTGATGTTGGTTATGAGGCTTATTATGGTGATTCGGTTACAGCCGGCACCGCCGTCATTGTTAAAAGTGACAATGATAAAATTATAATATGCGCGGTTGATAAATTGCGCGAAAAATTTACCTGGTTGCCCGAATGGAAACCATTTGGTAATGACAAAGAACAAATCGAGTGTAATAAGAACTTATGGTCTTGGTCTGAAAAAGGCTGGACTCGTATAAGAAGAATTATTAGACATCGATACCGCGGAACTATCTATCGTATATTTACAAAAAATTCGATGGTTGAAGTGACGCGCGATCATTCAATGTTGGACGCGCTTGGAGATGTTATCTCCCCCGCCGACATTACTCCCGGGTATCAATTATTACAAAAGGATTACCCGCGGCCGCGAGTTTTATGTTGCGAAACTAGTGATGTTGAAGATATATTAAACTTTAGTAGACCTGAGGCTGTCGCGATAGATTTCGCGGCAAGATACCCCAGCCCGATCGGTATTACTGATCAAACAGTAGCCGCGAAAATATGCGCTATGTTAACTAAAGGCGGTTATGAAATATCAGTTGGCTATTCTAGAGACAATGATAAAATTATAGCTGTTAGTTATAGTAAAAACGCGGCGGCCGCTGGCCAAAATGAAGTTACTGCGAAAATCGGCCGCAATGCTGATGAAGTAGTATATGATTTAGAAACTGAAAATAGTCATTTTGCCGCCGGCGTTGGTCGGCTAGTTGTACATAACACAGATTCTGTATATGTTGGACCCCCAGATGACAGATTCGCGGAGTGTATGAAGCAATTTGAAGAAGGACTTATTGACATAATCGAATTATGGACAAAGAAAGTTCAAATAACAATGAAAGATATTAGTATATTGAGAGAAGAACTCAATGATTATCTTATAACGGTAAGTAATTCATTAGCACTTAATACTGCTTACGAAGAAGTACTATATCCGTATGCATCTTGCGGCAAGAAAAAATATTATGGTGTGCAGCACATTAAAAGTATTAACTTCTTCCCTAAAGACAAGGATTATTTCATCCGCGGCCTCAATATTGTAAAACAAGGTCAAGCACCTATTTGCAAAGAGCTCGCGATGGATTATCTGAAACAGTCGTTATCCCCATATAACAAGTACACAATGATGGAACTGCTCGACAGAACCATTGAAAAATATTGTGTTGAACAATGGGATACGGATAAATTTATTATTAAAGCTAAATTTAAACCCGAAAAGAGAAATGTACCGGTTCACACGTTTGTCGAACGTATGAAACGGCAAAAAGATCTACTATTATCAAGTGGAACAAACGATGCCGCCGTTTCCGCGGCCTTGTATGAACCCCCAGAAGCTGGCGACCCTTTTGACTACGTGATTGTCGAATCAGAGCAACAATTTACATCGCGCGGCACGAAAATCAAGACCGCTAAGGGAGATAAAATGGAATATTATAAAGTATACCTCGAATCGCAAAAAAGTGCGGCGCCGCTGAATATTGATTATGAATATTACATGGAAAGCTATATCGCGAGCACTCTCGCGCGTTATGTATCACACGAAGATCAATTTCAGCCGCCGGACGCCGATCAACTAGATTTAGATATCCCTAGCGTCTATAAGTCATATGATGAAAAATGTGCCAAAAACGCGGCCGAATATGTAATGCAAAAATATTATGAATACAGTGGCAAAATACCACGAAAAGAGCGCGCGGCCGCGGATACTGTAGTTGGCCGCCAATATCGCGCGATACATAAAAATGTAGAAAAAATAGTAAAATCCACAATGGCTACTAAATATGGTAGCTGTGGTGTACTCTCAATGTTAGAGGGCTCAGATACTTCTGTTGTTGCCGGAATGCTAGAGTTGGCGGCAACATATAGTGTTGATAAAGAATATGGCGCGCAATATCTCGCACTGATGCGCGGCCACCAAATAAGTATTTATGATCTAAAAACAATGTTTAGTCCACATAGTCGGACTAATGCAACTTTGCGAACTTTCGCAGAAAGTAAAATCAATCGCGCACGTGAAGAATTATTTAAACATGTGCCGGTGCTGCGAGAATTTGTCGCCAATCAACGGCGGCAACATGATGCTATAAACAGCGTCCTGCGAATTTCAACAGGAGAAGAATTTAACAAAATTCTCAATGGTGCCGCCGAACTTGGAAACCTTACTGAGATTGAACAGGAAAGTTTAGACTGTGTAAATAAAATGATGCTGCAGGCGGCCGCCGGTTATAAATTTATGAGCGGACTCACTTCTATTTATGCGGCAATAAATGCAGAAATCGCGGCAACAGGCAAATTCCGACAAGATCCAGAAAGATCAGATATTAGTAAATTGGTGGACGATATTGTTGCAGGAGTTGATCACTCTAAACTAGACCAGGAATAATCTATCCGAAATTAATTTTTAATAATTTTTTTAAAAATGTTCTTTATTAGTATACTTAGTTAATATGAATATGCTGCTCGTAGGTGCAATTATAGTTGCTATAATCATCGTTATTTTTGTAATGATGAAAAAGCCGGCGGCCGCCGAATCCTTCGTACCAGAGCTGGATAAGGATATGGACCGCGCGAATGTAATTCTGGCTAATTTAAGTCCAGAAGAAAGATATCGAGCGGAACAGCAAAAATATTACTATGATGCAAAGGATACCTGCAATAAATGCGATGGAGATAACGCATTCGCTGAACATGAATACGGCCGCGAGGGTTTATCATACAAAGATTACATCGCGGGCTCCGCAATTAGTGAAAAACAACGCGCGACCCACGCGGAATTTGTGAAGGATCGTATGAGCAAGCAAGTATATGCAACCCGCGGTGCTTTTGCTGCGGATTCCCATCAAAGTTATAATACGGTGCCTTGGGTTGGTTTGCGCCGCCCACAACATGTTCCTGTAGTGAACCCAGATCAAGTCGCGGAATATAATTCAAGTGCTTACGATTATAAGCCTAAGTTCACATGGAGATCATCATAAAAAAAATTTGTATGTTTTTTTTACTTCTTTGATTTGCGCGATTTGCGAGACTTACGCGATTTGCGCGCGGGTTTTTGTTTGCCGCCGAGAATTGTGGCAGCGGGCGCACCGAGAGGAATTTCAGCTGCACCAACACAGCCGCAGCCGCCGTCTGCTAGTGAATCTTCATCGTTGCCGCCAGCTTTGAGATTATCATACACCGTTTTAGCAACAAATGTTGATACTGGTCCTTTACATATAGGACATGTTCCGCGGTATGCATATCTCTTCGTGCCGCCTTTTGCCTTAATTTCGACGAATTTACCGTCAACAGCTTCAACCTTTTTTTTGTCTCTTAAACAGTACACCTTTGGTTTTGCGGACATTCTGTAATATAAAACTTTAAGAAAAAATCAATTTTTATTTATTTAATAGCTATCTATTTTAGTAAGATGATAAAATACCATATATGTGTTAAGAGTCGGTGAAAATGGTGAAGGTGATACTGAACTATCATTTAGCAGAAAGCTGCCGCCGGCTCTTTGACATATTGTAAAATAATGGCCGCCGTTTATGGAGCCCGCCTGTTCAATTTGAGCGCAGATTGAATAATGAAACCGCGTTTTATTAAATCCGGGCAATGTAAAATCAAGAGGAAACCATTGAAGATATTTGCCATTGTATTTTTTCATCACTATAGTGATGATTTCACCGACGCGGCATAGACTTTCAATTCGGCGGCCGCCGGTGTTTTGTTGACATTTTTCGCACTTATAATCAGTCAGCGGCTCTTCATGCACTACAAGCCGGTGCACGAAGTCGCGCGTATTGTTTATCTTGTTATCAACTTCAGTAAAATGTATTTTAATGCCGTCCTCGTCGCGCTGCTCAATTTCATATTCATGGCCGCAGTCGAGATTGATTTTAATTTTATATGAAGTTGTAAATAGGCGATATATTTTTTCATCGTCAAGTGCTTTTGTGATCAAAAGAGTATATGCTTCATCAGCACATTCTTGCGCATATTTTACAAGATTGCGCTTTAATTTTTTGTCATGCAGCCGCGAAATTAGCGCGGTAACGAACTCTGCTCCACTATTTGGATGCAGCGGGCCAACTATGGCGGCCGCGAGCGGATCCGCGGGATCTTCGGCCAAAATCGCGGCCACCTTTTTTGTGAATGATGTACAACTTAATAATGCTTGAAGTAAAGTATTACACCAACACGTATTGCCTATATTGTAAAACCCGATCGCCGGTGGTAAATCCGCGGCAGCATAAAGTGTATAATTTGACATGAATAAATAACAGGCATATTTATTCAAATTTTAAAAAAATGAACTGAAATTTTCTAAATATTAAACAACAAAAATGAGCGATCCAAAACCTATTGTGTTTGTTAGCAGTGTACGCGTGAGACCTTCTTTACTTACGGTTAGCAAAGAACCTGTCGATGTTATACCTGCGTGTCCTAAATCTGTCGATGTTATACCTGCGTGTCCTAAATCTGTGGAAATTAACGGCCGCACCATTAACTTTATTGCTAGTGCGCGCGTGAGACCTTAGGGGTTTTCCTTTTTTTCTATAAAAAAATTGAAACGTACTTTTCTAGAGTACGTTTAGTTTTACAACCAAACACCCACACAGACACTTTTAAAGTATCGAACGCGCAAAACACAAGCAAAAAAATGAACCAATACAAAGGCACCATTATTGAAAAAGTATCAATTTACAACACCGTTCCAAAAGGAATCAAACTTGATGATGGTATTACCGATGACATGATTGCAAAAAATCCCGACATTGTTCTTCATCTTCGTTTGGCTTATCAAAAAATGAAGAAAGAGTACGAAGACAAATTGCAAAGAATGAATGATACAGTATTTGAACTGGAAGAGGAGAGTGAGAAATTGAAGATTGAAAATGCAAAGCTTGCCAGTACCGCTGCAAAAGCAAACGAAGCCGTGAAAAAAGCTACCGACGAAGACAAAATCGGCACTGCTCTTGCAACTGCTATTGCTGAAGGTAAGGTTGAAAGTGCACATGCTGTTGAAGCTTACAAAATACAAGAGCAATCCAAGCGATCTAAGCAATTCATGGATATTGCTGCCAAGCAACCAATTGCTGCACCACAGCAATATCCATCTTTTGCGCCGCAACAGTATCAGTCTTTGATGCCAAGTCAATTCTCAGATCCAGCGTTTACTCAGTATCCATCTTTGATGCCAAGTTCGTACCCGGTTCAAGCATTTAGTCAAAACACGACTAAACCAACATTCGAGCACGATGTTCAGACAACACAGGAAGTTTCCAAAATGAATGCTATGCGCTCGAAAAGAAAAGAGTAAAATGTTTAAAAAAGAAGGGGGGGGTTATGTATTAAAAAGTTATTTTTTTCTTATTTAAAATCGTTCTCCAAATTCAGCACTTGGATTATATTTTGTTTTGCGTTTATAGATGGAGTTACCTACAAATTCCGTTAAAGTGTTTGCACTTGATGCAAATGATTTAACCGTTTCATCATCGGTATCAAACAAATTACTATTCATACGTTGTCTTAATACTCTTACTGCGTTTGTAACAAATATTAGATTTCTTATTAGATGCGTATCATTTCTTAATTTACCTATTCCGTAAAGTCTTATCATAATATCGGGAACTTTATTAAAAGATATCTTATTTAATTTACCGTTATCTCCGTAAATAATATCTGTACCAACTAATAAACTAGTTAAGCTTTCATCGGTAATATCAGCTGATAAAATTGCTGATTTTATGGGGTTAATTAGTCTAAAGGTCGCCTCACGTATTGCGTTAATATGAGATGAGTTATCAAACACAACTGGCAAAGCAGGTGCGCCATTATAAAAGTTAGTAAATATTGCTTTTGCGTAATTAAATATTACTGGTCCGATAGGATCAATTTGATCTATTGGAATAAATGTTAAAGGGTGTTCAGCAGCAGCACCACCGGGTACTAACGTTGCGTTATACAATAAGTTAGTACCAAAATAATAACCAAACATTGTTGCGGCATTTTGACCAGCAATTGGAAGTGCTGTTACACCACCTGCACCAGTAATTTGCGCACCGCCCGCATTCACTAACTCAGCACCACCACCATCTAAACCCATGTTGTTTCTTGCTGCAGCAAAACCTGCATCATTACTTATAGCAGCAAGAGTTGTAATTACAACATATTCGATTGCTTTATATACATCACCAGGAAAATTAATATTTCCGAGTAAACCCAATGTTATAAGATCTATCGAGACTGCCGTAATATAGCTGATTATATTAAGAACAAACATAAGAACTAGATCTTCAGTATTAGGCACAGCACCAGCTGCAGTTTCGTATACTACATGTAAATCACCATATACAAGTGTAAGATTTGGATCCTGATCACGGACAGGCAATCCTGCATTATTAAACAATAAAGCAGTATATTCATTAATAATTTTTCGAATA
>JACCDV011082155.1_pt1 | contig 10457 bp, 10 predicted proteins | sample 7446131 | NCBI WGS metagenome assembly JACCDV01 (sample SAMN15323448, study PRJNA562643) | freshwater metagenome | isolation source: river surface water | place: USA:Blue River Watershed | collected 2017-08-17
CAGCCAGAGACCCGGTACGTGTTCTCTCTGGATCCTGCTGTGAATTTCTTTGGCAAGGTGGACGGTTACCTGGTGGAAGGGATCTACACCCTGGATGCCCGTGCGATCGGTTTTGACACTTCTGTCATTGGCGCCCCCCCGGACAGCCCGGGCCAGCCGCTGGTCAACTTTGCGGCGGATGTAGGTTCTCAGAAAGCGCTGGCAGGATTGAGCACACAGGCGGTCGTGGTGTCCAACATGACTGCACTGCGTGGAAGCGCTGCGGATGCTGTGGGAGGCGAGGGGGCCAGGCGCCAGGCTTCAGTGGCTGCACCCAATTCCGCGCCGGCCGGTACCGTAAGGTTTGCCGGCAATCTCACCACCACCGGCCAGCAGTCTCATTTCGCCAATCGCTTTGTTGTGAGTGGCGGCGGGGTTCGGGGCACCGAGTTCAACGGAAGTTCCTTTGAATTCACGATCGGATCGGGTGGCGTGACCAGCGCCGAGGGAGGCCGTCCACGCATCCGTTTCAGCAACAACCCTTCGGGAGAAACGATCAGCAGATTGCAGCGTGCCGGTGTCAGCATCACGTCCTTGCCCAACGACTCCACACCGGAAGCGATGATGGCGCTCAATGCAAGGCAGAAGCATGGCACTCAGGCTGTGGATGAGGTGCTCGATGGGCAGAGTTCTGCGCTTGCGGTGGTGGAGGTGGGCGATCTGGTCGAGGAAGAGTGTGATCGCGACCTCAACAACGAATGCAAGATTCCTCTGCCATTCAAGCGCTAAAGCCACTTGCTTGAGTGGCTCTGGCCGTTGCGCTGGCAAGCTGGCGCTGCAGCTTATCGGCTCTTTGGTTCAGGGAGGGTCATGAACGACAGGTTGTGGACGCCTGCGGATTGGGCCAGAGCCATCACCTGTGCCATGCGGCCATACGAGACAGCTGCGTCTGCGTGCACCTGCAGTTGCAGTGTTCCGTTGGCCTTGTCCGATTGCAGCTGGGCGATGAATTCAGCATCGCTCACAAACTGGTTTTTGTAATTCATGCGGCCATCGGCCTGAATCAGAAGCACGGGCTGCTTGCTTGTGTCTTGCCCGGGGGCGGCACCTGTCTGCGGCAAGTCGATCTTGATGGCTCTGGGCACGATCAAAGGTGCTGTGACGATGAAAATCACCAGGAGCACCAGCATCACATCCACCAGGGGGGTGACGTTCATCTCCACCATGGGGCTGTTGTCGTCCCCACCTGAGCTGCGCATGCTCATGACCGCTTCTCCTGGCTGGCCATATGGCGCGCTGCCATGCGGGTGTAGGCCTCGATGAAGCCTTCCATCTGTGTGATGCGCAACTTTTGAGCCCGCACAAAGTAGTTGTACAGAAGCACTGCAGGGATGGCGGTGATGATGCCCACAGCCGTGGCAATCAGGGCTTCTCCGATGGGCCCAGCCACCACATCGATGCTGGCCTGCCCCGTCAAGCCAATGGTCTTGAGCGCATCCATGATGCCCCAGACCGTGCCAAAAAGACCAATGAAGGGCGCGGTCGAACCGATGGTGCCGAGTTCGCTCAGGCCGCGCTCTTGCCGGCGCAGCACCAGCTGCATGGATTGGCGCATGGGCCGCTCGATCGCTTCGACCGGATCCATCCACTGCCTGAGGTCACCCTCCGTACTCTGCATTTCTTCGTAGGCCTTGAACCCCGAGGCGGCAATCTGGACGAGATCGCCTTGAGCGGCTTGAACGCTGGCCTGGGCTTCCGTCCAGTTTTTGCGTGCCCAGAAATCACTTTCAAACTGAGCCGAACGCTTTTGGATTTGCCGATTCAATTGCCATTTCCAGAGGGCAATCGTCCAGGTCACGACGGAGAGCAGCAGGAGCGCCACCAGGGTGGCTTCTACGATGAAAGTGTCCAACATACTTGTGCTTCCAGAAAAGTCGGCCAGTCAGATTTTCGCGGCATCATCTTTGCGCAGGCGATTTCAGGCTGAATGTGATGGGTATTTTGACAAAGGCCCGCACGATCACACCGTCCTTGCGTGCAGGACTGAAGCGCCATTTGGACACGGTGTTGAGTGCGGATTCATCGAGCAGGTCGTTGCCGCTGCTCTGAAAAACACGGACCTGCAAGGGCACGCCATCTTCGTTGACTTCGGCCTGCAATACCACCGTGCCTTCAATCCCGAACCGGTGCGCATTTCGGGGGTAGGGGGGGCGAGGGTTGTTGAGGTAGGCGGCCTTGTAATCGGGCTCGGCAGTCCGGACCGATTCCGTCAGGGTTTTGGGCGTGGCCTGGGCAGCGGGCTCTGCCGTCTCTGACTTGGTGGCATTTGCAGCCGTTGCAGATGGCGCGGTCGGCGTCGGCTCGGAAGGGGCGGTCCGCTCGAGGCGTGCCGCCGTTGATTCTGCGGGGGAGGTTTGTGAAGGATTGACCGGCGCAGTGGTCTTGGGCGGCGCTGCTGGAACTGGCAACTTTTTCTGCGGGGGCGTTGGCCTGACCGCCTCAGGCTTGGCGGGCTCCGGTGCCTCCTGCCCCAGGTCTGCGGGCGCGGCAGGCAGCGCTTTGCCAAGCTCAATCATCAAATTGGCAGGCTTTTGAATGTCTTGCGTTTGGGGTTGGGGTTTCAGCAGCCAGATCAAACCCGAGTGAATGGCCAGCACGATGATCACGAAAATGATCAAACGTTCTCTGGACACGCCATCCGCGAGGACGGGTGAAAGACAGGCACCTGTAGCCATGTGAGCAGATGGGATCAATGAGCTGGCAGGGTAGAATTCTAGTCTGCAGACCCCGTAAATTGAGGAGATTGGCCATGGCGCAAACTGAAGACAATCAAACTTCGGAAAATTCGATCAGCACGGAATCCTTCACTGGTCGGAGTGTTTTTCTGGTCGAAACATCCGCAGCAGGCATTTCGGTGCAAACGGCTTTGCTGACGAAAGACAACCAGCTGCTGCGTGCGCCTGCCGTTTTCCCCGACATCGAATACGCCTTTGCTCAGATTGACGAGCTCAAGAGGCTCGTGTCGCGTCATTTTTCAGAAGCGGCGCTGATCGGCGCCCAGGTGGTTGCGGCTCAACAAGCCAACCAGCTCAGAGCTTCCAGTACCGATCCTGCAGCAGCCTCTTCGGCACCGGCTGCTGAGGCCCAAGAGCAGCCCCAAACCCGCTCTGCCAAGGCCAAAAAGCCCTCCTCGCGCTGACTGGCGTGCGTCTCCGGCGCAGGGCACTTTTTCATGTGTCTGTGCCGGCGTCGAGCGGATTCAATCTTCAGCGAATCTCTACATAACGGCCACCCCCAGGCTGCCCCGATCCGGACGATTCGATCGCCCGCTGCAGTTGCTGTTGTGGTTCGCAGGGTGTCTGGCAGAGCTGCTCGAGCCTCCTGAGCAGCTGTACGGCGCGCTCACGATGGCCCAGTGTCAGCATCAACATGCCCATGTATTCGTGGGCGCCGAGGTGTTGGGGGTCGATGGAGAGGGCGCGCTCGTAGGCGGCGAGCGACAGATCGAATCGCCCCAGATGCCGCTGGGTGTAGCCCATCAGGTTGTGGGCATCCGCATCCTCGGGATGGGTCTTCACATGAGCCTCCAGAAGTTGTGCCGCTCGAGCCCAGTTTTTTTGCGCGATGGCATCGCGCGCCTGGCGCATGGCCCGCTCTTCGACTGCGGGGTTGCGGTTGGGAACGTCCACGGCCCCGGCGACCGGACCCAGCAGGGCCAGCAGGCCCGTCAGCAGCAAGGCCCTGCACAAAGCAAAGTGTTGATGAAGGTTCATGGCGCACATGCTAGGGGCCTCAAGGCCGCTTGCCTCGGGCGGACCTGAAAACCCTTGACGCCCGGTGGTCGACATCCATTTGTCACAAAAGGGATGTCCACTACCCACACCCCATGTCAGGAGCCACGCATGTCCCACCCCGATCACGACATCGACAGCAACACTTCCAGCAACCCGCATTTCGAGCAGGTGCTCGCGCAGGCGCTGGCCAGTCCCGGCCGCAGGGCCGTGTTGCGTGGAGGGCTGGGTCTGGCAGGTTTGGCCATGCTGCCCGGGTGTGCCACGCTGACTTCCGGTGCATCGTCTTCGCCCGCCAGTGCCCTGGGTTTTGCTTCGCTGGACAAGAGCTTGCTGGACGACGTGGTCCTGCCGCCCGGCTACCGCTACACCGTGCTGCATGCCACGGGCGACAGCCTGCACCCCAGCGTGGCGGCGTACTCGAACACGGGTGCCGAGACCGACGATTGGTCTCGCCGCATCGGTGACCACCACGATGCCATCGAGATCTTCTTCATCGATGCCCAGGGCCGTTACAGCCAGACCGACACCGGTCGCGCCGTGGTGGTGGTCAACCACGAAAGCTCGGCCGATGCCCATTTCATGCATCCCAAGGGCCAGACTTCCAATGGCGTGTCGGGCAAGAAATTCACCCAGTTCGGCGATTGGGACCTGGGTGTGCGGCCGAAGTTGGAGGTGCTCAAGGAGATCAACCACCACGGCGTGTCGGTGGTCGAGATCGTCCGCGGTCCGCAGGGCTGGACCATGAAGAGCGACTCTCCCCTGAACCGCCGCATCACCGCCCAGACGCCGGTCCGCATGGCGGGCCCGCGTGATCACATCCAGGAGATCCGTGCACAGATGGTCACCCGCTGGGAGACGGCGGGTTCGATGGCGCGCGGCACGCTCAACAATTGCGGCCATGGCAAGACCCCCTGGGGCACTTACCTGACCTGCGAGGAAAACTGGGCCTTCTATTTCCAGATGGGCGCAGGCGGTGCGGCCTTGCCGCCCAAGGAACTGGCGGCCCGCCGTCGCTACGGGCTGGCCCTGGCAGCGCCTGCGGCAGGCCAGACCCGTGCGATCAGCCAGGGTTGGCACACCGTCTCCGCCACGGACGACCGTTTTGCGCGCTGGAACCTGGCCGCAGTGGGGGCCAATGCCGAGCGCGATTTCCGCAACGAGGCCAACACCTTTGGCTACAACGTCGAAATCGATCCACTCCTCCCCACATCCACGCCTGTCAAGCGCGTCAGCATGGGCCGTCTGGCCCACGAGAGCGCCACCTGCAGCCTGCCCAAGGCAGGGCAGCCGCTGGCCTTCTACATGGGTTGCGATTCCCGCAACGAATACATCTACAAGTTCGTCACCAGCGCCGTCTGGGACCCCAAGGACACCGGTGGCGGCATTCCGGCCGGTGACAAATACCTCAACGAGGGCAAGCTCTACGTGGCCCGCTTCGATGCCGATGGCCGCGGCCAGTGGATCGAGCTGTCGATCCGGGACCCGCGCATCGCCAACTACAGCGGCTTCAAATTCGACAACCAGGGCGAGGTCTACCTTTACACCCGCCACGCCGCAGACGCGGTGGGCGCAACCAAGATGGACCGCCCTGAATGGGCTGCCGTGAACCCGAAAAACGGCGAGGTCTACGTCACCCTGACCAACAACACGGCAGCCAACCGCACCCCGGGCCGTGTGGATGCGGCCAACCCGCGGGCCTACACCGATGTGGACGGCAAGAAGGGCTCGGGCAATCCCAATGGCCACATCATCCGCTTCCGTGAAGACGGCGATACGGCCTCGGCCACCGCCTTCCGCTGGGACATCTTCCTCTTTGGCGCCGAAGAGGATGCAGGCGACGCCAACCTGTCGGGGTTGACGGCCAAAAACGCCTTCTCTTCACCCGATGGCCTCTGGTTCAGCCCGACCACCGGCATCTGCTGGATCCAGACCGACGACAGCGCCATGACCGATGAAACCCACTGCATGATGCTGGCCGCCTTGCCAGGGCAGGTGGGCGATGGCAGCAAGGTGGCGGCCAAGAACCGCATGGTGGTCAATGGTGTGGAGCAGACCGGCACGCAGGAGACTTTTGTGGGGGCCACCCTGGGCGAAGCCAAGCTGCGGCGCTTTCTCATCGGCCCCAAGGGCTGCGAGATCACCGGCGTGACCGAAGCGCCCGGCGGTCGCGCCTTGTTTGTCAACATCCAGCACCCGGGTGAGGAAAGCAAGAGCCTGACCGACCTGCAAAGCCTGTGGCCGGGCAACCAGGGCTATGGCCGCCCCGGTCGTCCCCGCTCGGCCACCATCGTCATCACCCGCAACGACGGTGGCGTGATCGGCGTCTGAGGGCGACAGCAGCAGGCAGAGGCCTTCAGCCTGCCCGGGCTGGATTGGGCACCCCACGCGCTGGTGGTCCATCGTAGGTGGGGGTCCAGGCCTTGGGCAGCGGGCCCTTGATGCGCTCGCCCTCCTGCATCTGTTCCCAGGCGTGGGCCAGCAGCCCGACCGAACGTGACAGGCAGAACAGCCCCCGCGCCAGCGGTGCCGGGAACCCCAGCTCGCCATAGATGACCGCTGTCACGCCGTCGATGTTCATCGGGATGCGGCGCGGGCGTCCCGCTGCCAGGGCGTCTTCGATGCCGAGCGCGATGGCGGCAAAGCGGCCGGTTACCACCCCTTCCGCCACGGCCTGCGCGACACGCTCGAGCAGCGGCGCGGTGCGGGGATCGACGGGGTGAAAGCGGTGCCCGAAGCCAGGGATGGCCTTGCCGTGCTGGCGCACATGCGCGTCCAGTGCCGTACGCACAGCATCGTGCAGCGGGCTGCCGGCGTCCATCAGCAGGCCCACCTGCTGGTACAGGGCCAGTGCCTGCTCGCCAGCGCCGCCGTGCACATCGCCCAGCACGTTCAGGCCTGAGGCCATGGCGCTGTTGAGGCCGACCCCGCAGGTTGCGGCCATGCGGGTGATGGCGATGCTCGGGGCCTGGGGGCCGTGGTCGACGGCGGCCATCAGGGCGGCTTCGAGCAGACCGGCCTGTGCAGGTGTCGGCAGTTCACCGCGCGTCATGAGCCAGACCATCTGCGTCAGGCTGGTCTGCTGACGGATCAGGTCTTCGATGGCATAGCCCCGGTAGCGGATGACGCCGGGCTGCATGTCGATGATGGCGGTGCGCCACCAGTCGCGGCCGAGCTGCTCGGCTTCGGAGTGGCCCGTGGCCTGGCTTTCATTCATATCGATCCTTCTGCCTCGAGGGCGGCCATGGCGGCTTCGTCATAGCCCAGTTCGGTCAGGATGTCCCGGGTATGCTGCCCGAGCGTTGGAGGCGGTGCGGTCACGGCGGGCGCCTGGCCATCGAGTTTGATGCCGGTGCGCAGCAGCCGGATGTCGCGGCCGACGCCCGGGGCCTGTGCAAAGCTTGCCACCATGCCGCGGCCGTCCAGTTGAGGGTGCGACAGCGCCTCGGCGACGGTGTAGACCGGTCCGGAAGGCACCCCCGCTTCGGTCAGCAGGGGCCACCAGTGGGCGGTCGTGTGGGTGGCCAGGGCCGCTTCGATTTCTTGCCTGAGTGCCAGCCGATGCTCCAGCCTGCCCTGGCGCAGTGCGAACCGCGGGTCGGTCAGCAAGTCTTCGCGACCGATCACGCGGGCCAGGGCCTCAAACTGTTCCTGCTTGTTGGCCGCGATGTTGAGCAGGCCATTGGCGGTGCGGAAGGTGCCCGAGGGGCTGGCGGTCATGTTCTCGTTGCCCATGGGCTGGGCTGGGCGACCGGCGATCAGCAGGTTCGAGACCGCCCAGCCCATGGTCGCCATGACGGCCTCGAGCATGGAGATGTCGATGAACCGGCCGTGTTCCCGTCCGCGCTCGGCCAACGCGGCGCAGACGGCCATGGCGGCGGTCAGGCCACCGATGGTATCGGCCACCGGAAAGCCAGCGCGCAGCGGCGCGCTGTCCGCATCGCCGGTGATGCTCATCACGCCCGACATGCCCTGGATGATCTGGTCGTAGGCCGGCAGATCGCGCAGGGGACCGTCCTGCCCGAAGCCGGAGATCGCGCAGTAGACCAGCTTCGGGTTGTGCTGCAGCAGGTCCTCGAAGCCCAGACCCAGACGCGCCATCACGCCGGGGCGGAAGTTCTCGACCAGGGCGTCTGCGCCCTCGACCAGGCGCTGGAGCACCGCCTTGCCGCCCGGCTTCTTGAGGTCCAGCGCAATCGATCGCTTGCCAGCGTTCTGTGCCAGAAAGGACACGCCCATGTGGCGCTGGTTGAGCGCCGGGTCGGCGCCCAGCTGCCGGGCGAGATCGCCGCCATCGCGCGCCTCCACCTTGATGACTTCGGCGCCCAGATGGGCGAGCTGGTGGCAGGCGAAGGGACCGGCCAGCACATTGGTGAGGTCCAGCACGCGCAGGCCGCGCAGCGGAGACGATGAGGCGGGCAAGGCTTGCATCTTCAGTGGGACGGTGTAACCGAAGGGTGTGCTTCGCCTGCGCAAGGTACGCTTGTGCAGAACATCATGGATTTGCTAAGATAGAACGGCGTTTCAATGAAATAAATTATGCAGGAACACCGCCAAAGGTGTCCAGCCCTGGGCCTGTCCTGCAATGCCAACCCTTGCTGAGCCATGCCACGACGCCCCCGCCTGCCTGCACTGGCCGATGAACACGCTGCCCCAGGCGGTGTGGCCACCCTGGACCGGGCCCTCTCGATCCTGGGCGCCTTCAGCACGGCCAGACCGACGCCGGGTTTGGCCGAGATCGCCGCACACACCCGGATTTCCAAGAGCACGGTGCTGCGCATGCTGGCCTCCCTGGAACATGCCGGCCTGGTGCTGCGGCTGGCAGATGGCCGTTATGCCCTGGGCGCGGCGGTCGAGCGTCTGCAGCGTGTGCGTGCAGCCTCGGTGTCGGTCGAGGCGGTGGTGATGCCGGTGCTTCAGGAACTCGCGGCGGCGACGGGCGAAAGCGCCAGCTATTACGTGCGGCAGGGCGAGCAGCGGCTGTGCTTGTTGCGGGTCGATTCGCCGCGCCCGGTACGCGACCATCTGCAGGTGGGGGCGCTGTTGCCGCTGGACCGGGGCGCAGCCGGCCGTGTGCTGCTGGCGTTCTCGGGCGCCAGGGGCAAGGTCTACGCCGCCATCCGGCGCGATGGCGTGGCGGTGCTCGCGGGCGACCGCACGCCCGAGATCGCCGGTGTGGCCGCCCCCGTTTTCGATGCCGGTGGTGGCCTGGCGGGTGCGCTTTCGCTGAGCATGCCGGTGCAGCGTCTTTTGCCGTCCCTGGCCACGCCGGTCAGGCAGGCGGCCGGGCGGATCACGCGCTTGCTGGGGGGCTGACGCTCACACGATGTTGATTTCCAGCAGCGGGCGGTTCTCGAGCACCCTGGACCAGCCAAAGGCCTGCAGGTCGAGCGTGCGAAAGCGTCCGAAGGTGACCAGCTCCGAGAGCGCACGGCCCACCGCCGGAGATTGCTGCAGGCCATGGCCGCTGAAACCGTTGGCAAACAGCAGGTTGTCGATATCCGGGTGCGCGCCCAGGATGAGGTTGTGGTCGAGCAGGTTCATGTCGTAATGGCCTGCCCAGCTGCGCTGCAGGCGCAGCGCCTCGAAGCCCGGCACGCGTGACGCCAGGATCGGCCAGAGCACTTCCTCAAAGAGGGCGTGCTGCACTTCAAAGTCGTGGCACTCCGGGTCCTGCTCGGGCGGCGGCGCGATGCCGCAGATGAAACCTTCGCCTTCGGGCCGGAAGTAGGCGCCCGAGGGATCGATCACCATCGGGCAATCGCTCAGCCGGGCGCTGCTGTTGAAGAAAAAGATGCTGCGCTTGCGTGCTTCCACCGGCAGATGGATGCCTGCACTGCGGGCGAGCTCGGCCGCACCGGTGCCTGCCGCGTTGATGAGGGTGTCAAAACTCAGCTCGCTTCCATCGCTCAGTCGGGCCGAGACGATCCGGCGTCCCTGGCGCTGCAGGGCGACCACCCGGGCCTGCGTGTACTGCACGCCCAGCGACACGGCCTTGCGGCGCAGGCCCTGCATCAGGCCGTAGGCGTCGAGCCACCCTTCGCCGCTGAGGCCCAGCGAACCGGCCGCGAGGTCATCCACCTGCAACCAGGTAAAGCGTTCGCGCAGCTGCGTGGGGTCCAGCAGGGCCACGTCGACGTTTTCAGCACGCTGTGTGCGGTGGTTCGATTTCAGCAACTCCAACCCGGCTGGCGTGGCCAGGAACAGGTAGCCCTTTTCCTTGAAGCCAAAGTCCGGGGCCTGGCCATCGACCGCCAGCTCTGCGGCCATGGTCTTGAGGAAGTGGGTGCCAAATTGCGACAGCCGGATGTTCTCGGGTGTGGAAAATTGATGCCGGATGGAAGCGGCCGACAATGCTGTGGCGGATTTCTCGTAGCGCATGTCCTGCTCGAGGACCCGCACCCGGCCCTGAAAGCCAGGTTCGGAGGCCAGGAAGTAGGCCGCGGCGCTTCCCACGGCAGCGCCGCCCACGATCAGGACATCGGTGTGCATGGCTTTCGGAACGGTCATGTCTCGTTGGTGGTTTTTTCAACAGGATAGCTCAGCTCTTGAACATGCATCACTTTGACGCCCAGGCCGTGGCCACGGCATTGCCCTATCCGCAGCTGGTCGATGCGCTGGCCACTGGCCTGCAGGCGCCGATCGAGGTGCCTGTGCGCAGCGTGCTCTCGCCCAACCACGACGACA
>JACCDV010271293.1_pt1 | contig 10454 bp, 12 predicted proteins | sample 7446131 | NCBI WGS metagenome assembly JACCDV01 (sample SAMN15323448, study PRJNA562643) | freshwater metagenome | isolation source: river surface water | place: USA:Blue River Watershed | collected 2017-08-17
CCATCGCAGACAAACAGCCGCGGCGTCGCATCGGACAGGAAATACGCCACCTCCGCCGCCGTATAGGCCGTGTTCAACGGCAGGAACACCGCCCCCAGCGCCACCGCCGCCCCATAAAGCGCCAGCGCCTCGGGCGATTTGGCCACCTGAACCGCGATACGGTCGCCCTTCCTCAGTCCCAGCGCGGCAAGCGCATTGGCCTGCCGCGCCACCAACCGCAGAAAGGCATCGCCCGAAAGGCCGCGCCCATCCGCCAGATGCAGCAGCACGCCCTCCCGCCCTGCAAGCGGTGCAAACAGCGCATCGAACAGCAGGTTGCCCATCCTCATCCCCCCCTCATGCCCCCGTCCGGTGCCGCCCGGTCCCGGCCCGACATCCCGACTGTCTTGCCATGCGCGCCACGCCCGCTCAACCCGCCGCACCGTCCACGAAACCCGCCCCATCCGACCCGGAATGACCCCAGCCTTGCCCAAATCCCGCCCATGTTGCGACCTAACCCTTAACGCCACCACCGCGACAAAGGCGCGGACCTACAGGAGATCGCCATGCATTACGGCCTCGCATTGCTGCGCAAGCTCGGGCTCTTTGCCCACAAGCAGGCACAGATCGACCCGAAGTTCGACCTGCGGCTTCAAAAGATTGGGGCCCGTGAACAGCTGCGTCCGGCGCAGACCACGCCGATCCGCGGCGATGTCAGAAATCAACCCGCACGCCGGGCAGTCTAAGCTCGGTCATCAGATCGCGCACTTCCTGCCGTGCGGCGATATTGGACAGGTTCAACTGATCCACGCCCGTGTCGCGCAGATCAAGAAGCGTCAGCCCACGCGGGAACAACTCGCGGAAAATGACGCGTTCGGAAAAGCCCGGCGCAACGCGGAACCCGATCCGCTTTGACAACTCCTCCAGCGCCGCGCCCACCTTCTTCTTGTTGTGCATCTGCTGCGCCCCCAGACGGTTTCTCAGCACGATCCAATCGATGGGCTTCAGCCCCGCCTGCGCCCGAAGTTGCCGCGCATTCCACACCATTTCGGAATAGATCGACGGCCCCTTCACGCGCCCCGTCTCTGGGTCCACCCGCGCCAGCAGGTCGAAATCAACGAAACTGTCATTCAGCGGCGTGATCAGCGTATCCGCCAGCGAATGCGCCACCTGTGACAGCCGCGTATGCGATCCGGGGCAATCGATCACGATGAAATCCGACACCGGCTCCAATTGCGCCACCGCTGCCGCCAACCGCGCGTCAAAGGCATTCTCGCCCTGCTGCAACGCACCCGGCGGAAGCTCGGGCAAGTCGCGGTAATCGGGCGACGGCAGGTTCAGCCCCGCCCGCGCCATATAGGCCCGCCGGTTTTCCACATAGCGCCCAAAGCTCCGCTGCCGCAGATCAAGGTCCAGCGCCCCAACCCGGAACCCCAGCCGCGCCAAGGCCGTGCCCACATGCATGCAGGTGGTCGATTTGCCCGACCCGCCCTTCTCGTTCCCGACAACGATGATATGCGCCATGCAGCAGCCCCCCGAACCGTCCTCACGCACCCCAAAGCGGCAGCAGGCGGTGCGGAACAGCGATGAAGCCCGTTTGGCGGATTTCCGCAAGCCCCTTGCTGCGCCGCGCCAAAGGAAAACGCCGCCCCGTGGGGGCGGCGCTTCCATTCCGGCACGCGGCGCTTGGGATCAGAAGCCCGGACCGGCGGACTTGTTCTTGAACTTCGACACGCGACCGCCGGTGTCCATCAGCTTGGCCGACTGACCGGTCCACGCCGGATGCGCCAGCGGGTCGATGTCCAGCGCCATCTGTTCGCCTTCCTTGCCCCAGGTGGTGCGGGTCTGGAAGGTGGTGCCGTCGGTCATCTTGACCGTGATCATGTGATAGTCGGGGTGGATGCCCTTTTTCATCGGTCCGGCTCCTTACTCGGCTTTTTCTTTGTAGTTCGACACTTCGGCGATCCGGGCCGACTTGCCGCGACGCGAACGCAGATAGTACAGCTTCGCGCGGCGCACGCGGCCACGACGGACGACCTCGATCGAATCGATGTTCGTCGAATAGAGCGGGAACACGCGCTCCACGCCTTCGCCGAAGGAAATCTTGCGGACGGTGAACGAGGCCGAGATGGTCAGCCAGCCCTTGCGGCCGATGCAGACGCCTTCGTACATCTGCACGCGCGAACGCGTGCCTTCGGTCACCTTATAGCCGACGCGGATGGTGTCACCGGCCTTGAAATCCGGGATGGTCTTGCCGAGTGCGGCAATCTGCTCCGCCTCGATCTGCGCGATCAGGTTCATGCGCATGTCTCCGTTTTGCCTGCGGTGTTTCCGCAGAGGTGATGCCGCCCCAGAGCTCTCGGTCTTCGTCCGGGTCCGCCCCCGAAGGGACGCCCGCCAGAGATGCAGGCCTGCTTTGACTGTGGCGCTCCCCTTGCCCTGAACCCTGCCGAAGTCCGCAGAAGGCAAAAGGAATCGCGCCCGGATGGCGAAACCGCCCCGGACCGGGGGCGTATAGGGGGGCATGCGCCTTGCGGTCAAGGGCGGAAGTGCACCACCCGCCACCGCACCACCTGCCCCGGGCTCGACCCGGGGCCTCGTGCCACCACCTTGCCCCGGCATGGTGAAGGCCCCGGCGGGATGACCATCGCACCCCGGACCCTTGGCGCAGGGCGAACCCCGCCCCGCGTGGCCCTAGCCCTTCCGCTTGTCCCACAAATCCGGCCGCCGCTCCTGCGTCAGTCGCTCGCGCTCGGCCCGCCGCCACTTCTCGATCTCGCCGTGATGGCCGGACATCAGGACCGGCGGGATTTCCCGCCCTTCCCAGACCGCAGGCCGCGTGTATTGCGGATGTTCCAACAGCCCGTCCGAGAAACTCTCCTCCTCGGTGCTCGCCGCATTGCCCAGCACATTCGGCAGCAGCCGCACCGTCGCGTCGATCATCGCCTGCGCCGCGATCTCGCCCCCGGTCAGGACGAAATCCCCAAGGCTGACCTCCTCCCCCCCCCAGTGATCCAGCACGCGCTGATCCACCCCTTCGAACCGCCCGCACAGGATCGTCACCCCCTCCGCCGCCGCCCAAGCCCGCGCCATGGCCTGATCGAACCGCCGCCCGCGCGGTGACAGATAGACGATCGGCCACCGCCCCCGGTCCATCGGCGCGCCGCTGACCGCCTGCCGCAGCGCGCGATGGACGACATCCGCCCGCAGCACCATCCCCGCGCCCCCGCCCGCAGGCGTGTCATCCACGTTGCGGTGCTTGCCCTCGCCAAAGGTCCGCAAGTCCAGCGTCTCCAGCCGCCACAGCCCCTGATCCAGCGCCTTGCCGGTCAAGGACAGGCCCAGCACACCGGGAAAAGCCTCGGGGAACAGCGTGACGATCCGCGCCTCCCACGCGCCCTTGACGCGGCGCGGCTCCTCCATCAGGTCGCGCGGCTGCAACGTCACCTGAACCTTCAGGCGACCGTGGGACTTGCCGGTGACAGGGGTATCAACCGGCTTCTCCGGTGGCATGGCTGGGGGCATTTCAGGGCTGTCGCTCATGCCTGCCGCTTAGGGCCTTTCGTCCCCTGCGGCAAGCGTCCCGTCCCCGCCCTGCGCCATCCGCACCTGCTTTTCCCTGACGGCCCGCACCATCTGCGCCACGGGCTGCCCGTCGAACCCCTTCTCCACCCGCCGCAGCAGCGCATTGGACGGCCCATCCGCCATCACATCCGGCACCACATCCAACAGCGCCGAATACCGCCGCAGGAACTGCTCGGCCAGCCCCACCTCGCCCGCGCAGACCTGCAGCGCCAGAACCCCCGCCTCATGGCCGGAAATCCGCCGTGCCTGATCCGGGTCCGTCGCCAACAGGATCAACGCCCGCTTCTGCGCGCCGTTCATCCGCCCGCCCCTCCACAGCCGCTGGAACCCCTCGATCAACCGCCCGGGCGCAAAACGCATCGACAGGTCCGCCATCACCTCGGCAATCCGCTCTTGCGGGGTGTCGGACGCAAAGGCGATCACGCTGTCCACCTCCGCCTCCTCGCCGCGCCGCCGCCGCTCGGCCAGCCCGGCCTCGGATGCCGTAGCCTCGGCCTGCCGTAACGCCGCCTCCGTCCGCGCCTCCGGCGTCACCGCCGCCTCCGGGTTCCAGATCATCCGGGCAAGGCCCACGCCCATCAGCGACAGCAACACCCCCGGCCACGGCCCCACCTCCGGCAAGGGCCGGACCGAAGACAGCACCCATCCCAGCGCCAGACAGGCAAAGCAATACCCCGCCAACACCACCACCGATGCCAGCGCCCGCGCGATCACCCCGGTCTCCACCCAGCGCGCCCTGTCGCGCGGCCATTCGCCCGGGCGCATCAGCAGGGACCAGACCAGAAAGATGCCAAGGAACACGGGCCATGCCGCGACAGGCGCCGCCGCCCAACCCGCCAGCACAGGGCCCAGATACAGCAAGACCGAAACGGCCTTTGCCAGATGCTTTCGGATATTCAAGCGCGTCAGGCTCCGGGGACAGGCATCTCTGTGCCGGTCCGCACCCTCAGTCCAGCCCTTCGGGCAGGTCCACAACGATGCGCCCGGCCCCTATGTCTACGGTCGGAACGGCCGCAAGTGTAAAGGGCACAAGCAACGGCGCCTTCCGCCCCGGCGCGGAAATCTCCAGCATGTCGCCCGCGCCATGGTTGTGCACGGCCAGCACCCGGCCCAGCTCTGCCCCGCCGGTATCCTGCGCGACAAGCCCGATCAGGTCCGCATGGTAGAATTCGTCATCCGGCAGCGACGGCAGCCGATCCCTGTCCGCGAAAAGCTGCACGCCCTTCAACGCATCGGCCTGTTCCTTGGTCATGACCCCCGACAGCCGCGCGCCCACACCCCCGGAAACCGACGACCGCGTCAGCTTCACCGTGAAGGACCGCGTCCCGTCCTCGGTCCAAAGCGGGCCGTAATCGCCAATCGCGGCGGGGTCCGTGCAGAAACTCTTCAGACGCACCTCACCCTGCACGCCGAAGGATCCGGCGATGGCACCGACGCAGACACGGTCAGGGCGCGACATGGGCAAGGTCCGGCACAGGGGGGGTGCGGGGGGCGCGGTTGCGCCCCCCAAAGCGCATCATTCCGAAGCCGGGGCAGCCGCGCGGGCGGCCTTCTTCGCGGCGCGCTCGGCCATCTGCTTGCCGGGAACCGCCGACTTCGGGTTGCTGCGGGCCTTCTTCGGCATCACGCCAGCGGCTTCCAGCATCCGCGCGATCCGGTCGGTCGGCTGCGCGCCCTGACCCAGCCAATGCTTCACGCGGTCGATGTCCATCTTCACGCGGTTCTCGTCATCCTTGCCCAGCAGCGGGTTGTAGGTGCCCAGCTTTTCCAGGAAACGGCCGTCGCGCGGCATGCGCGAGTCAGAGGCCACGATGGAATAGTGCGGACGCTTCTTGGAACCGCCACGGGCCAGTCGGATCTTCATTGCCATGATAGTCTTCTCCTTGGGTTTCGTAGGGTGCGCGCCGCGCACCTTCATGGGTTATTTCTGCAGTTTCTCGTGATGCCTGATGACTTCGCTGATGATGAAGTTCAGGAATTTCTTCGCCAGATCGGGGTCCAGATCGGCCTCCTTGGCCAAGGCGTCCAGCCGCGCCATCTGCCGCGCCTCGCGGGCGGGATCGCTCGGCGGCAGGTCATGCGCCGCCTTCAACTGCCCCACCGCCTGCGTGTGCTTGAAGCGTTCGGCCAGCGTATAGACAAGGATCGCATCCAGCCGGTCGATCGACTGGCGATGCTCTTTCAGGATATCGGCGGCGCGGCCCGCATCATCGCGTTCGGCGTTGGTCATGGCGCGCTCACTTCTTCTTCATCAGGCCGGACAGGCCAGCCGGAAGCTGCATCCCCCGCGGCATGCCGGGGAAGCCCCCGCCCTGCCCCAGCCCCTGCCGCATCCCCTTCGCGGCCTCTTCCAACTGCTCGGGCGTCATCTTCGACGGGTCCGGCATGCCGCCCTTGCCCATCATTTGGCGCATGGCTTGCTTCATCATGCCGCCCTTGCCCATCTTCTTCATCATCTCGGCCATCTGCTTGTGCTGCTTCAGCAGACGGTTCAGATCGGCCACATCCAGCCCCGCCCCCGCCGCGATCCGCTTCTTCCGGCTCGCCTGCAACAGGTCGGGATTGGCCCGCTCTTTCTTGGTCATCGACTGGATCAGCGCAATCTGCCGCTTCAGCATCCTGTCATCCAGCCCCGCCTCGGCGGCGGCGGCCTGCATCTTGCCCATGCCCGGCAGCATCCCCATCAGGCCCTGCATGCCGCCCATCTTCATCATCTGCTCAAGCTGCATCTTCAGGTCGTTCATATTGAACAGACCCTTGGCAAAGCGCTTGGCCATCCGCTCGGCCTGCTCGGCCTCGAACGTCTCCTGCGCCTTCTCGACCAAGGCGACGATATCGCCCATCCCAAGGATGCGCCCCGCCACACGCTCGGCCTCAAAGGTCTCCAGCGCGTCCATCTTCTCGCCCAGACCCACGAAGCGGATGGGCTTGCCCGTAATGGCCCGCATCGACAGCGCCGCACCGCCGCGCCCGTCGCCATCCATTCGCGTCAGCACAACGCCCGAAATCCCGTCCTTGCCGTCGAACTCCGTCGCCACGTTCACCGCGTCCTGCCCAGTCAGGCCATCGACGACCAGCAGCACCTCGCGCGGCTGGGCGATGTCGCGCACCGCCTGCACCTCGTCCATCAGCACTTCGTCGATATGCAGACGCCCCGCCGTATCAAGGAACACCACGTCATAGCCGCCAAGGCTCGCCTGCGTCTTCGCCCGCTTGGCGATCTGAACCGCCGACTCGCCCTTGACGATGGGCAGCGAATCCACCCCGATCTGACCGGCCAGAATCTGCAACTGCTCCATCGCCGCCGGACGGTTGGTGTCCAGCGATGCCAGCAGAACCTTCTTCCCGTTCCGCTCTTTCAACCGCTTGGCCAGCTTTGCCGTGGTCGTGGTCTTGCCCGACCCCTGCAAACCCACCATCAGCACCGTCGCCGGCGGATTGTCGATCTTCAGCGCATCCGCAGGCCCATCCCCCTGCAGCACACGCACCAGCTCGTCATGGACGAACTTCACCACCATCTGCCCCGGCGTGACCGACTTCGTCACCGCCGACCCAGTCGCCTTGTCCTGCACCCGCTTGATGAAATCCCGCGCCACGGGCAGCGAAACGTCGGCCTCCAACAGCGCCACCCGCACCTCGCGCAGCGCCGCCACCACATCCGCCTCGGTCAGCGCACCCGCCTTGGTCAGACGGTCGAACACGCCACCAAGGCGTTCTGACAGGCTCTCGAACGTGCGACCCTCCGGGTTCGTTGCGGTTCAGCCGGATATGGGGGTCCGGCGGCGGGGATGCACCTGCAAAGACCAACGGCACCCGTGGGCGCAACGCGCTGACGGATGGCGATCCCCGCAAATGCGACGGGACCGGAAGCGTATGGCCTCCGGGGAATTGCCCGCCGCACTACGCCCGCAACGCGCCCGAGTCAACCCGTCACCCCCAAGACGCCGCGCCGAATCCCCTTGCATTCCCGCCCGCACCGTCGCCACATGATCCCCGGCAACGGTTCACGGATGCACAGATGACCATCGACACATGGGACGAAATCCGCACCGCCTATCAGGTCGCCCGCCTCGGCACCGTCTCGGGCGCGGCCGATGTCCTTGGTGTCCACCACGCCACCGTGATCCGCCATATCGACGCGCTGGAACGCCGCCTCGGCACCCGCCTTTTCCAACGCCACGCCCGCGGCTACACCCCGACCGAAGCGGGACAGGACCTCCTCTCCGTCGCCCAGATGACGGACGAACACTTCGCCCAACTCTCCTCGCGCATCAAAGGGCTGGGCGAAACGGTGGCAGGCGAACTCGTCGTCACCTCCATCTCTGGCATGGGCACCCTGCTCGTCCCCGTCCTGACCCGCTTCCAGACCCAATACCCCGCCGTCATCCTGCGCTTTCTCACCGACATGCGCGTCTTCCGCCTCGACTATGGCGAGGCGCATATCGCCATCCGCGCCGGTGCCGCCCCCGAAGAGCCGGACAATGTCGTCCAACCCCTCGCCCGCATCCGCACCGGCCTCTACGCCGCCCGCAGCTATGCCGAAACCCACGGCCTCCCGGCATCCGAGTCCGACTTCCCCGCCCACCGCTTCGCGGGCCCCGACAATGCCGACAACCGCGCGCCCTTCAACCGCTGGCTCCGCGCCAACGTGCCGCCGGACCGCATCACCTTCCGCGCCACCGAAATGGCCGCGATGGACAGCGCCGTCCGCGCGGGCCTCGGCATCGGCTTCCTGCCCGCCTACCGGGCCGAAAACGACCCCGACCTCATCGAAGTGATGCCCCCCCGCCCCGAATGGGACGCGCCGCTCTGGATCGTGACCCATGTCGATCTGCACCGCACCCGCAAAGTGCAGGCCTTCCTCACGGTGCTGAAAGAGGCCGCGCGGGACTGGACACTGTGACCCTGACCGACCCCCAGCGCGGCCATGCCGCCATGCTCGCCTTCTCGGCGCTGGTGGCAGGCTCCTTCAGCCTCGGCGCCATGGCCGCGCCCCTGATCGACCCGCTCGCGCTGACCGTCCTGCGCTTCGCCCTCGCAGGTGCCCTCGTCGGCACCGCCGCCTTCGCCACGACCGGCATCCGCCGCAGCGCGCTTCACGCCCATTGGCGCTATCTCATCCTTGGCGCGCTACTGGCCACCTATTTCGTGCTGATGTTCGAAGGGCTCAAGACCGCCGAACCCGTCTCGGCGGCCGCCGTCTTCACCTTGACCCCGATCATGGCCGCAGGCTTCGGCTGGCTCACCCTGCGCCAACGCCTCACCCCCCGCATGGCCCTCGCCCTGACCATCGGCGCAGGGGGCGCGCTTTGGGTGATCTTCCGCGCCGATCTGGGCAAACTCCTGTCCCTCCATATCGGCAAAGGAGAGGTCATCTACTTCGCAGGCTGCGTCGCCCATGCCCTCTACGCCCCCCTCGTGCGCAAACTCAACCGGGGCGAACCCGCCGTCGTCTTCACCTTCGGGATGATGGTTGCGGGCTGGGTCCTCCTCGCCCTCCTTGGCGCGCCCGCGACACTGGCCACCGACTGGCCCGCGCTGCCCCTCATCGTCTGGATCACGCTCGTCTACACTGCCGTCTTCGCCAGCGCCGCGACCTTCGTCCTGCTGCAATACGCCACCCTGCGCCTGCCCGCGGCCAAGGTCATGGCCTATACTTACCTCGTCCCGTCATGGGTCATCCTGTGGGAAATCGCGCTTGGCAAAGGCGCACCGCCCGCGCTGGTGCTGGGCGGCGTCGCCCTCTCCATCACCGCCCTCGCCCTCCTTCTGAAGGACGAGCACTGAACCCCGGCGTCGCAACGGGGGCTGTCTGCCCCCACGGCGCGTGCCGCGCCTCCCCCGAGGATATTTGAAGACGGAAAATGACCACCCCCCATTTTCCGTCCCCCAAATATCCCGGGGTCCGGGGTGGAACCCCGGCCCCGAGCCGAAGCGCGCCAGCGCGCAGGCGAGGCAAAAGACGCGCGGGGCAGGCCCTGCCTGCCCCGCTCCGCTTTATTGGCGCAACGCCTCGGGCAGCAGCGCCTCGGGGATGTTCTGATAGCTGACAGGCCGCAGCCAGCGGCGGATCGCCATGGTCACGACGCTTGTCGCGCCGAAATTGGTGGATGCAGGGTAAGGCCCGCCATGCACCATGGCCTCGCAGACCTCCACGCCAGTCGGAAAGCCATTGGCCAGCACCCGCCCCGCCTTGCGCTCAAGGATCGGCATCAGCCGTCGCGCCAGATCGGTGTCGCCTGCATCCATCTGCAGCGTGCAGGTCAACTGCCCCTCCAGCGCCCGCGCCACCGCCTCCATCTGCGCGACATCGGCCACCCGGACGACCACGCCCAAAGGCCCGAAAACCTCATGGCCCAGCGCGTGATTGGCCAGCCAATCCGCCCCCGACACCTCGAACAGATAGGGCGTCGCGTTGCGCCGGTCGCAGACCGTGGTCAGCACCTCGCGTACTCCCGCCGTGGCGGCGATCCGGTCGCGCCCCGCGCGATAGGCCGCCGCGATCCCGTCGGTCAGCATGACCTGCGGCGCGACCGCCTCTAGCGCCCCAGTCGCCGCCGCGACAAAGGCATCGCCCGCTGCACCCGCCATCGCCACCACGATCCCCGGATTGGTGCAGAACTGCCCCGCCCCCATGGTCAACGACCCGGCCCAACCCTTGGCAATCGCCTCTCCCCGCGCCGCCAGCGCCTCTGGCAGCAGAAAGACCGGGTTCACCGACCCCAATTCGCCAAAGAACGGGATCGGCACCGCCCGCCGCGCACACAGGTCAAACAGCGCCCGCCCGCCCGCCAGCGACCCGGTGAACCCCACCGCCGTGATCAAGGGATGCGTCACCAGCGCCGCGCCAAGGTCATTGCCCACCCCTTGGATCAGACTGAACACCCCCG
>JACCDV010425212.1_pt1 | contig 10453 bp, 7 predicted proteins | sample 7446131 | NCBI WGS metagenome assembly JACCDV01 (sample SAMN15323448, study PRJNA562643) | freshwater metagenome | isolation source: river surface water | place: USA:Blue River Watershed | collected 2017-08-17
TCAAGAGTTAAGTAAATAAAAATCCCTAACAAAGCGATTCCAAAAGTTTTTAAATGATGAAATCTAAACAACGTAAAAAAAGAAATCACAGAAATAAAAAAAAGAAAAACTTTAAAAATACTACTTCTTCTCACAGAGTCAGAAAGCATAGGTCTCCATTCAAAAATTGTCTCTTTTAAAAGAGAATCCTGACTGAGTTCATAACTATGAAGAAGAAGTTTAAAACCAAGAGGATTTATAAAACTTGTTATAATTGCTAGAAAACCTAGTAAAAAAAGTTTTTTTTCTTTATCCGTAAACAGAGGGCTTTTCTTAGTATGGAAAAAATTCTGAACAAAAACATCAGACATCTCAGAAAAAGCAAACAAAAAAGGAAGTCCTAAGCTCACTAAAAAAGAGCCATGAGAATTAACCCAGATTATGTTTAAAAGTAGATAAAAAATGAGATATTTGAGATTTTTATTTTGTTTAAATAAAAAAAGAACATTAAGCTCGGCTAAAAAAAGAATGTAGGAAAAAGCTTCCGGTCTTAAGAAAGATCGATAATTCAGAGTAAAAAGAGCTAATAAAGAAATGAAAAAAGAATACAAAATATTTTTTGTCATCATCCGAGACAAATTGAAAGCCAATAAGAAACTAGAAAAATACAAAATGAATTTAAAAATAATCATAAAATTATAACCAAGAGCATCATAGAATATAGCAAAAACAAGAGAAGGAAACCATTCGTGAGCAACAAAAGCTTTGTCTTTTAGATGGGTAAAAGTAAACAAAATAGTTTTAGGGATTTCAAAATTTTCTTTGATCAGTTGACCGACTTTAACCTGAATCCAAAAATCATTTGTAGTAATTGGCGTTAAATAAAAAGACAGCAAGAAAAAAAACGATAGCGTGGAGATGGCTATGAGAAAAATTTTACTGTTCTTTTCATAGAAACTCATTGTGTAAGCCTTGTGTTAAGAGTTTCGGTCTTCTATAATAAAAATGAATGCTTAAATTTATATTAAACAAAAAAAACCTAAGAAGCTACCTATGAAAAGCTATGATCAAGAAAATTATGTAGAAAGCTCCCTAAAAGAAACTCTCGAGCTCTTAAGAAAATATGTCAGCGAAGAGGAACTAGGATCTCATCTAAACACATTAAAAAGCAAAATAAAATCAAAAAGCCTAGATCGTTATCTTATTGAGATTTTCCCCTACACTCTATCAAAAAGAGAACGAGTTCGTATCATTACCCTTCTTGGAGACATAGGCTCTGAAAGAGCTTTTTCATTCCTCACTCAAATTATCGAAAAAGAAAAAGATGCACCACTTATCCGTAGTGCAATCTTCTCTTTATCAAATTCAGACAAACTATGTGGCTTGGAATTTTTAGCGAATAAATTGACAAAAGAAACTTCTGTTTTTTTAAGAGAAATTTTAATATCACTGAGTAAAAATCCTCTATTTTTTCTTACAAAAACTCTTGAAAAGCTTCTTGCAAATAAAGATTTAGACTCTAGTTTAAAAATGCAAATTAGCATCACATTCGGGCATAGACTAACTCACTCTTCTTTTTATTTTCTTTTTGACCGAATGAAAGAAACCTTTATGAATGAGCCAGCTCTTTTTAATGCAACTCTTCTGGCTGCTGGGCGTATAGCTAAAAAAGAAGATTTAGAGAATTTACAAATTTTTGCAAAAGATGAACGTTTTTTTGTAAGAGAGCTTCTTGAGTACGTTACAGAAAGAGTTCATTCTCGTGAAAATCTTTCATTAGATGCAGTTCTTAAAAATCTTTTAGAAGAAGAAATTTTTTCTGCCACTTTCAAGAAACTACTAACCAGCCTAAAAGTATTTCAAAAAGAAGATGTTTTAAAAAAATTCAAGACACTGGAAAATTCTAACAAAAATCTAGAAACAAAAGCTTTTATTCATTTAAACTATTTAGAGGACAGTCTTTCAAAAGATACTTTTCTTTTTTTTAAAAAAAATATTGAAACACTTTCTCCTCTTGTTTTATCCTATTTTATTCGATTCCTAAATGAACTAGAAGAAAAAGAAAAAATAGAAGAAATTTTAGACAACTTAGACGTCAAAAAAACACTAGAAATTCTTTCTGCAGTTGGGTTTAAAGGTTCATTTTCCTATCTTGTCAAAATGCTTTCTCAAAAAAAAACAATCCCCCAAGATCAAATTGAAATTATCAACACACTGATTTTGCAAAAAACAATGGGGTATATTCTTCAAGATTCTTTAGATAGCTTAGCCTTTCTTTTCTTTGAAAACTTAAAAAAAGAAAAGGACGAATCTCTGCGTAACAGACTGCTTAGAGCTCTTTCTGAAATAGGGAAAGCAAAAAATGAACATCTTAGCACTGTTATGAAACTTTTTTCTGAAAAAAAATTAAACTTAGGGTCCTATCTTGTTTTTCTAAGAGCCCTCAACTCTAAAGAATCAGATGAAATTCTGTCTGAACTTCTACACAATTTTATAAAATCTCAAAACAACGCTTCTATTAGGCAAGTTTTTAAAATTCTTATCGAAGATAAAAAATCTCTTCCAGCAAGTGTTTTTAAAATTCCTAAGAGTTTACAAACTGAATTCCCTCTTCTTCTTCTCAAGTTATTAAGTGACTACCCTCTTGAACATTTTGACTCGTTTATCGAAGAAAAACTAAACTCAGAGTACCTTGACGAAGTTTTACTAAGCCTAAAAGCTTTTCAAAAAAGACCAATTAAAAACTCATGGGAAAAAGTTTGTGACTTAGCGGAAAACAGCTCGTCAGAAATCATTCAACTTCACGCTCTTCAAGCCATTTGCACAGAAGGAAGTCAGGTAGAACAAAAAATAGCTTTGCGTTTAATTTTAAGTGAAAAGCTTCCTCGTGAAACACTTCTCACTGTTTTAAGAGTTCTGAAACCTGCAGATGGAAATCAAAAAGAAAATTTTATAGAGGAATTTGAACAAGCCATTGAAAAAAAATCTATTTTTACAGAAGATGAAGAGGTAGAAGCAGCAGCTTTTAGTTTACGAGATAGAATGGAAGCCGCGGCAGAAGGGGAAAGGAAAAATCTATTATCAGAAGAAAAAACTCACGTCTTAGACAAGAAAATTATCGGCGAACTCCCTGTTTATTCTTTATTCACAGCTAATATAAAATCTGTGCTAAGAAATGCAGAACTTACCTGGGAAAGAAAAGACCTCTTTGACTCTCTTGTAGATAAATCCACTATGGTTATTGAATATACAAAGTCTTTAGAGCTTTTGATTCAGCAAAAAATTGGAGGCCCTCTTTTTAAAGATCCAGCGAAAACAAATACAGCTCTACAACAAAGACTACTGTTACTTGGCCTCTCTGATGATTATACCTCCACAAAGAAATTTCTTGAAATCCTCAACTGTTTTGATCTTTTTTCAGAAAAAAATTTTCCAAGACATAGAGCCCAAGGGATTGTCACTAGCATTTTAGGTGGACATTTTTCTTACGAATACCATCGTATTTTAGATAGTATCCGTTCTTGGGCTCTTATGTTTCTTATTTTTTTCAGAGATTTTGATTCCCATGAAAAGTCTTTTAAAAGCCTTCTCAAATTAAACGATTCTTCACACAAAAACATTATCGATCTTTCACATTCTCTCAATAATTTACAAGAAATCAGAAACAACGCTGCTCATAGAGGAACACTTTTTAATCTTGCACGAATTGAGTCCATCAGGAAAGAAACTTTTAGTCTCTTAAAAAAAATCCATGCTCTCTAAGAAATAAGAAGTGCTCTCACAGGAGAGGCTTCGAGGCCTTTAAGTCTTAGAGGAAGGGCTACTAAGTTATAAAACCCTTCTGAAATAAATTTGAGGTCTAAATTTTCAAGGAGAGAAATTCCTCGTTTAAAGCACTGAGTATGAGAAAGAAGATAAGGATCTTCCGACGGGTCAACAGAAGGTGTGTCTATACCAATAAGGACAACACCGTTGTCGGCTAAAATATCTACAAACTGAGGAGACAAAGAAATAAATTCATCCTGCCAGAGATCAAAATCTTTTATGGAATTTGTTTTAAGAAGAATTCTTTTACTTTTAATTTCTACGTTATTAATAAAAGATGCTTCTAAACGCCCAAGAGGGAAAGAACTCGCATCTAAAACCTGACAAGGCCCTAAATAAATAGAAGGGTCTTGTTTATCAATTGAAACTCCATCTTTAGCATAGTGAAGAGGAGCATCAGCGTGAGCACCCATATGACAAGTAGTCTCAAAAGAAGAGAGCATGATCTTATCTCCCTTCTCATAGTGAAGAACTGTTTTAAAGGAAAATGGAGTATCTCCTGGAAAAACTGCCGATAGCTTGCTCACAACAGGAGAAATATCATAAATTCGACTATTTTTCTCTGGATCAAAAATCATCGGAAATCTTTCTCATCTAAAACTTTTAATTTTTTATAAATCTTAGTTAAAACGATTTGCGACATCTTCAAAAAAACATTTCATAGAATTTTTAATAACAAGATTTTCATGACAATTTAAATCAAACCAGAGCATCAAACGATCTTCTCTGTGAAAACGAGATTCTATTTGTTCACAAACCTCTTGAGGGTTACCACAAAGAGCATTATCTGTAGCTTTTTCTATTTTTACTGGATCAATGGTTCCTTCAAGAGCTTGCCAATAAGTTGTTAGAGCTTTTTTAGCATGTTCTTTTGCTCTGTTACTTTGCTCTTTAGAGCTAAGGCTTTTATCTCCATTTAAGAATACAAGAACAGTACGAGGCATAAACTCTCTTTTCCAAGAAAGATTTTTTTGTCTATACACTTCCTCCATTCTCTTATGAGTTTCTTCAATGACCTCTTCTGATGTAATTGATAAATTAAAAACCTTACAGGGTGTGATCGTGTTAGCTAAATTTTGAATTTCAGGGCTATGAGAACCAATATAAAATTCTAATTTTTCCAAAGAAACATCGTTTGGAATAACTTTCACTTCTTCAAATAACCACCATTTTTTCAACCTAATTGTGTTTTCACTTATTTCATAATCACTACGCCTTGAAAGAGTCTTAAGCATTTCTTCCCAAATTTTTTCACTCTTCACATCTTCTTTTCGGATAAAAGAATTTTCAATTTCAGCAGAAGAAAATTCGTGTCCAAGAATACCTTTTAAAAAAATTTGACAGGCTTCTTTCAAAACTTTCCCTTTGACTTCGGGCCAAAAATTTTCTTCAAAAGCATCCCTTGGTCTGATTGAATAAGGGCTATTTGAATATTCAAAACGCCCAGAAGCAAACCCCAAACGAAGAGACCTATCTTTAAATTTAGATAATTCTTGCAAAAAAAGAAAATAACGAACAGCTTCAGCATGAGCTAAAGGACCACCATTACAAACGATATTACGAATAGCTGTTCCCAGACCAATTTTTTTGGTTGAGCTATAAACAAGATGAGCAAGTTGAAAACTATCTGTGTTTAAACTTACTTCTCCTTTGAAGTGAGGGATAACTGGCTTTTTGTTTTTTTTTTGAGTTTCACTCGAGAGGTGACTTTCAGCAAGCCAAAGAGTTTCTATCCCAAGGTGATCAGCTAATTTTGCTTGAGATAAAAAATTTTCAAGAATTTTTTTTTCTTTTGGAAGATCTTGTGTAAGGGATCCCTGACAAAGAGAACAAAAAAGATCAAATTTCATAGTGACCTTGTCTTTCTATTCTTGACATCTATTTTGATATCATACGGGCTTAGGGACTTATTTTAAGTTTCATAGATTTTTTAGATTCCTAAAGAATACAGGAGGACTAAATAGTTTCAAGAAAAAAAGTAAGGTTATATTCCATTAATCTACTGTAATAAAAAGATTTTTTCCATACTTTGTAAAAAACTCTAGACATTTTCTTTTTAAAAAGCTTTTCTATTTTTTTTGTCATGATTTCCTCTCATTTCACACGCGTAAAAAAGGTTCTGCCAGAATGAAGTGGTACCACTTTTCTTTAATGTCAGCTGTTGGCTGGGGGCTTTTCTACCCTTTAGCAGGGATTCTCCTTAAAAAATTTTCTATTCCTTTTTTACTCTTCACAATGCATCTCAGTTCAGTTTTGTTTTTTGGAATATTTTATTTTGAAAATTTTAAAGAAGAATTTTCGAAACTCTCTTTATTTGTAGGACAAGATGCCATTATTTTTTGCATTCTGATTTTTTTGACCTTGTCTGTGAATTATGTAGGCTACCAGGGTATTGCTATGAAAAATGCAACTTTGGCAGCCCTACTTGAGGTTTCCTATCCTTTGTTCTCTGGTCTTTTTGCTTTTCTAATTTTAAAGGAAGCTCATATGAATCTCTGGAGCCTCCTTGGAAGCCTCTTTATTCTTGGGGGGGTAAGTTTGGTTGTTTTTTCAAGCTAATAGCTATTTCTTCAAAAGACTGCCATTTAAAATTTGACAATTGCATAAGATAAAGTTATTTTCTCGCTTCAAACTTTTTCTTATTATGAGAATAAATTAAATGAATTTACTTTCCTCAAATCAAAAATTTCCTCCAGTTGACTAACCCTACCACTATCTAACGATTCAAAAGTAGTAGGGAAGCTCAAGAGTCAGCTTTCAAAAAAGTTGCATTTTTTGCAACTCTCCGTTTTTTATTTCAAAAATTAGGAATGATTATATGCAATCAGTTCGTTTATTAGGGCGCAACTTGCCTTTAGCGCCTCTATCTTTAATTGTTTTAGGCTCATGCCTTTGGCCTGAGATGGAGCTTTTAGTTCCAAGTTTACCAGCTATGAAAGATGCTTTTCAGGTTACAGATGCAGAAATTCAACAACTTCTCACCTCAAACTTTATTGGTTTTTTATGTGGAGTGTTATTTGCTGGTGGGCTTTGTGATAGCTTGGGACGCAAAAAACTTATCCTCTGGGGGCTTTTATTCTACATTCTTGCCTCTGGTGTTGCTGTTCTTGCAGACTCATTTAGCTTATTGATGGTAGCCAGATTTTTTCAAGGCCTTGCTGTGACAGCACCTATTATTGGTGGATCAACCATGCTTATGGATGTCACAAGGGGACCTAATCAGATCACTTGGATCTCCCTCTCTTCTGCTAGTGTTACAATGTGCATGGCTGGTGCTCCGCTTATTGGAGCATGGATCAACGTAACCTTTGGTTATCAAGGCAATCTTCTTGCTATCTTCTGCCTTGGAATCTTAGGAGGGCTACCAATTCTGTTTCTTCCAGAGACCTTAGCTCAAGATAAGAAACGTCCTCTTGAAGTAAAAATCTTAATGCGAGGATACGGAGAAGTTTTACGAAACAAAAAATTTATTATCCTAGTCGTTCCAATTTGTGTTTTTGCTGCAGCCTATTGGGTTTACTCAGGGGTAAGCGCTTTGTACATGGTGGACTATTTACAAATGGATCCTGCATTATTTGGTCGTTACCAAGGGCCTATTGTTGGTGCTTTTTCATTCTTCTCTGTTGGGTTTAGCTTCTTCTACAAAAGGCTTGGTATCAAATGCATTTGGATTGGTGGCCTGTCCATGCTGATCTCAAGTTTAAGTCTTTTTATCTTGTCTGCTGTGGGAATCGAAAATGCATTTTTCACAACCATTGCTATGATGTTTTATGTCGCAGGAATGGTGCCAGCAAATAGTTTGCTTTATCCTGTTGCGATTAAACAACTACCTGTTGAGTTACAAGGAAGTGGGCAATCTCTTCTTCAAGGATTAAGGCTGTTTGCAGCCTCTATTGGAACCTCTCTATTAGGACTCTTTTACACAGGACCTTTTATGCCTGTTGCTATTATTCTACTTGTCTCTTTTGTATTAGGAACTATCAGCATGCTCTATGCAAGCAAATGGCTACTTCAAAGTATTCAAGAAGATAACACTGGCAACATAGTAGGGAGTGGGCATTAATAAAATACTCAAGGTTTTTCTTTTTTTGTAGCTTGCTTTCTATCTTTATTTTCTTTAGACTTTTATAGAAGAATAAAAGATAGCTAAAAAAAGGTATACTATGAAGATAGAAAGACTACTTTCCTTCTCCTTTTGTGTTTTTTTTCTTGCTGAAACTTTTCTCTCTCTAAGAGCTGCTATCCCAAAAGATGCAGTCTACAAGAGAAAGAGACTAAACACAGACTACTATTTAAGCCCAAGAGCTCTAGCTCGTGGCAATACCTACATCACAACAACAGATCAAAGTGATGCGCTTTTTTTAAACCCAGCATTTCTCTACTCAGGAGAAAACAAAACCTACTTTGGAACTTTTCTTGTTGACCCATCTTTTGTTGGTTCAACAAGAACTTTTAAGACAATTAAAGAAACTAAAGAGATTGCTTCACTTTTAAAATCAGACAATCTAAAAGACAAATCAGATGTTATAAAAACTTATAAGGGTTTACTTGCTCTCCGTGACAAAATGGCTGGAGAGGCAACTTCTTTGTACTCCTCAATTTTTTTTGGAAGTTTTTTCAAATATGTGGGTTTTGGAGTTTTAACTTCTGCTACTCTTGATGTGGATGCTGGCTTAACTACGGTTAACTCTGAATTCGAGAGTATCAGGGTGAATAGTCTGATTACTATTGCTCCTAGTTTAGGAGCTGCTTTCCCCATTCCTTATGTGAAAGGCTTACAAATTGGGGCCACTATTCACTATCTTGTCCGAATGGAGATTGATACTGACCAAGAGATAGAGATATCTGATCTTTTAGCTTTAAAAAAACATAAACCACAGGTGAAAGACTTAACAGCCTATGGACACAAACCTGCTTTTGATTTGGGTATTGTTTATAAACCAGATATTTTTTTGAAGCCCCGTTTTGGTTTAGTCTTCTCTAACATTGGAAATGTAAACTTTAAAGACCTTGATAAGGTTGAAAAATTCACAATGGAACCTCTGCGTCAAAATTTAGGCCTTGGAACTTCTATTCATCCACAACTTGGACCTGGAATTTTATCAGTAAGCTTAGACTTTAGAGATTTAACAGGGTCTTATGATACAAGCTTTTTGTCTGAAACCTATTTTGGAGTGGACTACCTTCTTTTGAAAAGATTTGGTTTGTCAGCAGGTTTGAGCCAAGGGTACCCAAGTCTTGGTTTTTATATAACCTCACGTTTTGTTCAATTTGATATTGGTTTAAACACAAAGGAACGTGAACTGACTATTGGTACGAAACCTGACACAAGATTCTTCCTCAAACTAAAAATTTCTGTTTAAAAGGAAAAAAATGTCAAATTTCTTACTCTTTGTTCTTATTTTTTGTTTTATCTCTTCGTGTGGGGTGAACTTCTTTAAACCTATGGAAGGCAAAAATCCAAGTGACGAACAAGAGCGTTTAGACAAGCAAAACAATAAAGATCCTGAATCAAACCTGAAAAGAGCTAAAGAAAAACTTCCTCAAGCTGTTCAAACAACTTTGACAAAAATAGAGGATTTAATTAGTAAAGGAACAGCCTATAAAAATTTGGACCCAACTGTTTTGAAAGAGCTAGAAGAGGCTATTTTTAAAGATGATCCAGATCTTTTAAAGAACTTAGAAGAAGGAAAAAAGATAAAAAAAATCAAGGAATACAGTGCCGTTATAGGGACATATTCAAAAAGCACCGCTTATAGTGAAGTGAACTTCATAGAGGTACTCCTAAAGAGTACAAGTAGTGATGACTCTAATAGCAATTTAACTCTTTTAGCAGAGAGCTGCCCTAATGGGATGGATGTTTTTCTTTCTGTTGCTCGTGATCTGAGAAAGCATCATTGCAATAAGGATGGAACACTCCATGATTTAGGAAGACTAGAAATTTTAACTAAAATTGAGGAGGCTCTTTACATAAACAAGGAGACAGACGGAAGCTATAACTACTCACCCCTTTGGAATAAATTGAATATCCACGATCAAAACTTACTCAAGAAGTTGATGAACCAAGATGATCTTAAGACTTATCTTGTGAGTCTGTTTCTTCAGCTTAACTATGTAGCATGTGAGTTTGTAACAAATGATTGTAGTATAGATGAATCCAAAGCGACTCTCAATGGACTTATACGAATTTGGCATTTCTTACTTCAGACTATGGTCCTGGAGAATTCTCTCAAGGAAAGCAATCTGCTTCCAGCAAATTTGAATTTTTCTGTTAAGAAAATTGTGGGCACTATAACAGAAGAGGCAAAGACAACAGCACCATGTCAGTTCGGGACTGAACCTATCCCCTGTACTCTTCTAAAATACATCAGTGATGCAGGAAAAAGTTGTCAGATAGAAAAAAAACAAGGTTATTGTGAGGCAATAAAGGAGTAAATTCTTCTTATTTAACCTGAACTCGAAACCTTTAAATCCCTTCTAAATAAAGAAGTTACGCTGTGTGAAAGTTTTTCTTGAGTAGCTAAAAACAAAAAACCCCTACTTTTGAATTGTCAGACAAAAAAGAAGGGGTCGTCCAATGGACAGAGAAGAGTTTATCACGCGTGTCTGCTGTGTTGTCGATGATTTTTTTCGTGCACTTACTGCGGGA
>JACCDV010515599.1_pt1 | contig 10453 bp, 4 predicted proteins | sample 7446131 | NCBI WGS metagenome assembly JACCDV01 (sample SAMN15323448, study PRJNA562643) | freshwater metagenome | isolation source: river surface water | place: USA:Blue River Watershed | collected 2017-08-17
AATAAAATTTATTTTCAATTTGATGAATTCAAACGAAGAGAATATCGTTACTGGCAGCCCAGCTTATTATTCATTTAGCAATACAGCAGGCAACATAGGCTTACCTGTCAACAGCAGAATTATCAATTAGTCGCAAACTATCAACCAACCCTACCCCAATTATCATATCCTCAACCAACCCCAATCCCAACAACTCTATTCTCCAGTAGCCACAGTCCCAAGGCAAAGCATAGTCTATCAAAACAGCTTAAGCCCACCAACTATTCAAAAAGTTGCCAACTCACAGGTCATCAACTTCTCACAGCCAGCTAACCAAACAATACTTGGCAGCTCTCAAGGGGTGAGAACTCGTCTAGTGCCAGTAACACAGTACGTACCTGTTTATGAGCTTGACAACAGTCAAACAGTTGTGAATCAGAGTGAGACCCTCCATCAGAGAGTGATTCTACATGAACCTTAGGCTTTTAAATAAAGGGTTCAGTATGATTAGCACATAGAAGTGATGCCAACAGTAATCGAATAGTAAAAAATATACGCAGCCCCTCCTTCATCCACAAGTGTTAAAGTAGTGAAAGTGCAGAGAGACCCTCTTGTTGAGACAGTGCAGGGAGAATGGAAATCTAGAGTTAGCAACTCAAGGCAGTCCTATGTTGCAGCTACACCTCTCCCAAGGGAAAGTAAGCCATGCTGTAGTGGTTGGCTTCTATTTCTTCTAGCCCTCTTAGCGCTAGGTGGCATCCTTACTGCTATCTTATTAGGGAAAGCCTTCTCTCAGCAAGAAGTCAATGGCTCTGGACAAACAGTCGTGGAAGGAACAAAAGTAAGGACTGCAGCCCCAAGTATTGAGGCAGTAAAGCCTTTAACGAATGCAACAGTGGCAGTAAAGGGGGTAACAGCAGTTACTACTCCAATCTCTGTAACAGGCGCCACTACTAAAACATCCTCTCCCACAAAATAATAAGTCCTATCAATAGCCCCAACTGATATCTCAGTTGTATCAGAACCCTCAATTACATATCCCTCACAACTAGGCCAAACTCAACCATAACAAATTGGCTTTGTTTAAGTTAAGCCTGTCATAGTCAATCCATTAAGCTACCAATAGTAATCAAAGGTTTCATCGGCTCCACCTTTATCTGTCCAGCCTGTCTCTGTTGCACCCATTGGTCTCAGTCCAATAAGATTAAATGAGACATAGACTGCTAATTTAGTTGGTAGCAGTAAACCTACTAGTTTAACTTTTGAGGCTGAGACTATTGAGCCAACAATAATAAAGCCCTCAACGATTCAACCAATCAATATTCCTGAAGCTGTGAATAGTTAAGCAAGAGCTGTGGATACAGATTTAGCAAGAGTAACTTATGTTTCTCCTATTGTTCGGAACTAATCTTTATCTTTGGCAAGCAATTATTCCCCCATGAGTGTGCCTGCATATGAGGTTCCTGCTGTGATAGTTGGTAAATGATTAATTGATGCATTTAGTGAATAAGATAAGATTGATATGATCAATAGACCCGATATCCAACCATCCTCCTTAGTGTGCTGTTCTCATCCACCATTGCCTCAAGCTTCCCCAAAAGCCACTTGTTGTCCTTTATTAAGCACTATAAGTTTAATTATTTGCTTCCATTATTGTCTTTGATGACTAAATTATTGTAAATATTGGTAAGGGAAGTTGCTATTGATTGGATCACATTGTTGGCTTTAACGCTAAAGCTATTGGGGCTAAAAGTTATTGTCTTCAGCATAGCTGGACAATTTTACGCATTTTTAATGAGTGTCGCCACATGCAAAAGTATGCTATACTCCTACTGTCTCTGCGAACTCACCGATTCCTCTGTTGCCTTCGAGTAATATGATTGTATTCTCGCTCTTGATAGCTATCCATTTTGTTTGAGCTTGCTTTTGCTAGTGGATTTACGGCTGGAACACCTACTTTTATTCTTAACATTTTCATCAAGGCTCGAAGTCTTTAAGACTTAGTATTTGATATTGTCTTTACTTAAGGTAGAGAATGCCGTTTATGTTTTAAGTGGCATTTTGCTGAGCAATTTGTCCTTTAAGTTTGAATATTTCTCTATAGTCTGCTGGTCTGCGAATTCACAGATGATTTTTTCTGCGACAGTAAGTAAGTACTGGTAGCAGTTTTACATTATACTTTTATAATTTATTTATTATCTATATAGCTCATCATTCATCAAATTCCTGATTCTAGCTCCTATTACCCTTCATCTCCCTACCTGATCTCCTTTGGTTTCTCATTTGAGTCTGAATGCTCATCGCTTTCTGCATTACGACTATTTTCCTCTTAATCAATTTTTTTAAGTCCTTTCTTTAATTGAATATCTTTTTTATCGTTCTAGTATCTTTTCCTATCTGCTGCCGCCCTTTCTATATAGGGCTTTTTGATATCTTCGTGAGTTTATTTCCACTATTTGGCGATCAAGCGAGTCAGCTATGAAATGTTATACTCTAACTAAAACAATATTTACTTGGGTATTTCTACTGGAAGTAAGGTACTCTATCTTGAAAGTACAAAATATATGCTGTTAATGGTTTCTTGGGAGGACTCCCAGACATATCATCCTCTTTGCCTTTGCTGCCCTCACTCCTCTCCCTCTCGCTTTTCTTAGATGCCTTGCTGTAGCTGTGGTAGTGAGTAAGGCAAAGTTTGCTCATTGATACGAAATACTTGGCCATGACAAGGGCTAGCTCGGGCATTTTCTTGATAGTTGTTAAGGTTACCATGAGTTGTATATTGTTGGAGTTGAGTTGGTCTTGCCTGGTGAGGTCAACGAGCTGCTGGATGCCCTTCTGGAGATCTTCTGTGGGTTTCATTTGTTATTGTAGGTGGGCGCAAGATTTAGAACAGATTATTCGATGGCCATTTCTATAAATGCAGATTCAATCATTGACTCATGGTGTATCCTTTGCAAATAATATGCCACAACGCCCCTGCACCAATACTTCTATAAATATACTATTTCAAGTTATATATCATTTCACAACCTTTCTTTTGAATTATTAGAAACGTGAAAGTGCCTTACTCTCAGAGTCCTTCCTAAAACTGCCAGTCAGCATTTGGAATGAGCTGTTTCTTGAAGTGTTGTTGGTATTTGTATGGTTATGTTTAGATGTTGTGAGTGAGTTTTGTTCATGGTAGTCGTAATCGAATTATATGGATATTCTACTTTCCTGAAGGTTTGATTATTTACCGTTCACTGTTTCTTGGGTCTACAAATCTTTAAAGGGGTGGCGCGTCTGTAGAAGAATATTAATATTGGGGATCTATGAGTTGCTGCTCGATCTTGAATCTCCTACATAGTTATACACCTCAATAATACTATTCTTCCTCACTCTCTTTTATTCTACCTATTCCCCTACTAACTGTTGGGGCTAAGTATACACCTTCTTATTTATTGGCCTTTCAGCTAGAGTGAAATGGGAGCTATTATTTCGAGCTGGCTTCTATCGAATCATCGTCGATAAAAGGTCATATTCGTCGTTTCTGTTTTAAAGCTCACGATTGTAGAGTTGAATCAATTTATCAAACATCTTCAAAATTTTACTTAGTTTGATTTAGTGGTGAATGTTCTCTGCCAAAAATATTCTAATCTATTAAATTAAGCCTCCCTTGTCTTCATTTTAAAGATTAAACTGTTGATTCTGTTTTCTGGAGTGTTGAGGGCTTGATTTTTTGTGCTCTTTACTATTTGTTCTCGAAGCAACGCGCTTCTTGAGAGAATTATTAATGAGGTATTATCTGAGTGTGATATTGCTCTCTCGCTTTGATGTGAGAGTTCTCATTGATTCTTTAATAATTTTATTATAAATATTCTTGATTCACACTGTAAAACGTCCTTTCGGGGGTTGGAATACTAATATTTATTTGATTTAACATGTTTGAACAACTTTGTTAAAAGCCTAATTATATAATGAAGATATGTTTTCTATGAAACAAAACAAATGTCTTCTCTTTATTGATCAAAATAGTCTAATCCTCTTTGGCTTCCTTGGCAAATGGAGGTTAAACGAAACTATGCGAAATTTATTTGCGAGGGTGGTTTTGATGAAATACCAGTGCAAAATAAAGAGTGTGAAGTGGAATTAATAAAGTCCATTAATAATTTATTTGTCATTTAATTAATCACAGCATGTCCTCTAGGAAGTTTATCCCTCCATCTACTTAAAATTCAAACTGCAACTGCTTTGGAAATTACCTCAATAATCAATACTTTCTCACGCAACTCCATAAACCCCAAACAAAAAACACTCCGATTCCCCACTCGCCCTCCCCCGCACCAAGAGGGCTAACAGACTCTAATAAAAATAGTAGTAAAAGATCTCTACGAAAAATTGATATATCTAAAGGACGGTCTCCTCCAAATATAGTTTCAAGGATAAAAGATGAGTATTATCAAACAAGCCATGTGGAGTTAAAGGTGAATCGATAAAGCAGTTTTATAAGGATAGAGAAAACTCAAAGAAATATTGAAGAAAAGCCCAAATACTACGCATAGCCAACACAAACTAATATAAGGAATAATAAACATATTGTCACCTCTACAACTATCAGCTCCCCACTCAAAGTTCCATCTCCAAAGATTGTCTTCACTCATACTAGTCCCTCGCCGCTTATTAACATTAGATCCAACTCCCCTCAATTCTATCAGCAATCTTCCCACCCAATTAACAGCCCTTTGATATCAAAAGATACAAAAAATTGCAAGAGTATTAGAGAATCATGCAATACTAATAGAGAGGAGGGATAATAAGAAATCATATAGTTTTAGCTAACTGAAGAGAACTTAGATTCCATTAGAATCGTTCCAGCCTAGGTTCGCCCATAAAAACCAGCATTTAACAGTAAACAGAATAGGCATAGTAAGCTTAACTAATACTTTGGATTTGCATAGACATTTAAATCCAATATTGTGACAAACAAATCTATTTACAAATCTATAATGACTAAGAACCATCTAAATAATAAGAAAAATTAATATTAATTGGATAATCCTCAACTAAATAAGGAAAAGAGTTCCCTGAAAAAGATTAGTGACGTGGAGGAAACCCATTCATTGGCAAATTCAAACGATGCAGTGTCATAGGATAATGAATCTGTTGTCTTAGGACGGCTACACTAGTATGGAAGTGTAATAAATCCTACCAGCTCTTTCTCTCCAACGATGGGAAGTAAATTAGCCAGCTTGAATACCCAGAGCTCAATAGGGAAGTCATACCTTAAGTCTTTCGAGTTCAATTAGAAGAGAAGATGATGATTTTATAATAAGTACTTGCATGATAAAAAATGTCACCAATATCACCCTTACTTGTGAATAAAACATCCCAATCTACGCACTCCAACTGGGTCACTCTCTCCGAAAAGTGCCCCTGGAAACTCATGCTCTCCTACTTAAAATTAGAACCTTTAGCCTTACTCTGATTTATGAAACTATTTCCACTTTCCGAATTTTTACACTCTCTTATGGCTAGTGGTTACAATCAAATACTGCAAGTAATCATCGAAAAAGCATCCAGATATGAACTTGATATACTCCTCTTCTCCACAGGTCAAAACAGCGTATTTACCCTTTGCGTCATACTTCTTAGGCTCACCCTTCTAGTACTTTGCGTGGATATCTTTGATGTGTCCTGATTCGTGCAGCAAAATCTGTATTTATTTGATTTTGCTGGTGAGGGCTTGATGGCTCCATTTTATTGTGTTGTCCATCTTGCTCATCTTACTCCCCCTCTCCTATGTTCGAGGATACTTCCCAACCATTGAAGAGTTAAGCAATTAGCTTTAATTGTCAGAAACAGGCTTTCTCCAAACCCTTCGTTTCGAATCATCAAGTTTAGACTTTGACTTCTTTATCTTATTTCTTTGTGAAGAGTCCTCTTCCTCTTAGTTAATAATATTGGTGGCCCTTGAGTTAACTTGAGATTGAAGAACCTGGTTATTCGTTCTCAGGGCATTAACCTTCTAACGTAGGTGTGAGATTTCCTTCTATTTGTCTGATAGTTGCATTTTGAGGTTGTCCACCATTTATCTCAGGCGTGCTTTTTCGTTCATCAAGGAACTTATCTTGGAATTTTATTTTTAAAGCTTCTCTTGAAGCTGTAAGTGCAGGTCTTCTTAGCTACGCTCATTGTTAGATTGGGTCCTCATCCGGTTCTTCACCTCCTATTGCGGCTTTTAATACTTCTAAACTTTCGATTCGGGCTTATTGGTTTCAAAATGCTCAGTTGAAGTCTTAGTTTTAGTTGCTTTGAACTTTCCTCTTCTTTAATCATCAATCTGTTTTTTAAGTATCCTAACTTCTTCATTAAGTTTTTAGTTTTAATTGACCATCTTGATATAGCCCTCAGCTTCCACTTGTGCTAGCCCCTTTTATTGCAACTTGCTAATCTTTTTGATGTGCTTTAGTTACTCCTTCAGCTGCTGGTTTTATTTGAGACACTCCGCTATCTTCTTCTCATATTACTCCCATCGATCCATATCAGGAACAGACTCAAGCTTCTTCTTGTAGTAGTTTACTTCCTTCTTGTATATTTGACATTTTTTATATGCATTCTGGAGCTACATTTGAGATATATCCTCCACCTTGTTCGACGATGGCTTCTTCTTTTGGTCCTAGAGCCGTTTCTTTATCTATCCATCCAATCTCACTGATATATTTTCTAACTATTTTCTCAATATCTCATTCTGCTTACGAATAAATCTATTTTCGCTCTGGAGTGTTTTTGGGTCAGTTTTGGTTGATATATTGATTGGTTCATTTGGCTAGGTTGCCATGCTCCTCTCTCTGGGTAGAGAATTATGATCTTTAGACATAATTATTATTATAGTTTATCGTAAATAAGCAATTAGTTTATTGCATCAAGGCTATCACATAAATATCAAGTATTGCTCAGTTATTCTTTATGCTTTATACTGCCTTTCTTACTTTCTCATACACTTAGTCATAGTTCTTCATATTCACCCATAGCCTCAACTCTTATTTCAAGAATCTCTTGTCCTTCATCCACCACTCAAGCATTGTACTTAACCTATCAATCTTGTGAATCCTTAGTTTTTCAACTAATTTTTGAACTTTGTAGTCAAGATTGTCTGCCTTCACAATTGAAGGAGGAGCTTTCAAATACTTCTCAAAGACTTTTAAAGGCTACAGTATTTTGCCTTACAATAATAGCCTTCCCACATCAAAATATTTGATATCGCTTTGTACTTCGCGAACAATAAGGTTGGGGATCTACCAATTGAAAATGGTTCCTGTTGATAAGCCAACTAGCTGGTTATCTCTCCAGCTAAATTATGAAGGAGGATGAATAAGTCCATAGCTGGCGAGAAGCTAAAAGTTGTGAACTGGGAATGAATATCTCATAAATGTCTTGCCTTTGTCGTTACCGTAGAACTCAGTGCAACAAAGGAAGAGGTTGTTGGAGAGATACGTATCAGAAAGATGATGGACTAGCACTGTTTGGTTGCTTTTATTTTTGTATCGATTTTTATCCTAGACTCTGCATAGGTTGTTGATGAAGACATCGAGGAGGACGTTGAGAAGAGCGTTGATTTCAACATTATTGGGCTGCCGATATGCATTCAATATCATCTTTTGTCCACAAAGAGTTTAGTAAATCTAAGTTATCTGATCTGCATTAAAATAGATTTATCTCATTACATTTTAATTTAATTCAAGGCTCATTGCTTCCTTTCGAATTCTGTTTTGGATATTGCCTTTTTCATTATAAAGCTTTACGAAAAACTCTCCTATGATATTCAAGCAAGTAAAAATATCACCAAAATGTCCTTACATGATGAATCTTTTGTATTTATTCTTGAAGCTTTGCGACTTTGTTCTCATCTCATCAAAGTACTTTGACTTCAAATTTTAGTCTTAGGCGTTCTTCTTCATATGCACTTTATAATTCTATTATAAAAAGATTGACTCTACAGTCAAAAGGATTACTAAAAATAGGCTATGCTGTGCAACTCCTAGCTTTCGACCCATTAACAAAATTTTTCCTAATCGAGGATCGAGAGGTAAGAATGATAAGACATTTCCAAGCTCAGTCACTGTAGTTTGCTCTGAAGATTAAAGAATAGTGCCTTAAATAGCCTTTATCTAGAGGAGAGACTTTAAAGTATTGAGGATTTTGTTGTTGTCTGGAGCAGTCGGGAAGGGAAAGACAAAAACATCGGGGATTCCTATTGTTTTCAGCTGCAAGAGGACACTATCGAGTGGGAGTTTGGATATTTCAGGCAAAGGATACTACTCCATAATATTGGCGTAGAGAGCAGAGGAATACAGCCGATAGCAATAGCCGTGTGTTGTCCTACCTGCTCTTCCGGATCTTTGCTCAGCCATCGCCCTGCTTCCCCACCCTTTTCTCCACTTCCAGACACCCTCGTGATATCGATGCTTTTATTGGCCAGAATCAATGACATAACGAATATTAGGAATGGTAAGAGATGTTTCAGCAATATTGGTCGAAATGACAAACTTTCGGCAATTAGGCGGGGCAGGCTTGAAGATTTTTTGTTGCTCAGCCAGAGGTAGGGAGGAATAAAGGCAATAAATGATGTGGCTTTGGGGAGTGGTTGAATCTTACTCAACCTACATTTCTTGCTAGTCTTCGCTTTTTTCATCTATTACTTAGCGCTACAAAGCTTGCTAAAGCATTATCGCAACTTCATGAATCTATTACTTCCCTGTTAAGAAGATCAAGACATCTCCCATGGGCAACTTGCGATGTATCCTAAGGCATTTTTTAACTGCGGCCTACTTATAATCATCAGGAGTCTTCTTTTAGTAGTAGACAGTCACAGGGAACATTCTTGATTATACATTGATTATAGGTACAGGGTAATTGAACAATTTTTAGTTTTGGAAATCTTGAACCCTCATTGTTGCACTCATGATGACTAGTCTTAAGGGAAAGCATTTGCCCTCAAGTGAAAGTTTGTATCTTAAGAGAACAAGTTTGGAAAGCAGCCCTATCAAAATATCTGTGTTGACCTTTCTCTCATGGGCCTCATCCACCACCACAACACTGTAATTTTTGAGCATATAGTCAGAACTCATTTCATTCAACAGAATACCATCTGTTAGATATTTGATTAAAGTTGAAGCACTGTCTTTTCTCTAGTGCCTTACTTGGAATCCCACAGACTCTCCAAGCTTTGTCCCAACCTATTCAGCTACTCTCCCAGCTAAGGCTATTGCTGCTAATCTTCTTGGCTGTGTTATAGCAATTTTGCCAAATTGATGATAGTTCTTTTAAACCAAAAATTGCCCAATTTGAGTACTCTTTCCTGAGCCTGTTTATCCACAAATCAACGTCACTAGATGATTATTAATTGTTTCAACAATTTATTGCTCTTTCATGAAGATGGGTAATTTTTATCGGAACTCAATAATTTATTTTGTCCTAGTGATCGGGTAGTTGCTGGTGGGGATGGCAATATTGGGGTGAGTGATGTTTTTAAGGGAGTTTGGTTATTTTTCGTCATCTGATAGCTATACCCTCTCTTCTTCCTCGATAATTTTCAAAGGCTTTTCTCCAAAAGTTTAAAAGTTGAGTTCTCCACCCATCAAAACATTGGTTTGATTGGCAAGCTTATATTAATCCTGCAGTTCCTCTTGCTGGTGCACATTGATCACTGTCTTAATACCTGACTCATAGTTGTCCATAGCAAAGATATTCACCTTCGGGGCAGCCACAGCAATTTATTACTCTTCCTATTACTGTTAATCTTGATTGTTCTTTGACTTCTTGAGATATTTCTCCAGCTTCTCCTCCTTCTTTATTTTCTTTTTGTAGAGGGATAGATCCAAAGGACTGTCTCTATTCTGGCTGCTTTTCTACTGTTTATGCTTCATTTCAGACAGCTCTTTCAGGATGTCCTTCATTTGCTACTTGGCTGGGTTGTCCTTCTTGTGGTTAAGTTGGTAGAGCTTTTGTTGTTTCTTCTTCCCCATTATATCAATCAAAGTATATACAACCAAAGCTTAGCTTTATCAATTTAAAGAAGTTTAGGATAAAAAGCTGTGCATTATCAATTAGTCAACTCTTGAGGAGTAATTATTTAGCTTAGTTTATTTTAGTTGCAAGGTAAGTTGAACCACCATTGTCTGGATGATTATTAAGCATTAGAGAGCGATGCTTTACCTTGATTGTGTTTGAGTCAGCTCCTTCCCTCACTCCAAGTATGAGTTGGGCTTCACGTCGATTCATGACTGGATAGAATCCTCCAGGATACATTCTAAAGGGATCAATATATTGCTGTTGGCGAATATGACGGTAAAATTTAACCCCTCCTCTAATGGCTTCATAAAAGTAGATTTACACAGTCCAGCAACCACCAGCCATAAGCCAATTATAGTGCTCATGTAACAACTAATCAATTATACAAATTAATATTACAGGGGGGTTGGGGTTGGGGGTTGGG
>JACCDV011303417.1_pt1 | contig 10453 bp, 8 predicted proteins | sample 7446131 | NCBI WGS metagenome assembly JACCDV01 (sample SAMN15323448, study PRJNA562643) | freshwater metagenome | isolation source: river surface water | place: USA:Blue River Watershed | collected 2017-08-17
CTGGCTGGTGCTGATGCCCAGGTCCTGTTCCCCCAGGTAGGCATAGGGCACGAAGGGGCCGGTACTCGAGGTCTGCGGCGGCAACACGATGCCTACCCGCCGGCCGCCGGGGGTGTCCGCCGTCGTGCGGATAGCGACGGCGTCGTCCGTTCGCGTACCGGCCAGGGCTGTTGCTACGATCTGGTCGTTGGCCTGCAGGCCGACATAGCTCGTGGCAGGGTCGATATAGCCCGTGGTGCCGGTGCTTCCATTGCCCCACGTGACGGCACCCACATTGGCGAGGCTGCCGTTGTCCCAGACTGGGCTGTTGACGACGTAGTTGCCATTGGCCAGGGCAAACACCCCGCCAGCGCCCACCTGGTCCGAGGGGGCGTACCCGACCAGGCTGTTGGTTTCCGAGACCAGTCCCGTCACGCCGGAGGATGCGCTGCCCCAGGTCACGGCGCCTGCATCAGTCACCCATGTGCTGGAGTTGACCTGTCGGTCCCATCGCGGGCTGCTCACCACGAAGTTGCCCGTGCCGGGCAGGATGGTGATGCCACCATTGCCCACCCGGTCGCTCGGGCGTCTGCCCACGAGGCTGTTGGTGCTGTCGATGCTGCTGAGGGTGCTGAAGGTTCCGTCGGTGTTGCGTTGCAGGCCTCCGCTCGAGACCCAGGTGACGGCCCCCGCGTCCGGCACCGAGCCGTTGTCCCAAAACGGGCTGTGGACGACATAGTTCCCGTTGGGCAAGGCATGAACGCCGCCGCTACCGACATTGTCGTTCGCCGTGGTGCCGATCAGGCCCGTGCTCCTGCTGATCGAATAGTTGTTCTGGTTCGTCTTGCCGGTGGTGCCGTTGAACCAGACGACGGCGCCTTGGTATGCGCTTTCCCATACCGGCGCGGTGACGACGTAATTGCCGTCAGACAGCGGGGTGATGCGCGGGGTCCACAGGTAGTGGCCGGTGTCGCTGTTGCCTGTCGTGCTGTTGGACGTCGTGACCTTTCCGGTCGTGCCGCCATTGCCATTGCCCCAGGTCACCGCGCCGATGGCTAACGGTCCCCAATACGAGGTCGTCACGACATAGTTGCCATTGGCCAGCGGCGTGAGGCCAGGAAATAACCGCAGGGCGGTGTTGTCCGCGAAATATTCCGATCCGCCATTGCCGACGGCATCTCCTTCGCCGCCGCCATAGAGGCTGTTGGTGGTGCTGATGATCCCGGTCGTACCCGTATTGCCGTCGCCCCAGGTCACGGCACCCCTGGCGTTGTTCCACAGCGGGAGAGACGCGACGTAGTTGCCATTGGTCAAGGCGATGACGGACGGAGGAACCGAATCGAAAATCGTGGTCGGCTTGTCGTTCACGAGGCTATTGCTGATGCTGACCAGTCCGGAAACACCTGCCGTGATGCGTATTCCATTGCTTGAACTGCCAAGAGGCCTGAGCCACGTGAAGGCTCCGGGCGGATTCACCGTCGCGTGGTCCTTGCCGGTCCAGTTAGGCGAATTCACCACATAGGCCCCATTGACGTTCTGGAGGGCCACGACGCCGCCAGAACCCACCAGGTCACCGGCGTACCGGCCCACGAGGCTGTTGGATTCACTGTAGGTCACGGACCTTGCCTTGATGTCATCCCCTTCAGCGGTCACCCCGGCGTTGCTCAGCCAGGTGACAGCGCCGGCATGCAGCTCGCCGAAAGGGCTTGCATTGGGGCTGTTGACGACGAATCCTGATCGATTGGCGAGGATGGTGATGCCATCGCTGCCCATCGCATCCCCGGCGGTGCTGCCTACCAGACTGTTGCCACTGCCGACGGCCGCCACGGTGGGGGCATTTCCATCGCTCCAGGTGACTGCGCCGCGGCCCTCATTCCACCCCGGGCTGGCCACCACGTAGTTGCCATCGGGCAGCACGTACAAGCCCTTGAGGTCCGGTGACTCCGCAGGAAAAACGGTGATGAACTGACCGTCCGACCCATCAATCCCCTTGGCGGCAGGTGCAGCTGGCTTGCTGATGAAATCGTTGGCGTGGGTGCCGACCAGGCTGTTGGCCTGGCTGATCGTGGTGTGCGCGAGCCCCAGCCCGGTCCCGCTGCGCCAGGTGACCGCGCCGGCATTGGCGAGCGTGCCGTTGCGCCAGTTGGGGCTGCTGACGACGTAGTTCGCCAGCCCGGTGCCCACGGCCAGGACGCCACCGCTGCCGGCCTGGTCGCTGGCGTTCGACCCGAAGAGGGAACCCAGGAGGACGCCCTGCGCCGAGTAGAGCCGCACCGCGCCCACATCGAGCGTGCTGCCCAGGTCGTACAGCGGACTGTTCACGACGAAGTTGCCGTTGCCCAGCTCCAGCACCCCACCCGAGCCGAAGCTGTTGCCGGCCGAGGGAGAGGGATCGAGCAGGGCGATGGTGGCGAAGTGGGTGTCCGTGACGCCGTCGCGGATCTCGATGTTGGCCGGGTCCAGCAGCAGCGCGCCAGCCTGGCCCTGCGGGGCGCCCACATCCACGCTCGCCCCGAATCCCAGGTGTCCGTGGCTGGACACTTCCACGCGGCCGCCGTTGCCTGTGCCCGCGCCGCGGGCCGTGATGGACCCGCTCGCCAGCGTCTGCTCGTCCGACCAGACCACGACCGTGCCGCCGTGACCCTGCACCGTGGCGCTGGCGCTGAGTTGCGCGCCTGCGCCCACGACCGTCTGCCGGGCGTTGTCCAGGTCGGCGTCCTGGCCCTGCCAGCCCCCGCCTGCGCGTACCAGGCCGCCGCCCCGTGCGCCGTCAGCCCCCAGCCTTGCGCCGGCCAGGGTGAGGGTGGGCGCGGTGACGCTGACCTGCCCGCCGATGCCTTCCCCGCTGTGGGCCACCAGCGAGCCGGACAGCCAGGCCGACCCACCCGCGGTGAGCCGCACGCTGCCGCCGCCCTGGGGGCCGCTGGCGTCCATTGAGCCGGATGCCGTCTGCTCCACATGGTTCGAGGCCGCGACGCTGATGCGGCCTCCCGTCGCCTGCGTGCCGCGCGCCAGCCACTGCCCGCTGTCGATCACGGTGGAGGCTCGCGCCTCGATATGTCCGCCCTGCGGGCCATCGGCCTGCGTGGTGCCGCTGTGCATCAGGGCGCCGCCAGCCACGTCCAGCACGATCCGCCCCTGTGCGTCCCGCTGCAGCGTCGTGGTGTCCAGCCGCCCGGCCTGGTTGATCACAGCACGGCTCAGGGCATCGGCGCCCCGGGCATTGAGCAGGATGTGCCCGCCCTCGGCCTGGATGGCCCCGCCGTTGCGGATCTCCGCATCCAGCGCGCCGCGGTCGATCACCAGCCGTGCCGGGCCGCCGGTGTCCAGGGTGACGGTGTTGCCTGCCCCCAGCAGCACCGAGCCACCGGGCGCGCTGATGCGTGCGGGCAGGGCCGGGTCCGCCGTCTCGTTCACCACGCGGGCCGCCATCATCGCCACGAAGCCGCCCGGCGCCGCGGTGAGGCTGCCCTGGTTGACCACGCTGGCTGTGCCATCGCCGTCGAAGGTGTACACCGGCGCACCCGTGACGGGGTTCAGGCGCGGGTTCATGAAGGCCTCGTCCGGCAGCGCCCGCGTCGTCGCCACCAGGCCGCCCACGCTCACCTGCGCGGTGGGCGAGAACAGCACGCCGTTGGGGTTGAGCAGGAAGACCTGGCCATTGGCGCGGAGCGCGCCCTGGATGCTGGAGGGGTCCGGACCCACCACCCGGTTCAGCGTGACCGCGCGGGCCGAGGGTTGCTTGAACTCCACGGTCCGGCCCGCGCCGATCGAGAAGCTCTGCCAGTTGATCGCGGCGCGGGCCGTCGATTACTGGACAGTCATCGAGGTGGCCGAGTTCTGCACGATGGCCGCAGACCCGGCCGCGACGGACCCGCCCGTGGGCAGCTGGGCGCTCGCAGGCTGCACGCCGAGCCACGCGGCGGCCAGGACCAGCAGGCCGCCCGGCACGAGCCCGCCACGGCCTGCCTGGCTCCTCCCGCGCGCCCGCTCCGGCACAGCCACCCAGGCGCCGAGCCGGCGGCTCCAGATCGTGCGGTAGATGCGGTTCACGGTCATTTCCTTCCATGTCCCGAGGCCCGTCACGGCAGACATGGGTGCGCCAAAGTGACTTCCTAAGGTTTACAAATAGTCCTCATCCATTGAGTACTTGTAAATCAATAGAATTGATGAGTAAATAATGCCTACAGGCGCATCCGGAGGGATCCGGATGCGCATGTCAGCAACCCTCTGGACCGGAGGTGCGATGGCGATCGATGAGGATTTGTTGGGCCGGGAACTCCAGCGCCAGTGGCTGGATGAGATCCCGCAAGCCGTGCTGCTGCTGGATGGTCAGCGGCGTGTGCTCTGGGCCAACCGCCGTGCGCGGGTGATGGTGGCCGAGGGCGAGGTGCTGTCTGCGCCGCAGGGCATCCTGCAGCCTGGCAGTGCCCGCCAAGGCACGGCGCTGGAGGCGTCCATGCAGGAGCTGGCGGCCGGCAGGGACGACGCGGGCGACAGCCGGATCGTCCGCCTGCCCCGGGCCGGCGCATCGCCGATGCTGGGGTTTCTCAGCCTCGTGCGCTTGGAGGGCCTGCCGGCCGAGCCCGGTTTCCGCCTGGTGGTCTGCGAGCCCGGGGCTGCTGACGCGCTTCCGGCGTCCCGGCTGCTGATGCGCTGCTTCGGCTTCTCGCCCGCCGAGGCGCGCGTGGCGGTGGGCCTGTGCGAGGGCCTGGACGCCAAGCGCCTGGCCCGCCGGGAGGGCAACAGCGTCAACACCATCCGCAGCCAGGTGCGCGGCGTGCTGGAGAAGACGCGCACCACCCGCCAGGCCGACCTGCTGCGGCTGCTGCTGTCACTGCCGGTGGGGCACTGACACGCCCATCGCGTGCCCGGGCCTACTTGCCGGCGATGGCCAGGCCTGGGGCGCCGTCTGCCAGCGGCTTGCCGTCCATGCCCGCCTGCACGGTGAAGGCCAGGCGCTTGAAGCTCTCGGGGGTGAGCCGCTGGCTGCCGGTGGCGAGCATGGCCACCAGTGCCCGGTCGACGGCCTCCTTGTGGGGCGTGCCCCGGGTCTGCAGCATCAGCGCGTGGACGATGCGGTCGATCGCCCGCGGCAGTTCGTACTTGCCGTGGTCGGCGAGCACCTTGCACTGGGCCGCCTGCGCCTGCGCGTACTTCGGATCATCAGGTTCGACGGCACCCAGCTGCTCGACCAGCCGCAGCAGCTGGGCCGGCACGAGCAGCGACTGCAGGAGCTCGTGGACCAGCCGTCCGGCCAGACCCGCTGTGGCCGAGGCCTGGCCTTTCGATTCGCGGGCTGCATCTGCCCGCAGGACCTGGGTGAACACGCGCCCCATGAATTCAGGCGTGGGAGGCCAGGCCTTGACGGCCGCCCCAGGGGAGAGGAACAACGACCCACCTGCGCGCTTGTCGTGGAAGGAGGCCACGTCCAGGATTGCCTCGGTGAAGCTGCACAGGGCGGTACCCTGGGCCTGGTAGTCCAGGTGGCGCACCAGGAGGTCGTCGAGGGCGTCCTGGCCCGCGGCGGGCAGCTGCACCTGCCGGTCGCCCAGGGCTGTTGCGGTCTCGTTCGTCGATGGTTGCGACTGGGGCTGGGGTAGCGCCTGCAATTGCGGCTGGGTGTGCGGCTGGGTGTGCGGCTGGGTGTGCGGCTGGGTGTGCGGCTGGGGCTGGACGGCCGCAGGCTGCAAGGGCTGCGGGTCGACCGGCCGGGGCACAGCGGCCGGCCGCGCGATCGTCACCAGCTTGACGAGGCGCCCATTGACTTCCACGCGCCGGGTCTCACCGGGCTTGCGCGCCGGCAGCTGCTGGGGCTGCGGTGGCGGCAGCGTGCGTGCGTAGAGGAGCGGCGCGCCCTTGGAGTCTGAGTTCATGGAATCCGTCCCGGCCGCGAGGCCCCTGTGTGGAAAGAGGGACGGATTGTCCAGACTGCTGACTTGAAAAGTCCTTACATGTTCGCGTAGTTGGGGCCGCCGCCACCCTCGGGTACCACCCACACGATGTTCTGCGTGGGGTCCTTGATGTCGCAGGTCTTGCAGTGCACGCAGTTCTGCGCGTTGATCTGCAGGCGGTCGCTGCCGTCGTCGTTCTTCACGTACTCGTACACGCCGGCCGGGCAGTAGCGCGACTCGGGGCCGGCGTACGTCGCCAGGTTCACGTTCACGGGCACCGAGGCGTCCTTGAGCGTGAGGTGGGCGGGCTGGTCCTCGGCGTGGTTGGTGTTGGAGATGAACACCGAGGACAGCCGGTCGAACGTCAGCTTGCCATCGGGCTTGGGGTACTCGATGCGCGGGCACTGGTCGGCCGGCTTGAGGTTCAGGTGGTCCGGCTTGGCGCGGTGCAGCGTCCAGGGGATGTGCCCGCGCAGCACGAACTGCTCGATGCCCGTCATTACCGTGGCCAGCCCCAGGCCCTTCTTGAACCACTGCTTGAAGTTGCGGGCCTTGTTCAGCTCCTGGTACAGCCAGGAGTTCTCGAAGGCCTCGGGGTAAGCGGTGAGTTCATCGCCCTGGCGGCCGGCGGTGATGGCCTCGAAGGCCGCCTCGGCGCACAGCATGCCGGACTTGATCGCCGCGTGGCTGCCCTTGATGCGGGAGGCATTGAGGTAGCCGGCGTCGCAGCCCACCAGCGCGCCGCCGGGGAACACCTGCTTGGGCAGCGACAGCAGGCCGCCCACCGTCAGCGCGCGCGCGCCGTAGGCCAGGCGCTTGGCCGGGCGGCCGCCCTCGGGCGTGTCGAAGTACCAGCGGATGTTGGGGTGCGTCTTGAACCGCTGGAACTCCTCATACGGGCTGAGCCAGGGGTTGGCGTAGTCCAGGCCCACCACGTAGCCCACGGCCACCAGGTTGTCCTCCATGTGGTACAGGAAGGAGCCGCCGTAGGTGTCGCTGTCCAGGGGCCAGCCGGCGCTGTGCAGGGCGAAGCCCGGCTTGTGGCGGGCGGGGTCGATCTCCCACACCTCCTTGATGCCGATGCTGTAGCTTTGCGGGTCGCGGCCCTCGTCGAGCTTGTACTTGGCGATCAGCTGCTTGCCCAGGTGGCCGCGCGCGCCTTCGGCGAACACGGTGTACTTGGCATGGAGCTCCATGCCCAGCTGGAAGTTGTCGGTGGGCTCGCCGTCCTTGCCGACGCCCATGTTGGCCGTGGCCACGCCCTTGACGCTGCCGTCGTCGTTGTAAAGCACTTCGGCGGCGGGGAAGCCGGGGAAGATCTCCACGCCCAGGCTTTCCGCCTGCTGCGCCAGCCAGCGCGTGAGGTTGGCCAGGCTGATGATGTAGTTGCCTTCGTTGTGGAAGTTCTTCGGCAGCAGGAAGTTGGGCGTGCGGGTGGCGCCGTTCTCGGTGAGGAACAGGAAGGCGTCCTCGGTCACGGGCTGGTTCAGCGGCGCGCCCATGGCCTTCCAGTCGGGGAACAGTTCATCGAGCGCGCGCGGGTCCATGATGGCGCCCGACAGGATGTGCGCGCCGGGCTCGGAGCCCTTTTCCAGCACCACGACGGACACGTCCTTGCCCTGGTCCGCGGCCAGTTGCTTGAGGCGGATGGCGGTGGACAGGCCGGCCGGGCCGGCGCCGACCACCACGACGTCGTATTCCATTGCTTCGCGGGGACCGAATTGCGCCAGGATCTCTTCGTTCGTCATGGTGTCTCGCTGATAATGATTCTGTCTGCAGCGGGGCGTTGCGCGCCGCAGCAATTCGGGCATTCTATTGCGGCCACATGGGGCGGCCGTCGTCGATGCGCCCGGCCACCGTGAGGCGAGGAGACCGACCATGAGCTACACCATCGACCTGTCCGGGCGCGTCGCCCTGGTCACCGGCGCCTCGAGCGGCCTGGGCGCGCAGTTCGCGCGCACCCTGGCGCGGGCCGGCGCGGCGGTGGTGCTCGCCGCGCGCCGGGTCGAGAACCTCAAGGACCTGCGCGCCCAGATCGAGGGCGAGGGCGGCGACGCCCACGTGGTGGGCCTGGACGTGACCGACCTCGATTCCATCCGCGCCGCGGTGGCCCATGCCGAGACCGAGGTCGGCTCCATCGACATCCTCGTGAACAACGCCGGCGTCTCCACCACGCAGCGGCTGCAGGACGTGGGCGAGGACGACTTCGATTTCGTCTTCGACACCAATGTGCGCGGCGCCTTCTTCATGGCCCAGGAGGTCGCCCGGCGCATGCTGGCCCGCGCCCGCGGCGCGGCGCCGGGCACCTTCACGGGCGGGCGCATCATCAACATCGCCTCCATGGCCGGCATCCGCCCGCTGGCGCAGATCGGCACCTACGCCATGAGCAAGGCGGCGGTGATCCAGATGACGAAGGCCATGGCGCTGGAATGGGGGCGGTATGAGATCAACGTCAACGCCATCTGCCCCGGCTACATCGACACCGAGATCAACCACCACCACTGGAAGACCGAGCAGGGCCGCAAGCTGCTGGACATGCTGCCGCGAAAGCGCGTAGGCCACCCCGAGGACCTGGACGCCCTGCTGGTGCTGCTGGCGAGCAGCGAAAGCCATTTCATGAACGGCGCCATCATCACCGCCGACGACGGCTTCACCGTCTAGGTGCGCACGCATCCACCCTGTACCTCCGACCCGCCGAACCCACCCGCCCATGAAGATCGATCTGCCCGAGAAGAAGAAGCTGGTCCACGAGATGACCTTCCCCGTGCGCTGGGGCGACATGGACGCCATGGGCCACGTGAACAACACGGTCTACTTCCGCTACCTGGAGATGGCGCGCGTGGACTGGATGCAGACGCTGGACGGCGCGCCCGACCCGAAGGGGCAGGGTCCGGTGATCGTCAACGCCTTCTGCAACTTCTACCGGCAGCTGGAGTACCCGGACGTGGTGCTGCTTCGCATGTACGTGAGCGACCCGGGGCGCAGCAGCTTCGAGACCTGGGCCACGATGGCGCGCGTGCAGGCGCCCGAGGTGATCTGCGCCGCGGGCGGGGCGACCACGGTGTGGGTGGATTTTCCCGCGGGGAAGTCGGCGCCGCTGCCGGACCGGTTGCGGCGGTACCTGGAGTGAGCGCGCCGCCAAGGGCAGGGGCTGCGCGAAAGGTCCCGATGACCTGGCAGCAATGAAAAAGGGCCGCGTGAGCGGCCCTTGTTTCGTCAGCAGCCGAGGGCTTACTTGACGTGCTTGCCGATCAGGCCGGCCATCTCGAACATGGAGACCTGGGCCTTGCCGAACAGCTCCTTGAGCTTGGCGTCGGCGTTGACCATGCGCTTGTTGACGGCGTCCTGCAGCTTGTTCTTCTTGATGTAGGCCCACAGCTTGGAGACGATCTCGGTGCGGGGCAGGGGAGCGGAACCGACCACGGCGGCCAGAGCGGCGCTGGGGGTCAGCGGCTTCATGAACGCGGCGTTGGGGGTGCGCTTCTTGGCCGGAGCCTTCTTGGCGGCGGGCTTCTTGGCCGGGGCGGCCTTCTTCGCCGGCGCGGCTTTCTTGGCGACGACCTTCTTCGCCGGAGCCTTCTTCGCCGGAGCGGCCTTCTTGGCGGCCGGCTTCTTGGCAGCGGGCTTCTTGGCCGGAGCGGCCTTCTTCGCGGGGGCTTTCTTTGCCGCAGCTTTCTTCGCAGTTGCCATTTTGAATTTCCTTCTAGAAGTTGATTGTTCGCCAGAGTGAACATCCGTCCCCAGTGGCATCGCGGATGCTAAAGGAGAAAAAACGCCTTTCCAAGCGAAAACCGGCTTTTTTCATTGGGAGATGTCGTTTTTTTTCATTGGGCGCGCCCTCTGGCGCCTCTCTGGGGCTGCCCTGGGGGCGCCAGAGGGCGCTCAGAGGGCGTCTAGAGGGCGTCCGAAGGGGCCATGCCACCTGCAGACGGCATGCCTCAAGCGCGGCGGCCAGTCGCCAGCACCACACCCAGCAATGCGACGCCGAGGGCGAGCGCCTGCAGCAGGCCCATCGGCTCGCCCAGCACCGCGGTGCCGACTGCCGCGGCCGAGACCGGCAGCATCACCGTGACGACGCCGGCCCTGGCGGCCGGCACATGGCGCAGGCCCTTCATCCACAGCCAGACCGTCCACACGCTGGCCGCCAGCCCGTAGAAGAGCAGCAGCGGCCACGCGCGCCAGGGCACGGCGGCGAAGTCGAAGTGCCAGGCCGCCCAGGCGCCCAGCGGCGTTGCCAGGGCCAGGCCCCAGAGGTTGATCAGCGACGCGATGCGCCGCGGGCCGAGGGAGGTGCTGATCGTTTTGCCAATCACCACATAGGCGGCTTCGCACCAGACGGCTGCGAACACCAGCAGGTTGCCGAGCCAGGCGGTGCCCACGCCGGTCGCGGTGGAGTTGGCTGAGGCGGGTTCCCTGGCCCCGGCCAGCAGCGCCACGCCCGCGCCTGCGCAGGCGATGGCAAGCCAGGTGCGGCTCTCGATGCGTTCGCGCAGGAACACGCGTCCCAGGATGGCCACCGTCGCCGGGATGCTGGCCATGATGACCCCGGCCGCTACCGCGCTGGTCAGGCGCACGCCCCA
>JACCDV010380923.1_pt1 | contig 10451 bp, 9 predicted proteins | sample 7446131 | NCBI WGS metagenome assembly JACCDV01 (sample SAMN15323448, study PRJNA562643) | freshwater metagenome | isolation source: river surface water | place: USA:Blue River Watershed | collected 2017-08-17
CACCGAACTCGGTAAGTGCCTGCTGGAATGCAGCGCCTTGGGCCTCGCCGTAACCGCCGTAAATTGAAACCACGCCGTCGCCGGCAGGCAATTCCTCTACTGATGGAGCTGGAGCAGCCGAAGTCTCTTCGGTTGTGGTCTCAGCTGCACAACCTGCTAGACCTAGCAGTGCAACAGCAGAGATGGCCACAAACTTAGTAGCTTTCTTCATGCGTGTTTGTCCTTTCATGACCGCACCAAGCTCGGTCTGAGAAGGTGCGCAATCCCAAGGTACTCAAGACTTTGCAAACCTGACAGCGAAATGCCCAAGGTTTTTATAACAATTTGTAACCGCTTACAGTTTTTACAAAAACACACTCAAATTTGGGCTGGATTCTTCGCGACTAAACCGTGCTCAGGATTAGCCGTCACCGGAATCGGATCACAAATTTCACCGACAAATTTTCCGTTGACTTCGTTTACAAAACCGAGCAGGAACCAATCGCCTTTTCTATCCTGAACCAGTCGCGCTGCATAGACCAGATTGTCCTCAAAGGCCCTAGCTTTAGCGAAATCTATCTCGGTCAGATCATCACCGCATGCCAACGAGTAGGTAGCGTCGCGCTGGCCAAATTCAGCCTGGCGCTCTGCAGACAGTTCGCGCCAACCGCAACAAAACAGGACGATGGGGACGCCGTCCACAACCTCATACTGGAATACTTCAAGCTGGCCGAAGTCATGACCCGGTCCTGCAAGCGGTTGCAGAACTTTCCAATTGAGCATGTCTGATGAAGTGGCATGACCCATCACTCCACGCGTTTTTGGATCACCTTGGTTCGACCTAGCAGTGACCAGCATGTGCCAGAGATTATCTTTCTCGGACTTGAAAACCCATGGGTCACGCCATGCTTGATCATGCCAAATTGTTTTGTCTAACAGCTCATACCAGGTTGGGTCAGCACTGACCATCGGCGAAGTGGAGAGCTTCTCCCAAACCATCAAGTCATCCGAGACTGCCGCTCCAACCGACTGAATGTCACCACCATCCTCTCTCGATGTGCCGGTGTAATACATCCACCAGCGGCCGTCGTCACCCTTGACCACTGAGCCGGTCCAGGTAGTCCAAGAGTCAAAAGCTGGTGAGTCGGATGGCGACAGGGCATCCGGGAGAATTTCCCAGTTGGTTAGGTCTTTGGATATGGCATGGCCAACATTGGGGTTCCGGTGTCGTCGATTGGGGTCAATCAAACCCTTGGATGCGCATAGGTAAAAGGCATGACAAACATCTCCATCCCATACGTACCATGAATCCCAAACCCAACGATCTGGCAGTCTCAGCGCCATTGCTCTCCCTAGATGTAAACGGTGAAATGCTAGGCTAGCGCCATTCTGGGCCCCCATAGCTCAGGGGATAGAGCACCGCCCTCCGGAGGCGGGAGCGCAGGTTCGAATCCTGCTGGGGGCGCTACTTCTTCAGATAGTCAGCAAGCTGCTTCATTGCCAAAAAACGGTGTGAGTAAGCGTTCTTTATTTCCGGCGGCAACTGCGCCGCAGTTATCTCGAAACCTTCAGGCACAAAGACTGGGTCATAGCCAAATCCACCATCTCCGGCGACCTCCTCTGAAAGCCGCCCAGGCCACACACCCGTAAAGCTAACTTCCCCTTCAGGGCCAACCAGTGCGACCGTGCAGACAAAGCTGGCCGCTCTGTGCTCTTGAGGAATGTCCTTCATCTGTGCAAGCAAAAGATCTCTGTTTATGCTGTCGATTCTGGTGCCAGACCAAATAGCGGAGAAAATACCCGGGGCTCCGCCCATTACCTCCACCGAGATTCCTGAGTCATCCGCAAACGCCGGCTTGCCGGTTGCAGCAAAAGCTGCACGAGCTTTGATCAGTGCGTTCTCCATGAAGCTGGTGCCGTTTTCGATGGGCTCCGGGCCGTCGTAGCCCAAAACATCCACAGACTCGCTCAGTATCGCTTTTGCTTCGGCTAGTTTGTGAGCGTTGCCGGTTGCAAAAACTAACTGTTTCACAGCCCTAGATCTTCCCCGAGGGCACCGCGCTGGATCTGTGCCAGTTCAGCGCAGGATTTGGTTGCAAGTGCGAGTAGCTGATCAAGCTCCTCTTTGGAGAAGGGCTGCGCTTCGGCGGTTCCCTGGAGCTCCACGAATAGACCTCGCCCGGTCATAACAACATTCATGTCAGTTTCGGCACGAACGTCCTCGACATACTCGAGATCCGTTACTGGAACTCCAGCAACGACTCCAACAGAAACTGCGGAGACGGTGTCAAAAATTGGCTTGGCGCTCTTAGCGATTAGTCCTTGAGATTTAGCCCAGTTCAAAGCATCTACCAAGGCTACAAATGCCCCAGTTATGGCCGCGGTTCTGGTCCCGCCATCAGCCTGAATCACATCACAATCCAAAACGATTGTGTTCTCCCCCAATGCTTTGAAATCAATCACTGCTCGAAGAGATCTGCCAATTAATCGAGAGATTTCATGCGTCCTGCCGCCTATCTTGCCCTTCACGGCTTCGCGGTCGGATCGCGTGTTGGTAGCTCGGGGCAGCATTGCATACTCGGAAGTGATCCACCCCTCGCCCGAATCCTTTTTGAACCTCGGCACACCGGGGGTGAAAGAGGCGTTACACAACACCTTGGTGTTGCCATAGCTGATCAAAACTGAACCCTCAGCGTGAATGGTGTAACTGCGTTCAATCTTGACGGGGCGCATTTGATCGGCCTGACGGCCCTGTGGTCTAGTCAAGATTGATTCCTCTATCTAGGTGTTTCACTCCGTTGACCTCAGGTCCCAGAAATCTTCTGGCAAGGCCCTCGAACTCTTTTGCATCTCCGGTTGCGAAGAAGCTGTAAATCGGGGTTGCGTGCGGTGCAGCTAGCAAGTCGTGCTCGGTCAGAGTCTTGAAGACGTCGTTCGCAGTTTCATCTGCCGAGGAAACAAGGTTTACGCCATCCCCCATCACGTATGACAAGGCTGCTTGAAGCAACGGATAGTGGGTGCAGCCGAGCACCAAGGTATCGACATTCGCTTGCTTCAATGGAGCTAGATAGCTCTGGGCTGCAGCAAGCAACTCGGGTCCTGATGTAATGCCACGTTCTACAAACTCAACAAAAGATGGGCATGCCGCTGAAGTGATCTCCAAATCGACAGCCGCGGCAAACGCATCTTCGTACGCTCTGGATGTGATGGTTGCAGTTGTGCCGATGACGCCCACCTTGCGGCTCCGGGAGCTAGCAACTGCCCTTCGGACCGCTGGCTGAATAACTTCAACCACTGGGACCCCGAGGGTTGCGGTGTACCTTTCGCGGGCATCTCTCAAAACTGCTGCAGAGGCGGAGTTGCAGGCGATGACCAGCATCTTGACTCCGGATTCAACCAAGCGATCCATGACGGCTAAGGCGTGCTCCCTTACCTCTGAGATTGGCTTGGGTCCGTAGGGCGAGTTCTTGGTGTCGCCGACGTAAGTGATTGACTCGTTTGGGAGCTGGTCGATGATTGCCCTGGCGACGGTTAGTCCACCGACACCTGAGTCGAATACACCTATTGGCCTTGAGTCCACAACGCAAGTCTAGAGCTCCACGGGATAGCTCAGTAGGCTTGGGGGGTGTCTGTCGCCCTAACCACCGATCGCTATGAGCTCACCATGGTTCAGGCTGCCCGCGCGAGCGGGAAAGCGCACCAACCCTGTGTCTTCGAAGTATTTGCGAGAAAACTCCCAGCAGGACGCCGCTTCGGTGTAGTTGCAGGCACCGCGCGAGTGGTGGAAGCAATCGCAAACTTCAAGTTCACTGAAGAGCAACTTGTCTTCTTGGAAACAAACAACGTGGTCAATAAAGAGACGCTGAGTTACCTGTCGGACTTTAGGTTCACCGGAAACGTCTCTGGATACCGAGAGGGCGAGCTCTACTTTGGTACCTCACCCATATTGACCGTTGAGGCGAGCTTTGCTGAGGCTGTCCTTCTTGAGACGGTAATCCTGTCGATACTCAACTTCGACAGCGCGGTGGCATCTGCGGCTGCTCGCATGAGAAGTGCAGCCTCAGAGAGATTTTTGGCAGAGATGGGCAGTAGACGTGCCCACGAATCGGCCGCAGTCAGTGCGGCAAGAGCGGCTTACCTAGTCGGTTTTGACGCGACCAGCAACCTAGAAGCTGGCATGAGATACGGGATTCCAACAATGGGCACCAGCGCGCACTCATTCACCTTGCTGTATGAGACAGAAGATGCCGCATTCGAGGCCCAGCTGTCTGCCTTGGGCAACGGCACAACACTTTTGGTAGACACCTTCGATGTCAGGCGTGCGGTCCATAAGGCAGTTGAGCTAACGGGCGGGGCAATTGGCGCGGTGAGGCTGGACTCAGGAGATTTGGTTCAGTCCGCCATTGAGGTTAGGGCTCAACTGGATGCACTTGGCTCAACATCGACAAAGATCACCGTTACCAGCGACCTAGACGAATACACCATTGCAGCGTTAGCCCAGGCCCCAGTAGATAGCTATGGCGTTGGAACCTCTGTGGTGACGGGCTCTGGTCACCCAACCGCAGGTTTTGTCTACAAGCTGGTATCCCACTTCCACAAAGAACAATGGGTAGACGTGGCAAAGAAGTCAGCCAACAAGACCTCTAGGGGTGGTGCAAAAAAGGCCCGAAGGTTACTAGAAGATTCGGTCGCAACTACTGAGCTAATTGGCAACCCAACCACAGGCCGCGAACTCCAGGTTGATCTAATCATTCGCGGTGAAGCCCTGGAGTCAAATCAAAAGCTTTTGCTTGAAAAAGCTCGGCTGCATCACAAAGCAGCTATCGCTGAACTTCCTAGAGGTGCGATGAGGCTCTCGGCAGGTGAACCAGCGGTGGTTAGCGAGTTCGTTTAGTCCTTCATGATGCTCTCGTAGATTTCCTGGCAGGAAGGGCAGACTGGGAACTTCTGAGGATCCCTGGAGGGCACCCAAATCTTTCCACACAACGCCTCAACCGCATTGCCCATAACCGCAGATTCGACAATCTTGTTTTTGTTTACGTAGTGGGCGTATCTCTCATGATCGCCGCTCTGATAGTCAATCTGCTCTTCGGCTATGGTCTGCGAAAGTCCTTGAGTCTCCATGGGTTTATTTTAGATCCGCTGCATCGCCGAGGGTCACGGTGAAGCTGCGCAGGTTGCCCTCTCGCAACACCTGAACCTCCACGACAGCCTTAGCAGGCTGAGCCCTGACCAAAGCGGTTAGGTCACTCGAGCTATTCACTCTCTTGCCAGCGAAGCTAACAACTACATCGCCAGCGCGCATACCAGCAGTCAGCGCAGCTCCACCCTCGGTGAGCTGTTCGATGTAGGCACCAGTTGAGAAGGATGAAGTTGCTTCTGTGTTGTCTCGAACCAAAGCTCCGAGTAGGCCGTGGGTTGCCGAGCCAGTCGCCATGATTTCGTCGGCAATTCGCTTAGCCGTATTGGCTGGAATCGCGAAGCCAACTCCGATGCTTCCGGCCTCACCGCCACCGGCGGTGGCGATTGCAACGTTAATGCCTATTAGCTTCCCCTGGTCGTCTACCAGCGCACCGCCTGAGTTGCCAGGGTTGATCGCCGCATCGGTTTGAATCACCTGAATACTGATTGGCGCAGAGCCATTACCACTCCAGAATTGAAGCCCACGCTCACCGTTTACCTCGGAACTTGCAACCTGAATAGTTCTGTCTAGCGCAGAGACGATGCCCTGGGTCACCGTCGAGGAAAGTCCCAGTGGTGCACCAATCGCAACTACATTCTGACCAACGTTTAGCTGGTCGGAATCCGCATAAGCTATGGGCTTTAGGCCCGTCAAATCAACCTTGATCACGGCAAGGTCATAAACCGGGTCGAAGCCGACAAGCTTCGCTCGGTAAACCTCTCCGGTAGAAAGCCGAGCGGCTATCGACGCACTCTCGGTAAGCCCGCCAAGGGTCACAACGTGAGAGTTTGTCAGAATGTAGCCATCTTCAGTCAAGATGACTCCCGAGCCTGACCCCGAGCTCTGGTCCGAGTTCACCGAAAGTGTCACAACCGATGGAGATGCCTCAGCGGCAGCTCCCGTGACCCAGTTCACTCGATCAGCCTGGTTAACGACAATTGGCGCTGGCTGGCTCAGGGTCAAGTATGAGAGCGTGAAAGCGCTGGATGCTATTACTCCACCAATCATCGCCGTGCTCAAAGCAAGCAGCGACAGTCCCAATGGCTTGAAGACTCCAAGCCTGCGCTTTGGCTTGACCGCTAGTTGTTGCGGGGCCTGGTAATTGGGGGTAACGATGAATTGCGAATCCGAGGAGCGGTTCCACTGCGACATTAATCACCTTTCGACAGCTCAAGTATTAGAGCTAACTCTGGAGATTTTATGGATTATTCCTGAATGCTCGCTCAGGCTTTGATTTCTAGCTAGGGAATTAGCAGGGTTCGCCTCGGCGGATCGACGACTTTTAGAGAAACTTTGTTGCTGCTGAGGGACCAGCTGGCGACACTTTGAGACCAGATTCCGTTCAATTGATAGTCCACTTCATACCGTACCTGAGCTCTAGCAAACACTTCACCTTCTTGCTCGAAAGCATGCGTAACCTTCCTGCCCTGACCGTTGGCGCCATCTGAAAATGACCAACTAAAGCCCACCGGCCGAAATCTGACTGACGCTGTCTTGCCGGAGAGGCTTCCTGCAACCGTAGCGACAGCACTTTCAACTTCGAAGGACACGGCTTCAAGTGGCTCTGGATTTTCTGGCCCCACCAACCAAGCCCTCGGGCTGGAAACGCGAGCTCTGAAAATGTCCTCGAGCTGCTCGGACACTGGCTTATAAACAATTGGTTTCTCTGAAACTTTGTCACCTATGCAAAGACGGGAACCAACTTCGACCCAAGCTTGGATGATCGTCAGGGTTGGAAAGTCGATGGTGTTGTTGGCGTAATAACTACAAAGTCTCTGCGGCTTAGGGGTGCCAGGCATCGCAAGCGGACTTGCGTTGTTCCTCGTCGTAGTCGTTGTCTCGCAGAGAACAAAGCTTCCCGGTGCTGTTTGAATGCCGGAGCAGCTGGCCCCACAAGCACCCAGAGCTGCTTTGGTGACATCACACGAGGCCGAAAGAATGATTACCGCAAGTCCCTCAATCAACATGAGCCAACCTGCTCAACAAACTGAATCTTCAGTGGTGAATTTGCACTGAAATCTATTTGCATAAGAAGACGAGGTGCTGCTCTTTCGAGTTCAAGCAATTCGCCGGCGGAGTCAACAAAGCGAATCTCAGAGACATCAAGGCAAGAAACAACTCGAGTATCTGAGATGGATCTTGTCTCAGAGAATCGTGAGTTGCCGATCTGCTTCCAGCCCAGGTTAGACAACAATTCCTGGGATTGATTCGCCTCATGCAAAGCTGCGCCCTCAAGCCACTGCTCAAGCTCACCTGACTGCGCATTTTGCGCGTAGGAGTCGAGAACCTGCTGGTAATCGCTTATCGCAGGCGAGCAACCTGTTAGCGGAAGCACAAGGAGTATGAGCACGAAGGTTTTCATGACAGAAAACTAATTAGCTCGCAGTTATTCTGCTTTTAGTTATCCACAGAAATGAATAAACCCCAGATTTCTCTGGGGTAATTCATTGGTTGCGGGGGCAGGATTTGAACCTACGACCTCCGGGTTATGAGCCCGGCGAGCTACCGAACTGCTCCACCCCGCGGCGAAGTTCAAACTCTAGCAGAACTGAAACTAATTCTCCAATGCTGCTAGGGCATCCTCAATTGCCTTGGCCAATCTGGCATCGGCCTCACCAAACGCTGTCCAGTCAGCTGCTGACAGAGCAGCCTGTTTGTCAATGAGTGCCTGGCTGGCAGCTTGAAGGGCCGCTTCAAGCGCTGGGTTATCGGTCGCATTGCCAGAAGATCCGCTGTCAGTCTCTCCCTCGGACGGTTCGCTAGGGGTTGGGTCAACTCCTGCGTCACCACCAAAGAGCACGTCCAGTGCCTCGTCTAAGGTGTCCTCAAACGCAATCTGGTCACCGAATGCAACAAGGATCTTCTGCAGCAGTGGATAGCTAGTTTCGCCAGTGGACTCAATGTAGACCGGCTGAACGTATAGCAATCCTCCACCAACCGGCAAGGTCAGGAGGTTTCCATTAAGAACTCGAGTGGAGCCCTGTCTAAGAAGGTTCAGCAGCGATGAAACATTGCTGTCTGCGTTGAAGTTGTTTTGCACCTGACCCGGGCCAGGGACGATAGTTTCACGCGGCAGATTTAGCAGCGTTAGTTTGCCGAAGTTCTCACTGACCTTTCCAGCTTCGGCACCAGCGTCCGAATTAGCAATTAGGTAGCCAGTTAGCACGTTTCGTGTAGTGGCACCCGATGACTGCGGGATGAAGGTTGAATAGAGGGAGAACGCGCTCTCGGTCTGACCTGGAGCCTTCATCGTCAGATAGTAGGGAGGCTGCAAAGCCCCAAGGCCTTCTGCCTGGACTGGGTCGTTCGGGGTCATCCAAGCGTCCTGCTGGGAGTAGAAGGAGCCCGCGTCAGTCACGTGGTAGCGACCAAGGATTGAACGCTGAACCTTGAACATGTCTGATGGGTAGCGAACGTGCGCCATTAGATCGGCACTCATCTGCTCCTTTGGCTTGACGGTGTTCGGGAAGACCTGCATCCAAGCTTTCAAAATTGGGTCTTGCTCGTCCCAAGCAAATAGCTCGACCTTTCCGTCGTATGCGTCAACTGTTGCCTTGACAGAGTTACGGATGTAGTTAACATTTCCCGCACCTGCCCTGAAACCTTGAGACGAAGAGTCCAAAATCGCACGGTTGAATGCTTCTAGGTTGGAGTAAGGGTATTGATCCGATGTCGTGTAGCCATCGATAATCCACTTGATGCGACCATCCACAATCGCAGGGTAGACCTCGCTGTCCAAGGTCAGGTATGGAGCAACCTCTTGAACTCGAGTCCCTGGGTCGCGGTTGTAGAGAATCTGGGATTCAGAGTTGATTGCGTCAGAGAGCAGAATCTGCTCGCTCTGAAACTTGAGAGAGTAGGCGACTCTGGTGAGCAGATCTCCGAGCCTAGGACCGCCATCTCCTTGGAAGGTGGTGTAAGTTTCGCGCTGCCCGTCCTCACCCGCAGGGTAATCAAACTCGAGTGGCTCAGAACCTTCCGGTGCGCCAACGATTGAGTAAAGCGGAGAGTTGGCGCCAAAGTAAACGCGAGGCTCAAACTCACCCAGCGCTCCTACTGGTGGAATTCCAGACTGGAGAAACAGTGGCTTGCCATCGCTGTCGCGCTTGTTGCCGTAGGCGGCGACAAAGCCAAAACCGTGCGTGTAGACGATTGTCGAGTTGTACCAGGATTGAGATTCGCCCAAACCTGCCTGGTTTAGTTCACGAACAGCAACAACGGTGTCCTGAACCTTGCCATCAATCTCGTAACGGTCAACGTGAAGGCGGTCTGGGAAGCTGTAATACTGGCGATACTGCTCCAGCTGACGGAAGGCGTCAGAAACCAAAGCTGGGTCAAGAATTCGAATAGAGGCAGTGGTCGCTGCGTCATTTCTGAGAGCACCAGGCTCTGCTACAACCTTTGCGTCATATTCGATGACCTCAACATCTTCAAGGTCAAAAGCTAAACGGGTGGCGTCAATATTGCGCTGAAGGTACTGACTTTCAAGGGTTCGCTCGTTGGGGACCACCTGGAAAGTCTGAACAATCCATGGGTACAGACCACTGACCACCAAGGAACTAACAAACATGAGGGCAGTTGCGATGATTGAGATTCTCCAGCGACCAATAATCGCTGTCACGACAAAGGCAAGAGCTACCACTGCGGAGATCAAGGCAAGAATCTGAAGGCCAGGAATAATGGCGTTCGCGTCTGTGTAGTTTGCACCCGTAAAGAGTGAACCTGAAGTCGTGACGGTGCTGTACTGGTCAAGCCATAGGCTGAGTGCCTGAACCGCTAGGTACCCGGCAACTAAAAGCGAGAGCTGGATTCTGGCGGGCTTTGACACCTGGATGTCCTTGCCGGTGAAGCGGATGCCACCGTAAATGAGGTGAACCGCACCGCTGACCAAGGCAGCTAGCAACAGTGCTCCAGAGATGTAGCCCACAACCAACATGTAGAACGGCAAATCAAAAACGTAAAAGGACGGGTCCAGACCAAACTGCTCATCCGGGGTGCCAAAGTCAGAGCCTGATAGGAACAAGGCTGCGGTCTGCCACTGCTGAGCAACCACAAGACCTCCGAGAGTGCCAACCGCCACAGGCAAACCAAACATTACGACCTTGCGCAGTCCCTCAATCATCTGCTGGTAAACCTGGAACGGCGACTCCTCAGGCATCCGAATGTAAATGGGTCGAGTCTTCCAGGCAAAGGCCAGGGCAATCCCAACAATTGAAGCCATGACCACGAAACCGATGAGGAACGATACGACCTGAGAGGTGATCTGCGTTGTAAAAACTTCGGCGTAGCC
>JACCDV010871892.1_pt1 | contig 10451 bp, 10 predicted proteins | sample 7446131 | NCBI WGS metagenome assembly JACCDV01 (sample SAMN15323448, study PRJNA562643) | freshwater metagenome | isolation source: river surface water | place: USA:Blue River Watershed | collected 2017-08-17
ACAGCAACCCGCCCAGCCGAAGCAGCCAGAGGGTTGCAGCTCGGCAGTTCAATTCAAGCCTCAAGCCGAGCCGGCGTGCACGGCCAGTGCCGTTGCCAACTTGTCATGCACTTTCTTGCGTAATGCCGGCGGGCCGATGACCTCAACCTCGGGCATGTGGCGCAGGATATCCATCACCAGTTCGGTCTCAATACTGTAGGGCACATCCAGCTGGAAGCTGCCATCCGGTAAGACAGCGCCGCGCTGATCCGGGTGCCACTGCTCAGACGCCACCCAGCGTGCCCGTGCCGGCGTGAACTTCAGTTGTGCCCACTGGGTGCGTTCGCCCCCAAAAATGCCATAACCATTCTGCACACGACTATCGAGCACCTTGGCAGCCACTTCCTTGGCCGGCTTATCAAGCAACGCCACGTCGCTCAGGGTTTCCACAGTAAAACTGCGCAGATCCTTGCGCAAATGACACCAGGCATCCAGGTACCAGTTACCCCGATAGAACACCAGGCGCTGCGGCGAGATCTCGCGCGCCGTGGTTTCGTCACGCCCACGGTGCCAGTGCTGCAGCTTCAAACGCTGACGCTTCAGGAGCGCAGAAGCGATCAATGCAAAATTGGCTGGCTCCGGCGCTCGCTGCCCTGTGTGCACAATGCGGATACGATCTTCAATGTCTTCCGGGCGGTTATGCTGGCTCCCCAGCAGCGCGGACAAGCGTGACTGTAGGGGTGCAATATGCGGCCCCAGCAAACCGGGCTGCACGGTATTGAGCAGCTGCTGCATCATGAGCAAAGCGTAAATTTCGCTGGCGTTAAACCAGAGACCCGGCAGTTCGTATTTAGGGCCGCTGGTTGAGGCTACTGCCTTGGAGGGATCCGTGGCAAAACGATAACCCCCCCCCAACCGGTCATAGACGATGGGCGCATTCAGTCGATCACGTAGATACTGAAGATCGCGCCGGAGGGTAGCACGGGAAACGCCCAGCGCATCCTGCAGGGCATCAAAGGAAAGACAGCGCTGCTCGTTAAGGAGCTGATCAATACGGTAAAAACGTTCTGTGCGGTCCATGCCGCTGTCTCCCCCGCTGTCTTCCATGACGGACCAGAATTCTGGCGCGCTCGACACGATTCGAACGTGCGACCCTTGCCTTCGGAGGGCAATACTCTATCCAACTGAGCTACGAGCGCGTGCGGGCGAAGTCTAGCCGTTTTTGGGCGGACTGTCCAAAGCGTCCGACGCAGACAGGGCTTTTCCCGCTATACTTACGGAATAATTTCGCCCATTTATCTTTCGCGCATAGGATCAATCATGGCCGACAAGAATTCAAGCAGCAAGTTGATGTACCTCTCCATCGCTATCGCGGTGGTTCTGATGGCAGTCGTTGTGCCATTCTCCATGAGCGGCAAAGGCAAGTCCGATGCAGTCGGCAATGCTGATGATGTTGAATCCCGCATTGCACCTGTGGCTAAGATTGAATTAGAAGCTGGCGGCGGCGCTGGTGGTGTTAAGGATGGCAAAACTGTTTACAACACCGTCTGCGCCGGTTGCCATGGCGCTGGCGTGATGGGTGCACCGAAGTTTGGTGACAAGGGTGCCTGGGGTGGCCGTATCGGCCAGGGTATGGCCACGCTGAACAATCATGCCATCAACGGCTTCAAGGGCATGCCGGCGCGCGGTGGCGCAGCCAGCCTGTCGGATGACGAAGTCAAAGCCGCTGTGCAGTACATGGTCGACGGTTCGAAGTAATACGACCGAACTACCCAAAAAAAGGGACGCTGCGGCGTCCCTTTTGCGTTGCTGACGAAAGACCTTATTGATCCGGGGCAGACGTTTTCTGTAGCATGGCTTTCAGGAAGTCCAGCTTAGCCGTCGAGGTCGATTTATCGGCCACCGTCTTTGAGGCCGAAGTCGCCGTCTCGCAACCCATTTCCTGTATGAAGCGGGAAGGCTCGCACGGTACCAGATCCTTGCCCTGACGACGTTTCTCGCACCAGGTGATGTGTAGGCTGCGCTGGGCACGGGTAATGCCCACATACATGAGGCGGCGCTCCTCCTCGAGCTTTTCGGCTTCCTGCGATTCGCGGTGCGGCAGGATGTTTTCTTCGACGCCCACGAGGAACACGTGACCAAACTCCAGGCCCTTGGCGGCATGCAGCGTTGAAAGCTGCACGGCATCGTAGTCATCGCCCTGATCCCGCCGCTCCAGCAAGGACATCAGCGCCATGGTCTGCACGATTTCAGCCAGTGTCTTGCCGTCGTCATCGCTCTTCTTGGTAATCCAGGCATGAAACTCCTGCACGTTGGCCCATCGGGTTTCGGCAGCGCGCGCTTCTTCCTGATCGTAGAGCCAGTTCTCGTAATCAATCGCTGCCAAAATGTCCGGGAAGACATCTGCCGCCGATTCGCGCTGTGCCCGCCACTGAAAGCGGTTAATGAACTCACCAAATTCGCGCAATGGCTGCACGACTCGGCTACTGGCTTGGGCGGCAAAACCTTCTTCAAACAGGGCCGCAAAGAGCGAAATCTGCCTTTCAGCGGCGTAGCGGCCCAACGTGGCCAACGTCTGGCTGCCGATACCACGACGTGGCGTGGTGGCTGCCCGAATGAATGCCGGATCATCATCATCGTTGACCAGCAATCGCAGGTACGCCAGCAGATCCTTGATCTCAGTCTTGTCGAAAAAGGACTGGCCACCCGACAGCAGATAGGGAATGCGCTGCTGACGAAGCGCCTGTTCGAACACACGTGCCTGATGGTTACTACGATAGAGAATGGCGTAATCGGAGAACTTGGCGCGATGCTCAAAACGATGGCCTTGTAACTTCATGACCACGGTCTCGGCTTCGGCCTCGCCTTCGGCGCAGGCAATCACATTGATGTTGGCGCCCGGGCCATGCTCCGACCACAATGATTTAGCGAATAGTTTCGGATTGTTCTGAATCAGCGTATTGGCCGCCTCGAGAATTTTGCCGGTAGAGCGGTAGTTCTGCTCCAGCTTGATGACTTTAAGCTGTGGAAAGTCTTGCGTCAGACGGCGCAAATTCTCGACATCGGCCCCGCGCCAGCCATAGATGGCCTGGTCATCATCACCCACCGCCGTAAATGAGGCGCGCACGCCAGTCAGCTGTTGCAATAACCGGTATTGAGCGGTGTTGGTATCCTGATATTCATCCACCAGAATATGGCGGAACTTATCCTGCCACTTCTGGCGGATCTCCGCGTTGTCTTGGAGCAGGGTCACCGGAAGACGGATCAGATCATCAAAATCGACCGCCTGATAGGCATGCAGCGCATTGGCGTAATCCCGGTAAATACGGGCGGCCACCGCCTCTTCTTCATCTTTGGCCGCTTCAGCCGCCTGCACAGGGCTGAGCAGGGCGTTCTTCCACAGCGAGATCGTGGTTTGCAGCCAGCGTAGTTTGGCTTTGTCCGTGGTACCGCTCAGTTCATTGATGATGCCCAGACAATCGGCCGAATCAAAAATCGAAAAACCCGGCTTATAGCCCAGTGTTTTGGCCTCTTCACGCACCATGCGTAAACCAAGCGAGTGGAAGGTGGCAACGGTCAGCCCCTTTGGCGCCTTGCCCATACGCTTGGTAATGCGCTCCGTCATCTCCATAGCCGCTTTGTTGGTGAAGGTAATCGCCGCCACCTGATGCGGTTTGATGTCGCAGGTTTCGATGAGATGAACGATTTTTTCCGTAATCACCCGCGTTTTACCCGAGCCTGCACCGGCCAGCACCAGCAAGGGGCCGTCCAGATAGACAATCGCTTCGCGCTGACGCTCGTTGAGGCCGCTGAAGGTGGGTATGGCAGATTGGGACATGGGCGCGGATTGTACCGTCCTACCGGGCGACTGACCCAACCCGCTGCTTTTAAATATTTTTTACCCCGCCAACGAGAGGCTCACCTGGTGAGACTCTCATGGTGTGCAATAATCATTCCAATCTCTCATTAAGGAAGTCAGCATGGACGAAAACAAGGTCAAGGCACTGGGTGCCGCGCTCGCCCAGATCGAAAAGCAATTCGGCAAGGGCGCGATCATGAAGATGGGTGATGCCCAGATCGACCAGGGCATTCAGGCCGTCTCTACGGGCTCACTGGGCCTCGATATGGCGCTGGGTATCGGCGGTCTACCGCGCGGTCGTGTCGTTGAAATCTATGGCCCGGAATCATCGGGTAAAACCACGCTGACCCTGCAAGTGATCGCCGCAGCACAACGCGCCGGCGGTACCGCAGCATTTATCGATGCCGAGCACGCTCTGGATCCGGTCTATGCCGGTAAGCTGGGCGTGGATGTCCCGAACCTGATCATCTCGCAACCAGATACCGGCGAGCAGGGTCTGGAAATCGCCGACATGCTGGTTCGCTCGGGTGGCGTTGACATTATCGTCATCGACTCGGTGGCTGCTTTGACGCCGCGCGCTGAAATCGAAGGGGAAATGGGCGACTCGATGATGGGTCTGCACGCCCGCCTGATGAGCCAGGCGCTGCGTAAACTGACCGGTAGCATCAAGAAGACCAACACACTGGTGATCTTCATCAACCAGATCCGTATGAAGATCGGCGTGATGTTCGGCAACCCGGAAACCACCACCGGTGGTAACGCGCTCAAGTTCTACGCTTCAGTCCGTCTAGATATCCGCCGCATCGGCGCCATCAAGCGTGGCGACGAAGTGGTCGGTTCGGAAACCCGCGTCAAAGTCGTCAAGAATAAAGTATCCCCACCGTTCCGCGAAGCCATTTTCGATATTCTGTACGGCGAGGGCATCTCGCGCGAAGGCGAGATCATCGAGCTCGGTGTCGAGCACAAGATCGTCGACAAGGCTGGTGCCTGGTACGCCTACAACGGCGAAAAGATCGGCCAGGGCAAAGACAACGTGCGTGAGTTCCTGAAAACGCGCCCGGAATTGGCCCGGGAAATCGAGGCCAAGATCATGGAAGCCGCCGGCATTACCGTTGGTGGCAAGGCACCGGCCGCTGACGGAGACGACGCTTAAGTCGAACGGAGCAAGAGAGAGATTGGCTGCCACGGCGGATGACCTGCGAGCCCGCGCGCTGCGCCTCTTGGCGCGGCGCGAGTACTCGCGTCAGGAGCTCGGTGCCAAGCTATTGAGCAAGCCTGCACCACGTCTGGCATCGCGATCACGCCAGAGAGCCCAAAGCCTGGCCGATGAATTTGCACCGGCACCGGCTTTCACCGCCGATACGCTGCCTGAAGAGGTTTACGAAGCGCCAACGGAAAAGGATGTCAACGCACTGCTCGACGATCTGGAAAAGCGAAAGATGCTCTCTGATGATCGTTACGCCGAAATGCGAATTCGTTTACGAGCGCCACGCTACGGCAACACCCGGTTGCACCAGGAACTTTCCCAGAAAGGTATCGACCGAGACACCATTGCTGCCGTACTATCCGAGCAACCGGACGAACTCTCCCGTTGTCGTGATCTATGGCTGAAGAAATTCGGCCGGGCACCCCGCGACATGAACGAACGTATGAAGCAAACCCGTCACCTGGCTAGCCGCGGCTTTGCCATGCGCACGATTCAACAGGTGATCCGCAGCGCCGGCCAGACTGGCGACGATGTTTCCGAAGCATGATCCACGACACCTCCATTCAATTTTCTTCATTCACATCATGACCGACGCCAAACCTGCCATCCTCTCGGCCAGAAACCTGCGCAAGGTGTACCGTAAACGCACCGTTGTCAAAGACGTTTCATTTGATGTGCAAGCAGGTGAAGTAGTGGGTCTATTGGGACCGAACGGTGCCGGTAAAACCACCTGCTTCTACATGGTGGTTGGCCTGGTCCCTGCGGATGGCGGCAACATCTCACTCGCCGGCGACGAACTGGTGCACTTACCCATTCACCAGCGCGCCCACATGGGCATCTCGTACCTGCCGCAGGAAGCCTCTGTCTTTCGCAAGCTGACGGTTGAAGAAAACATTCTCGCCGTGCTTCAGCTGCAAAAACTGGGGGCGGATGAAGAACACAATCGACTGGAAACCCTGCTTGATGAACTGGCGATTCAGCACATCCGCCACAGCCGCGCCGCTGCACTATCAGGGGGCGAACGTCGCCGAGTCGAGATTGCACGCGCATTGGCTACGCAACCACGATTTATTCTGCTCGACGAACCTTTCGCCGGCGTTGACCCAATTGCCGTGCTCGAGATCCAGAAAATTATCCGCTTCCTCAAGGAGCGCGGCATTGGCGTGCTGATTACCGACCACAACGTCCGTGAAACGCTGGGCATTACAGACCGCGCCTATATCATCAGCGAAGGCACCGTGCTGGCCTCTGGGCATCCGTCTGACATCATTGAAAACGAAGCCGTGCGCCAGGTCTATCTGGGTGAGCACTTCCGTCTCTAACGTTTTTCATTTTTCTCACACCTCGAAGTCACCGGAACACCCCATGAAGGCCAGCCTGCAACTCAAGGCCACGCAGCATCTGACCATGACGCCACAACTACAACAGTCGATCCGACTGTTGCAGCTGTCGTCAGTAGAGCTCCAGCAGGAGGTTGCCCAAGCGCTGGCAGAAAACCCGATGTTGGAACGGGACGAGGGGGATGAAGGCGAAGCCGGTTCGGAAGTGTCCCACAGTGAGGCAGAGCAGAGTCGAAGCAGCGACTTCACAAGTGACAACCGCGAAAGCCGTGACACGAATCATGAGGGGACAGAATCCCCTAACGAGGGCATCACCGACACGGCGGAGGCCTTTGAGCAATCTAGCCTACAGGACATGGACGAAGGCCCTTATGCCTACTCCGGTAGCGGCGGTAGTGACGACGGTGAAAGTGATTACGATGCCGATGGCTCCAGCATCGTCTCACTACGGGAACATCTGCTCGCCCAGGCGGGACTGCAACGCACGACCTGGCGAGAACAAGCGCTCGTTCGTATTCTGATCGAAGCCCTGGATGAACGTGGCTATCTGACCAGCAGTCTGGATGAAATCCAGGAAGCCTTACCCGCCGACGAACTCGTCAGTCCATCAGAACTGGCGCAGGCGCTGCAGCAACTTCAGGAGCTGGACCCGCCGGGTGTGGGCGCACGCGACCTGACCGAATGTCTGCTGCTACAACTACACGGCAACACCGATCCCAACGCAGATCTGGCGCGCACGCTAGTCACCGATTTTCTGCCGGCACTCGCCCAGCGTGACTTTGCCTTGATACGCCGCAAGACGGGTGCCGAGCTGGACGCACTGCGTGATGCCCAAGCCCTCATCCGTAGCCTCAACCCGCACCCGGGCAACGCGTTTCTGGATGATGCCAGTCCCTACATCATCCCCGATATTCTGGTACGCAAAACCCACACGGCACAGGGCGATCACTGGTCCGCCACGACGAACCCCGATGCCTTGCCACGACTTAAAATCAACCGTCTGTATGCGGGCCTGCTTCGACAGGCCAGCGGTACCCACGGTGGCTTAGCAGGCCAACTGCAGGAGGCCCGTTGGCTGATCAAAAATATCCAGCAACGTTTTGAGACCATTGAACGGGTAGCCCAGGCGATTGTGGGTGAACAGGCCGCTTTTTTTGAAAAAGGCGAACTGGCCATGCGACCACTGGTGTTACGTGAGATTGCCGACCAACTGGGTCTACACGAATCGACAATTTCCCGGGTAACCTCCCAGAAATTCATGGCAACACCCCGCGGAGTCTTTGAATTTAAATACTTTTTTGGCAGCCACGTCGGCACAGATGATGGTGGCGCCGAGTCCGCCACCGCCATCAAAGCCCGTATCAAGCAGTTGATCAGCGAGGAAAACCCTAAAAAACCGCTCTCCGACCAACAAATTTGTGATCAATTTAGTGCTCAGGGCATTGTCGTAGCACGCCGGACCATAGCAAAATACCGTGAGGCGATGGGTCTCCCCACCGCCAGTTTGCGTAAGACCCTATAGAGGAGGCAGTATGAATCTGCAAATCAGTGGTCATCATCTGGAAGTCAGCCCCGCCATTCGCGACTATGTTAGCCAGAAGTTGCAAAAGGTCACGCGCCATTTCGATCACGTAATCGACATGCACGTTGTTCTGAGCGTCGAGAAGCTGAACCAGAAGGCCGAAGTCACGCTGCATGTTCCCGGCAAGGATATTTTTGTCGAGAGCACTGATCCCAATCTGTACGCAGCCGTCGACGATCTGACTGACAAGCTCGACCGTCAGGTTCAGAAGTACAAGCAGAAGATTCAGGATCATGGTCGCGGCCATAGCGTTGCCAGCCATCTCGAATAACCCGTCACGCTAACCGGCGGGCACCGTAGCGGTGCCCGCCTTTTATTCTATGAATGCCATCTCCAACCTACTGACTCAGGACACTGTTGTCCTCACAGCGCAGCCCGCCACCAAGGAAGCGCTGTTCGAACAGGCTGCTGCCGCACTCGGCCAACGCCTGGGCATGAACAGCAATACCATCCTTGATTGCCTGCAGATGCGTGAACAACTCGGATCCACAGGACTGGGGCAGGGTGTCGGCATTCCACATGGCCGGGTTAAAGGTCTGCGTCAGGTTGCCGGCATGTTCTACCGATTGAGCAAGCCCGTGCCCTTCGATGCGCCGGATCATCGCCCAGTCGATCTGGCTTTTTTCCTGCTGGTGCCGGAACAGAGCACAGAAGAACACCTGCAACTGTTGTCGGAGCTCGCTCAAGGTTTTTCTGACCCCGAGTTTCGGGAAAGTCTGCGCAGCAGTACCGAGGTGGCACACATCCTGAACCTCTTCACCCAACAGAACAGTTAAACCGCCCCTATCCATCATGAAAGAACTCAGCGTCGCGCAGCTCTACGAAGAGTACAAAGAGAGCCTGGCGCTCAACTGGGTGGGTAGTGTTGGCTGCAACCGCAGTATCCGGCTGATGGAAAAGGATGCCTACGGCTCCGATATCGTCGGGCACCTCAATATCATTCACCCGGAACGTCTTCAAGTCGTTGGTATCGCCGAGCAGAAATGGTCTTTGCGTACCCGTGCCACCCGCCGTCAGTCGGTGTATGAAGATCTCTGCCAGGCCGCACCGCCTGCCATTATCGTGGCAGATGGCCTGCCCGTTCTGGAAGAGCTGCGTGATGCCTGTGAGAAAACGGGCACACCCCTTTTCTCATCGGCACGCTCTTGTTCCGCCGTCATCGATCAGTTACGCCACTACCTGGCACGCAAACTTGCTGACACCACGAGTCTGCATGGTGTATTCATGGACGTCCTGGGCATGGGCGTCATGATCACTGGCGACTCCGGCTCCGGTAAAAGTGAACTCGCTCTGGAGTTAATCTCACGCGGACACGGCCTGGTTGCCGACGACGTCGTTGAGCTAACGCGTGTCGCACCGAGTGTCATTGAAGGGCGTTGTCCCGGCATCCTGCGTGACTTCCTGGAAGTGCGCGGCCTCGGCTTACTCAACATTCGCACCATCTTTGGCGAAACAGCCTCTCGCCGCAAAATGCGGTTGAAACTCATTGTTCACCTGCACCGTCAGCAACCGGGCGTTGATACACCACGTCTGCCTTTTGAAGCGCAAACCCAGGAAATACTTGGCGTGAACATCCGCAAGGTCAACATTCCTGTGGCCGCCGGCCGTAACCTGGCCGTATTACTTGAGGCCGCCGTACGCAATACGATTCTGCAGTTCCGGGGTATCGACAGCCTGAACGAATTTATCGCGCGTCAGCAGGAAGAAGTCCTGGCACAAGAAGCGCTGACAGCCAAGAATGCGCAACGTGCCTTAGCGCTCGACCCAGCGCATACCATTCGACCCGATGATATCGACGATCCGTCGATCTGATTTCAAATCGGCTTAACGTCCTGGCGGCTGACCAAAGTTAATCACTTGAGGTTGGTCGCTCGCATTGGCCCCTGGTGTCTCGCAGCTGTCGCTATCGTACGACTCACTGTCAAAGGCAATATCACCGCCACCGGCCGCTTCCGGGTCACCGAGTTGCAGGCTCTCAAAATCAAATAGATTGCGATCTCCCAGATGCGAGGGCACCACATTCTGAATGGCGGTCATCACGGATTCCGTTCGACCCGGATAACGCCTATCCCAGTCGGCCATCATCTCACGCACCTTCTGCCGTTGCAGGTTCTCCTGCGTGCCGCAGAGGTTACACGGAATAATCGGGAAACCCACGCCACGTGCGTAACGGGCAATGTCTTCTTCCGAGACATAGGCCAGCGGACGAATCACCATGTAATCACCATTGTCCGTCACGAGCTTGGGCGGCATGGCCTTCAGCTTGCCACCAAACAGCATGTTCAGAAATAGCGTATGCACGATGTCATCACGGTGGTGACCCAGCGCAATCTTGTTCGCACCCAGTTCCTTGGCCGTTTTGTAGATAATACCGCGGCGCAGGCGAGAGCAGAGCGAGCAGGTTGTCTTACCTTCCGGCACTTTCTGCTTAACGATCGAGTAGGTGTCCTGCGTCACAATACGATGCTCAACACCCAGCTTGGC
>JACCDV011291722.1_pt1 | contig 10449 bp, 6 predicted proteins | sample 7446131 | NCBI WGS metagenome assembly JACCDV01 (sample SAMN15323448, study PRJNA562643) | freshwater metagenome | isolation source: river surface water | place: USA:Blue River Watershed | collected 2017-08-17
AAAAAAACAACAATTTTCCAGTTACTAAATGTTCGTTTGGTTTTCATGGTTTTCTACTCATTATATCCAATTCCGCTTCCTCGAATGCAAAAGCCAAAGATGGAAAAATATCTGTTCCAAGACTGATGCAAATAATAAGAAATGTTGACAAAGGAAGGGGAATCATAAGGATTATTATTGATAGATAAGGAACCAGCATTGCAATATTTGAAGATGTGTTAAAAACAATGGATTTTTTAATGTTATCAAATATTCTTCTACCTTCTTCTATTCCCAAAAGGATTCCAGCAAAGTTATCATCAAGAAGAATCATATCCGCTGCATCCTTAGCAACCTCGGATCCAGTGATTCCCATTGATATTCCAAGATCAGCTTATTTTATTGCTGGAGAATCATTCACTCCATCCCCAGTTACGGCCACAACATGTCCAAGCTTTTAACAGCCTTAAACAATATAGAGTTTTTAAGCCGGAGATGTTCAGGCAAAAACAACTTCAGATTTCATTAACCAATTTTCCATTGTTTTACCTTTTTAAATGTCAGGTTTTCCTTCATCTTCCAACATTGCTTTTGTAATCATCGAACCATTCACAACAATTGCATCTGCCATTTAAATTGCATTTTCCTCATTTATTCCTTCTTCGATAAAATCCAATGAAGTTTTTTAGGTGAAAATTCCAACTTTTTTAGCTATTGCTGAAGCGGTTATTTATTGATCTCCTGTAACCATTATGATTTTTACTCCCGCAGTTTGAAATTTTCTAATTGCTTCTGGAACTTCTGCCTTTGGTGGATCCACTAAGCTTATAAGCCCAATAAAGTCAAAACCTTTTCAGAATGGAAGTTCTTAAGGATTTTTCAAGTCAAATTTATAATCTTTTGGATATTCATTTTTCTCTAACAAAATCATTGCAAAACCTAAAACTCTTTCTCCTTGTTAGGCAAATCTCTTATTCGCTGTTTAAAACTTTCTTGTCTCATTTTAATCCTTGATTTTTATCTCTTGATTTACTATTACATTTTCACACATTTCCCATATCTGCTCCGGTGCTCCTTTTATCCAAACAACAAAATTAAACTTTTCATCATTTTCCAATACATTTATTATTAAAGAATATTTGAACTAAGAATTAAAAGGAATTACTGCTTTGGAATCATCTAATTATTTTCCAATTTAAAATTTTCCTCTTAATTTTTCTATGTCCGAAATTGGTTAAAAGAACTTCATTAAAGCTATTTCTGAAGCATCTCCAATCATATCTCTCTTATAAAAAGGAGTTTTAGACAACTCCTCTTTCCATTCTAATTTAATCTTCTCCATTTGTAACTCATACTCAGGCGTTCCTTTTTAAAGCTTTTTTAATTAATCTAACTTTTACTAAGGCAAATTCTCTGTAAAAACAGCCGTAGAATTCAATACTGCGCAATTTAATAGATTTTTAAAGTTTTCATTTTCTTAATCAAATTCGTATTAAAAATTCAATCCTTTTATTTCCTTGTTTTCGCCTTTACATATTTTATCATTTATCCATATATTCTCAACTGTCATTATGTTCTATGTTAAAGTTCCTGTTTTATCCGAGCAAATACAACTAGTTGAACCAAGTGTTTCAACACTTTCTAAATTCTTGACCAAAACGTTTAATTTGCTTAGTCTTTTAGCAGCAACTGTCAAACTTACTGTGATTGTTATTGGCAAACCTTCTGGCACAATTGCTAGAATAATTCCAAGAGCAAACTAAATGTTGCTAACAAAATCATAGCCGATGGCAAATCCTATTCCGAAAACAAAAAGACCGAATCCAATTGCAATGAAAGAAATCAAAACCACAAATCTGTTGATTTCTCTTCAAATTGGAGTTTCTCCAGGTTGCGCTTGTTCTGCCATTGAAGCAATTTATCCAATTATTGTATTCTATCCAATGCTAAAAACAACTCCTTTTCCTTTACCATTTGTGCAAAGTGTTCCAAAAAATGCAACATTTTTAGTTTCAAGAATCTTCTCTGGATCAGTGCAGATATTTGTTCTTATCAATTAATCACTTTCTCCTGTTAATGAAGAATTGTCTACTTTCATATCCTCAGATTCTAATATTCAAATATCTGCAGGAATTCAATCTCCAATTTTAATCTCCACAATGTCACCAGGAACGATTTTCTCAGAAGGAATTTTAGTCTATTTTCCATCTCATATTACTTTACTGTATTGAGGAATGAAGTTTTTAAATGCATCCATTATTGAGTCAGATTTGGAGTTTTAGAAGAATGTAATTGTTCCATTTAGAAAAATAATAAAAACGAGTAGAATTCCTAATGAAAGATTAGATAAATCTGTTTGACTTATTCCGTAAAGCAAAAAGGATAGTGCAGCTCCAATCCATTCCATTATTGCAAAAGCAGAAGTGATTTCTTTCAAGTAGAGGAAATACCAAGGAGTTTTTATCTTTTCCACAAGAATATTGTCTCCGTGTATTTTATTCCTTTTTTCAGCTTCAGCTTAAGAAAGTCCATTTTTTATAGATTGTTCAGAAAGCTCATATCAAATCATAAACTCCTCAATACTAATTCTGTGCTGATCCAAATCTCAAATGTTGTCAAATTTCTTTCAACTGGTTTTGGCATTGGTTATTTATGATTCTAATATTATTCTTCTATCGTGTTAAATCTTCTCAATTTAAGCTAAATGATTTAGTTCTTATTTCAATTCTAGTTTTTGTCTCAATAGCTCATAACCAGCTATAATTGATGACTGTTAAAATTACATTATAAATTATAATGTATTAAAATGATACTTCTGGATAGATTATAGTCAGATTTAAAGAATTTGAAGAAAAAAATGCTATAACGAAAGGAAACAGTTAGATAAGATTAAAGTAATAAAATGATAATTAGTTTATTACAAAAAAGGAGAAATAACAATTGCTTTAAATAGAGGAGTTTTTAAAGATTTCTGAATAATTAATTTTTATAATGAATATTGAAGAGATAATTTAATAATATAAAGATGAGATATAAAACAAGGATTTTTTTAGATAAAATAAATACGTTAAAATATTGCTAATGGAGAATCAGTTTTAAGGATTAATTTCATAATAAATCCTTTTAGAGCTAATTAAAGAGAAAATGAAGAAAAAGATTGGAAAAGAATAAGATTTGGAGAAAAAAGAACAAATTAAGAAAATTGGGAAATTTCTAAGTAAATTTCTTAAAGATTTAAAATAAGACATAAGTGAAACAAGTAATAAACATACAATTTAATAGGACAATATTTTAAAAGGAATTTTCAGTAAAGAATATAAAGAAGGATTAACACTGATTAAATAATAAAATTATATTAACTTTTATCAGCAATAATTTCACTTAAAAAATCCTATTAATATTTCATATAGCTTTAAAGTAAGTTTTCTTCTTATTCAAATAACACTTAAAATTCTCTTAAATTCTTTATAGGAAATTACTATTCCGAACTAAATATACCCTTTAGGTAATTCTCATATGTGAATAATCTTATATTTTACACTGCATTATCATCAATATCAAAATAAAACTCTTTTTGATTTTTATTAATAATTTTAATGATTTTTCTTGAGAAATTCTAAATTTGTCAATATTGAGACTTTGTCAACATGATGTCTTTATTAGCTAAAATTTCCCTGGATTTTGCTCTTATTTTTTAATATATTTTTTCCATGTTGAAATTTCCTTCAAAATTGAAATTCTTAAAAAGAAAAAGAAAAATTGCTTTAAACAACATTTTAAATAATTATAAAATGAAATAAGAAAATTCCTTGAGAAAAATATAAAAAAGAAACCTTTTTAATTGATTGATGAAAATAGAACAAAACAAAGATTAATAAATGACTCCTTAAGGAAATACAAGAGAAAGGAATCAAATTCCAAAATATTTACTAGAAGAGACAATTGAAGAGAAAGAAAAAATATAATAAAAAAGAGAATTCACATTGACTTAAAATGATAAACAAATAATTTAAAGAGAAAAAGATAGAAATAACAAAAGAATTGATTTGTTAAATAAAATATATAATAAATAATAATTATAATTGCTTAATGAATAATGATTAAGAGAATTTATAAAATTTAATCTTTTCCTAAAGGAGTTTTGAAGATGTTGAAATTTATAATAAAAATATCAATTTCTCAAATATTGATGTATAAATAAAGAACTAAAATACTCTTGTTAAATATATAATATAATAATAGTAAATATCTAATTAGGATTATATATGGAATTGATTAACTATTTTATAGGGAGCATTATTTATGTCTTAAGATTTTTAGGTTTTTGAAATTAATTAACTTTTACTTCTTGTTTTACCGGTTTTCTTAATGAGTTTGTCTATTAATCTGATTAATGTAAAGTTGTTATAAAAATATAAAAAGTTTAATAATCTTTTTAAGGAATTTATTAATGAACGTTTTTTAGTGTTTTTTTAATATTTTTGAAATCTTTAGTAATTTAGTGTTATTTTACTTAATATAAATTATACGTGGAATTTATTAAGTTATTTTATTATTAAACTTCAGATTGTTAAGAATAAAGAAGAAAATAATATAAAATCTTTTGATAAGAAATCATTAAATTTAAGAGCATTTTTATTATTAATTTTATTTATTGCTTCGGGAAGGTATTTATTGAAAAGATAATTTTATTAAAGAAATTTACATATAAAAATCTATGTAATTTTATTAGCTATTTTAATAGTCTTTTTATCCAAAGAATAATAATAAAGAATTTCTCATTTTTAGCAAAATTGAATGAATTCTTTTATATCAATATTTCTCTAATTGTAAAATATTGGCTATTTAAATATTGAGCAATTTATAAAATATTAAAATGCTTGATAAAATGATTTTTAAAGGAAATTGATATTTGACTAATTTTCTTCTTATTTTTTTGTTTTTTTAGTTCTTTTATAAGCGAAATTATAATCAAAGAATATTATCTCTTTCAATACCTAAAATCTATTAGTAAAAATAAATAATAAAAAACTATTAAATATTTACAATTTGATTTTATTTATTTTATTAATAACGCATTACTAAGGAACAATCTCATCAATATGAAACAAATGTAATAAAATGAATAAAAAGCAAAGTATAAAAACTCTTCTTCCTTATTTCATTGCTACGATAATAACAATAATTGTTCCAAATTATACTTTTCATATAAAAATATAATCATTGTTTATCTGTATGACTTAGAATATGATTTTTTTAGTAATATTTTTAATATTAAAAAACACTTAAAATTTAATAAAAGCTTTAATTTATTCGAATATTTTACTTTTGATAGGAATCATACTGATTTCTTTTATTTGGTTCATTTAATAAAATTAATAAATATTATTATAAGCTTGTTGATGATAGATTTTTATATATTCTTTCTATTGCAATCGCATATGTGGCTTATCAAAGGTTAACTCCTTTCTCGATTGAATACTTATAAATCTTCTCTATTGCTTTGGACATTATGCTATCTAGAGCATTATATACATAGTCTAGATCAGTGGCTCCTTTTGTTACGTTTCCAGAAATCTTTTTCAGATCTAATTTAATTCCATTGTCTGCAAGTTACTTTTCGATTGTTTCTAAAATTCGAATTTTTGATTCTGTTTCCCATTTTTCGGTCAATCTGCCAGGCGTTCTATGGTCGATGTTTTTAAGCCATTCCAAATAAGAACAAGTCACACCGCTTGAGTTGCATAAAATATCAGGAATTATTAATACGTTTTTCTTTTATAAAATTTGATCTCCTTCATATGTGGATGAACCATTGCTTCCCTCTGCTACAATTTTGGCTTTTATGTCATTAGCATTGAATTTGTTAATTGCCAATTCCAAGGCCGCTGGAACTAAAATATCGCATTCCATTTGGAAAGCATTTTAACCTTACCTGTAATCTTAATGACTTTTTACACCTTTTCCAATATCAATTAACTCCTTAATTTCCTATGGTTCAATTCCTTAAGGATTATAAAGATATCCATCCCTGAACTAAATTCCTGTTAAAATTCCTCCATTTTCACAAAAGAATTTCGCTGTATTGAATCCGACTGCTCCAAATCCTTGAACAATCATTGTCTTTCCTTCCACGCCTTCAGAAATCGAATGTTTTTATCATAATTTATCATACAATGGATTTCATAGGATTTCTCTTATGCTGTAAAACACTCCAAGACCGGTTGATTCTGGTCTCCCATTTATTCCACCATGAATCATTGACTTTCCAGTAACAACTCCTTGGTAGTTAATATCCTTAGAATTCAGCTATCCAAATTAGGATTTCATAACATCCATATGCCAAGTACCTGTTCCAACATCCGGACCTGGAACATCGACTGATGGACTGATGAAGCTGTATTTTTAAAGCTCAATTGTGTATCTTCTGAATATTCTCTCAATCTCATTTTTGCTGTATTTTTTAGGATCCAGCCTCAATCCACCCTTGGCTCCTCCAAAAGGAACTTCGACGCAAGCAAGTTTCAAAGACATCAATAAAGCTAATGCTTCAACCTCTTGCTGGTTTACACTTGGGTCAAGCCTGGTTCCTCCTTTGGTAGGATTTTTATGTTATTTATGATGACATCAGAATGCTTCTACAACTTCAATTCTTCCATCATCTCTAACAAAAGGAATGTTTAACTTGATTGTTGCATTTGGCTTCTTTATGTATTCTAAGTAATCTTTTGGAATCTTGGTTATTTTGGCTGCATCTGAAAAGAACTATTCCGCAGTACTTAAAAAGGTAACATTTTCTAACTAGGAAAATCCTCTTCATAAAATACCTAAAAATGATGTGTAATTTAACATTATAAAATTATTATAAAAATTCGAGTTTTTTTAGAGTTTCTTAATCAAAAATCGGTTCGTCCTTAAATCCTTCATTTTTAATATCTTTTTACATCAAATATGCAGATTCCTTATCCTAGTAATACCCAATATCAATACTAAGCTATTTATACTGTAAAACATCCCTGTATAATCCCATCGCACTGTAATTGCTTTCCCTTACATTCAAAGTCACATTTTCCAAATTGTAAATCATTCTCATCTATGCATGAAGAGCAGTCATCAGTTTCTACGCAATTCCAAGTTTTCAATATGATCTGTGAACTGCCAAAGAAGTAACGTGTCCAGTTGTGTTTGAGTCTTCAGCAACCTTTCCCATGACATATCCAACCACCTTTTTCGCTTCTAAGTTTTCAGCAATGAAAATCATCTCCGGCCAGTTTACAAAGTGATAATAGTAATACTTGAATGGGTAGTTTTCAGGAAGGCATTTTATGTTCAGTTCTTGCATTTGAATCAAATCCTCAAATCTTCCTTGTCTAATTTATATCATTTATAATTATTTACCACACAGACTTTCTGCTTATTATAGATGGACCATATTCATCATACTCAGCTTTTGAAATCCAAAGAGGTTGAAATACTCCCAAAGAAGAAAGAATTCCCGCTCCTAGGAAAGTAGAAGAGAATTTTTCTTAGAGAAAAATCGTTTTACTTTTTTAGCTGAAAACTAAAGCTAAAGATTTGTTGATTGCTTCGTTTATTCCTATTAGCTGAGAACCACCGCCTCCAATGACAACATTTTGCTTTAAAATTTCAATTTATTCAGGTTCGAGGTTTTCCATCATTTCTAGCAGCAAAGTTGGAATTGTTTTTTCATCAGTTCGAACCAATGAGAATCTGTTAGCTCCGAAATTCTTGATTTGCTCATTTGTTACAGACTTTCCATCTGGCAAGGTAAAAGTTACATTTCCTTCAGTTTCCTAAATTCCCTCATTTCCAAGCAATCTGTGTTTGACGGAATGAGCCATGCTGTAATTGACATTCAAAAACTCCATTAGATTTTTGGTAATTTTATCTCCAGACAAAGTTGAATACTTATAGGAATAGTTTTGCTGTTATCCATCGATAATTGGCATTGCGTAGGTTTCCTTATGACCCAAGCTAATAAGAGTTCCTGATGTCTTTCCGGATGTATAAAACTATAACAAAGAGCTTTAAACAGACTGATAATAAGGACAGTTGATTTCCTCAAAGAAAAACTAGCATTTTTTCTCTCACAAAATTCTACTTAAATGGAAAGAATGATTTGTCATTATTGGCCTTTATGTACATTCCTCGTTGTATTTTGCTATCAATGTCTATTTGATGCTCTCCAATCCCTCTTCTTCTTTTGTCATGCTTACTTTTGAATCTTCTTAAGGAAGACTCAATAAGCTTTAAAAGTTATTTTTTTATTCTTAATTCAAGTTTGGATCATTATAGAAACTGTCTTTGAAAGACTCCTCAAAAGAATAACCGATTCAGGTCATCAAATTACCTTAATCTATCACTATGCATTAACCAGTTGTTTGCTCCATTATAATTTCAAAGTTTTTTAATTAATTTTTTTTATAATGGAAAATCTTAAAGAACTTTCTAGCTTCTTTAAACAGAGTAATTAACAAAGTGTTTACAGCAAAGAAATTGTAGAGTCTGAAATATAGAAAATCCAAAAATTGTTTGATTCGACCTGAATTAATAAGAAAAAAGAATAAAAAACAAAACTTCAAAAATAATGATTTTACTAAAGCAATTCAGATGGAAAAATGATATTTGAAATTATTAATGAAAAATATGGAGAAAATTAAGAGGAATTTTATAGAAATTATTAAACGATAAATTTACCTGTCTTCAAAGAAGAGAAGAAACAAATCTCTTTACCATTTTTTCTGACTTAAAAAGAACTAAAGAAAACTAAGAGACAAAAGAAAATAGAAAAAAATAAGGAAAAATAAGAATAGATTTTATTAGGAAATATTCCAACTCCTTAACCCTGAATAACAACTAAGAATATGTGTAAGGCTTTTCCTAAGGAATTTATGACAGATCCAACAAAACTAGAAATGAAAATAAAGAAACAGATGAAGCAAAGAGAGGATCTTCACAACATGAATAATTAAATAAGAAAATTAACAAAAGAGAAAAAATGGGAAAAAAGAATATGAAAAATTAAAAGAGATTTACAAAAAGGCATTTTTCTGTATTATTTTTATGCTAATGGTTTTATAGATTATTGAGTTGCGTAAAACATATAAAAATACGCAAAGAAAATATATGCAAATGGGAGGCTGATAATTCCCAAATAAGAGCTTAATATTCCTTATAGTTTTTTCATTTTAGAGTCAGGAGATGTTTTTGGTTGAAAGTTTTATTGAAGAGTTCAAAAGATGACCTCTGATCAGATTTCCCCAATTCTGTGGAAACAATAAATAAAAGATCATTAATATTGAGACTTTAGCATAATAAGACCTTAGACATTAGAAAACATAAGAAAACACTCATAAGATGAGAATTTCTCTTTTAATGAAATTAATTAAAATTTTTATTAATATTAAATCAAGCAATAATTTAATCCTTTTATAAATTCTTAAATATAAAATTAATAATCTTTAAAAATGCAATTTGTCAGTGATAATGAAAGAGACTGTTTTTTTAATGAAATTTTAAAACTTTAAGAAAATCAGAAATGCTTCGATTGTAATTCTCGGTTTCCTCAATGGGCAAGTGTATCTTTTGGTATCTTTTTATGTTTGAATTGCTCTGGTAAGCACTGATCTTATGGACCAACCTTTTCTTTTGTCTGATCCACTACATTAGATAAATGGACTTGAGAGTAATTAGAGATAATGAAAAATGGAGGAAATGCTGGTTTTAGAGTTTTCTTAGACCGAATTGGTGTTCAGGTTCCTAATTATAAAGATCTTGTGTTGTAAAGATATAAGGAATAAGTACAAAATAAGCAAGAATAAAATGTTGATTTTCTCAATGATGACAATTAAAAAGAAACAGACGTTGTAATAATCCAACAACCGATTGCACTTGTCTAACAAAAGTAATAAAAATCCGGCATAAGAAAAATCGGAGAAAATATCAATTTTGACTTGCTTCATACGGATGACTTATAAAAAGAATAAAAAAATGACTTTTTAGAAGATTATATATAACCTGAAATAAAATAGGAAATTCGAGTATAAAAAAACTAGGAACAGAATTTCACAGTTCCAGAGGGATGAACAAGTTATGGCTCAGAAGACATATTTGGAAATTAGAATAAAAATTACGACATAAAAGCTTATAACATAAAAGACAGTTTTGGTTCAGAACAACTCTATGGAAAACAAGAGAAACAAGAAACTCCATTTTAGTTCTTTTTAAAGCAGACAAAAGAGCAAATAAACAATGCAACAACATCAATTATATCAACAATAAAAGAGAAAATCAATAAAAAATAATAATTTAAAATCAGTAGAGTTTTTAATCAATTTTCATAAAATTACCCAATTTGATCATCATCTTTATAAAATTTATATTTTTTAATAATTTTATAAAAAGATGGGGTTGGGGTTGGGGTTTGGGGTTTGGGGTTTGGGGTTTGGG
>JACCDV010540661.1_pt1 | contig 10446 bp, 6 predicted proteins | sample 7446131 | NCBI WGS metagenome assembly JACCDV01 (sample SAMN15323448, study PRJNA562643) | freshwater metagenome | isolation source: river surface water | place: USA:Blue River Watershed | collected 2017-08-17
GCGCTTGATGCGCAGCTTGAAGTCCTGGTCCTGGATCTCGAACTCGGAAAGGTCCGACTTCTTCATCAAATCCACGACTTGTTTAATCTTAATTAGGTCCAAGGTAATGTCCTCCGTGAGGGGGTGCGCCTCTCTGATACAGGGTATCAGGGGGGCAAATCAACCCTCATTCCAGAATGCCGGGTGGTATCTTGCCTAAGTCCTTATCCTTGTTAGGTTTAACAATATCTTTCAGGGAGGGGAGGGCCTGGGTTTCGGGCTTCTCAATGGGGCCGTGGAGCTTGATTTTCGTGAGGCTGACCAAGGCCCGGTTCAAATTAATGATGTCGAGAGGGTTAAATCCCTGTTTCCGAGGCAAGGAAAGGTCCCCGACGAAGTCCAAGGTCATTCCTTTGAGGTCTACCTCCCCGGCTAGTTCCAGTCTGGCCTGCGGCCCCGTGATGGTCATGTCCGGGAAATAGGCCCTGCCTGCCAGGCAGCCGAAAGTACCCGTTGCCCGGTCCAGTTCGTAGGTCGTCGCTCCGACCCCGACGGCCTCGAGCACACCCGAGATGCCCCCGAGCAGGCGCACCTTCTTGAGCTCGGGGTCCAGTAGGGTGTAGGTGCCGAGCCCGCGGAGCTCGCGGGGTGCTTCCAGATCGATCCGACCTTTGAAGTCCAGGTCGAGGCGGCCGCGGCCATCCTTCTTGGTGTCGGGCTTCGTGGCCTGCTCGCCGAGGTCATTGACGATACGTCCCACCTGCGCGGGATCGCAGTTCTTCAACGTCAGCACGATGTCCGTCTGGCGCAAGGGGTCGCCGTCGAGGCGGAGTTCGGCTTCGCCGTCGGCCAGTCCGAGCTTCGCGTCGACGCGCATGCCGCCGGTCTTGCTCTGCGTCGTGACCTTCAACCCGCGGCCGGCGATGCCCCATGCGCGGAAGGCGCCGTCGGCTTCGATCGACGTCCGGATATCGAGACCTTTCTCGAGCGGCGTGAGTTCGAGCGCGAAGCGGCGGCCTCGCGGCAGCTCGAGTCCGCGGAGGGCGTCGCCGAAAGCCTTGCCGGCGCAACGCGCGGCGATCCACGGCTGCAGGTCTCCGGAAGCCTTCACCACCGGTCCGGCGAGCACGCCGGGCTTCGACCAATCCCACGTGGCGGATCCGTCGACTTCGCCGTCCTCGGCCGAGAGGCCGCCCTGCAGTCGGTGCAATCCGATCAGGGTCCGACGTTCGTCCGCGTCGACGCCGACCTCCACGCGACGGAACGGCGCGCCCATGAAATCAAATCGGCGCATCAGCACGCGGCCCTTGGTGCGGCTCGTCAGCGCGCCCCAGCGGCCTTGCACTTCGATGAAAGCATAAGGGTTTTCCTGCACGAGGAAGGTTCGCCAAAGGTCGATCCACCAGTTGCCCAGCACGCGGTCGAGGCTCGCCGGCGCGAGGTCGCCTTGAAGCGTCAGCCGGAAGGGGCCGCCTTCCGTCAACGCGCAGTCCGCTTCGCCGGTGACGGAGGCCAGGCGCAGGTCGCGGAGCTGCAACGGTTGTTCGCCGCGTCCGGGCGAGAAGTCGAAGCGGGTGCGCAGCGGCAGCTCACGTCCGGGGCTGATCGCTTCGGCGGAGAGGCCGAGTCCGCGGAAGCCGGACAGGCCGACTTCTCCGCGAGCCTGCCGCAGGCTTCCGTCCGACTTGAGGGTGATCTCGCCGTCGCGCAGCAACAGGTCGCCGCGCAGGTCGATCCCGACGGCCAGCATCACCGGAGCGACCGCGGGATGCGTCGTGATCTCGGCGCCGGACACCAGGGCATGATCGATCTGGATGCGTCGGTCTCCGTCGTCCGTCGTCCTCGCCGTGCCGCTCAAGGAGGAGCCGGCGGTATGGGCTTGGAACGTGAGCGTCCACGGCGCCGCCGCTTTCGCGCGCGCTCCGCCGAGCCTGACCGACTGCAGGAGGAGGTCGCCGAGACGGACCTCCGACAGCTCGCCGTCGGCCTTGAGCGCGCCATCGAGTCCTTCGCCGGTCGCGCGCAGGCTCATGCGTCGGGCGGTCAACGTCGCGCCGTCGCGCCAGGCGGTCGTCTCCGCTTCGCCCGCGACCTTCCAGTCGCGCAGGGCGCCGTCGGCGGCGAAGCGCGCGTCGGCGCGCAGGCGCAGGCCGCGCAGGCTGACGCGTCCGATCTGTTCGCCGTATTCTTCGCCGAGCAGGGCTTGTCCGGAAAGTTCGGCGGTGCCGTCGCTGCGTCCGGAGCAGCGGATCGTCACCGTCGCGCCGCCCGAGCCCTCGGCCGCGGCGACCGCGGTGTCGAGCGCGCCGAGGATCCCGGCGAGACGGCGAGGCAGGGGCGCTTCGGTCGCCGGCGCGGGTCCCGCGCGGAGCAGGCCGGCGGGCAGTTCGCCGCTCACGTGGCAGGTGATCTTGCCCGAGCGGACCTGCGCGGTGCGCAGGCTGACCCAGCGGCCTTCCTTGGCGATGTCGAGCGTGAGGTCTTCGACGAGGCTGCGGCGACGGCCGTCGTGCGCGACGGAAGCGGGACACCACAGGCGTCCGCCGTTCAGGCGCAGGCGGGTGGGCGAGATTTCGCCGGCGAGCAGCCGGGCGGGGTGCAACGCGACCTCCGCGCGGGTCGCGGCGAAGACCTCGCCCGTCAGTCCCTTGAAGGAGACCGTGACGTCGTCCGCCGCGAGCGTGAGATCGGGCAGGATCCACAGGCCGCGCGCGCGGAAGTCGACGCCCTGTTCGGCGAGCCGGTCGGTGACGGCTTCGGCGACGAAGTCGGGCAGCCGGACCGGTCCGTCATGGTCGGCGAGCCAGGCGAGTCCGAGCTGGACCGGAAGGAGGAGCAACAGGCAGGTGTTCGTCAGCCCGCGCAGGAAGCGACGCAACGGTGAGCTGCCGGGCTTCGCTTTCATTTCCCGGGTTCGGTCAGCAGGGGGGCGAGGATCGCGGCGAGCGCCGGCTCCAGGATGAAGTCATCGTCGTCCGCTTCGTCGCGCAGCAGCAACGAACGGTCGTGGAGAGGAGCGGAGCAAAGGTAGGTGCGGATCGTCTCGCTGGCTGCGCCGGCGCCGGTCGCGGCCTGGTCGGTGACGCGCAGTTCGTAGCTCCATCCGCCGGCGCCGACGTCGCGTCCCGGGAAGGAAGTCGCGCGGACTTCGGCGAGCGCGAGCGCGAGGCGGCGGGCGCTGGTGGGATCGAGGCGGCCCGTGCCGGCCCAGTTGCCGTCCGGTCCGAGGCGCGCTTCGCCGACGACCTTGCCGTCGGCGCGCGCGGTGAGGCGCAGGCCGCTCACGCGGGCGCCTTGCGGCAGCGCGGCCACGACCCGTCGGCGCCAGGCGGAAGGTTCGACGTTCTGGTGGCCGCCGTCGAGGAAGGAGACGTCGCACACGGCCGCGAGCGGAGCGCCCTTGGCGTGCACGAGACGGGTGCCGGCGCCGTTGTCGGGGTCGTCGCTGAAGCCAAGCACGATGCGGTCGGCGCCGAACTCGAGTTCGACCGTCTGGCCGGCGGCGGCCGCGGGTTCGCGGACGGACGGAAGCGTCAGGCCGCCCGGGGCGGACGCGGGACGACGGGTCGCCCGCAGCTGGGAGAGACCGGCGAGGAAACGGCCGATCAGACGAGCGTCCGCTTCGCGGCGCTTCGTCGCGGTGGAGCCGGGCGCGACGGGGATCTCCCAGCGCGCGTCTTCGCCGATGCCGTCGAGGCGGTGCAAGGTGATCGAGCGTCCGCCCGCGGAGACGGTGAAGCCGGTGACGAGCGCGGGGTCGAAGTCGGCCGGACGGGTGTCGGCGAGGGCGGACCGCGGTGTGAGCCATTCGCGGAGCTCGCGTGCTTCGATCAGGAAGACGGCGGCGTTGTCCTCCAGCTTGGCGCAGAGCAGGTTCGGCTGGCCGGGCGCGGGACGTCCGACGAGGAGGACCTGGCGACGGGCGTTGCCTTCGAGGGCGAGGCGCAAGGAGGGCGTGCTGAGTCCGGTCGCCTCGTCGGCGAGGTCGGTGAACTTCGTGGCGCGCAGGTTCGCGAGCGAGGCCACGGCGCGGGCGGTGGCGTCCGGATCCGCAGGAGCGTCGTAAGGAGTCTCGAAGCGCCACTCGGGCAGCTGGACGCGACGGCCGATGCGCGGCCGGGCCTCGGCGGCGAGCGCGGTGACCACTTCGACGTCTTTCTCGCGTTGGCGAACCGAGACGGCACGTGCCTCGAAGTCGGCGATCTCGAAGATGCGGTCGACGCGGTAACTTTCCGGGTTCGCGCCCAAGGCCGCGGCCATCGCGTCGGGCAGAGGGACGATACGGCGTCCGTCTTCGGTCAGCAGGAAGTGGCGGCGGGTCGAAGGCTGGACGCCGACCTTGACCTCGACGGCGGTGCCGGTCTCGCCCGTCACCTTGAGGGTCCAGCGCGCCGGCTCGAGACCGTAGTCCTTGAGGCTCGCGCCGTTGGCCGTCACCTCGGCGACGTCGAAGCCGCTCTCGGGGCTGATGAAGCGGAGTTCGTCGATCAGGCGCTGCACGGACCAGACGTTCGCGGGCCATTCGAAGGGTTCGAGCACGCGCCAGCCGGCGGGGCGTTTCTCAAGAAGCATCCGCGCGGGTCCTTCGGCGAGGGCGAGGCGCGCGGGGTTCGCCGGGAAGAGCTGCGTCTGGCTGACGGCGGCGGTCGTCTGGCCCGACATGGCGCGCCAGACCAGCCCGAAGGCGATCAGGTTGGCGAGCAGGAGGACGACGGTGGTGCGGGAGATCCGCATGGGCACGTCAACTCCTGCGACGCCACACGGAAACCGCAAGCCCGACTGCGAGCACGCCGAGCGGAATGAGCGCGAAACGCAGAGCCAGGGCCCAGAAGTCGGCGGCGGTCGCGGTCAGCTGGATTTCACCCCCGGCCCGGACCGGAAGCGAGATGGCCCGTTCACGGTCGCTCAGCCAGGCCGCGGCCTGCGCCAGGAAGGCGCGGTTGCCGCCGCGGTCGAGGCGGCTGTTCGCGGCGATCTCGGAGGTGCCGACGACGACCAGGCGGCCGCCCGCGCCGCCGACGCCCTGTCGGATGCCGGTCGCGCGTTCGGCCGCGACGACGACGCAGACCGGGCCGGCCTGATCGCGGTCAGGGTCGTAACGCAGCGGACGGCGGGCCGGATCGGTCTCGCCCCAGCCGGCGTCGGAGGAGAAGACGAGCTGCCACACGCCGAGCGTGCTGTCCGGCGCGCTGCCTTCGTCGAAGCGGGCGGGCCGCAGGCGGGCGGCGACGAGCGGGAGGTTCTGCTCGCGGAGGGGCTTGGTCAGAGGGTGTTCCTTGGCTTCGAGGCGCAGGAGTCCGATGTCGCCGTCGGTGGTGCGTCGCGCGGGGTCCGGTTCCTGCAGTTCGGTGTCGGGCGTGAAGACGGCCCACTCGGAAAGCACCGGGTCGAGTCCGTGGTCGCGGCCCGGATCGAGCAGGGCGAGCACCCGGCCGTTGCGCTCCTGCAGGTATTTGCGGAGGCGGTCGTTCTCGGCGCCCGAGAAAGGCGTCAGCGGTCCGGGCACGAGCACCATCGAGGCGTCGCGCGGGACTTCGCCGACGGTGGCCAGGTCGAGCGCGCGGACCTCGAAGTTGCGGTTGCGGAGCTGTCGCGAAAGGAGCGACATCCCGCGGACGGGCGATGCGTCTTCCACGCCGAGTTCGCCGTGGCCCTTGGTGACGTAGCAGATGGCCGGCTTGTCTTCGGTGACTTCGATGAGCGCGGAGGTGACGGCTTCCTCGCCGCGGAAAGCTCCGTCCTTGTTCACGAGGTCGCGGTAGTGGAGGTATTTGGCCCGGCCGCCGCAGGTCAGCACCAAGGCGACGGTCGCTTCCGGCGCGCCGTGTCGGCTCGCGATTTCGGACAGCAGAGGCGCGTTGCGTCCGCCGCCGGCGAGTTCGACCCCGAGCCAGTTGCCGCCTTGGCGGCCGCTCTCGACGACGTAGGCGTCGAGCAGCTTGAGGAGACGCGTCCGCAGGAACACGGCTTCCTCGGCGCTTTCGCCGGTCAGCACGACGGCGCGGACCCAGCCGCGCGAACGCGCCGCGCCCACGGGGCTGCGGCGGCCGGCGGCGCGGACGGTCTCGACCGATTCCGGCGCGAGGGAGTGGCGGCGGTCGGCGGAGATGTCGCGGCGTACGCGGAACTCTGGCAGCGAAGCGAGCGTGTTCACGGCCACCGCCAGCGCGATCGCGAGGAGCGCCTGGGTCAGGCGGTTCAGGCGGCGGATGGGCCGGACGGAGCCGAAGTCGTCGCGCGGGGAGCTCATGTCATTCCTGGCCCTCCACGGTGAGCACCGCCAGGCCGAGGCAGAGCAGGGTGCCGGTGCCGTAAAGCACGAGCGGACGGGCGTCGAGGACGCCGTCGGTGAAATCCTGAAGGTGACCGAACGTCCGCAGGTGGGCCGCCGGTTCGCGCAGCCAGCCGAGCCATTCCCAGCTTTCGATCGGCAGGGTCTCGAGCGCGCCGCCGGCGGCCGTCAGCGCGAGGAGGCTGATGAAGGCGAGCAGGGCGGCCAGCGCGGCGGAGCGCGTGACGCAGCTGCAGAGGATGCCGATCGCGACGTGCAGGAATCCGCTCACCGCGATGAAGCAAAGCCCGCCCCAGAGGGAGGACGCTTCGCCGAGCGCGCGCGCGTTCGCGCCGTCCAGCCGCTGCGAGGCGAGGAACGGGAACACGGCGAACGAGAGCCAGAACAAGGCCCAGACGATCCAGACGGCGAGGAACTTCGCCCAGACCACGGCGGCCGGGCTCGCGGGCGTGGTGAGCAGCGCGGCGAGCGTGCCCGAGCGGCGTTCCTCCGCGAAGGTGCGCATCGTCAGCAGCGGGAGGACGCAGAGCAGGGGCAGCCAGAAGAACCAGAGCGTCGCCTCCACGGGAGCGCGCGAGGTCGGCGCGCGCGCGGCGTCGACGAGGGCGAAGAAGTGGATGCCGCCCATCAGCGCGAGGAAGAGGCCGGCGGCGGCCCAGGTGTTCCACGAGAGCGCCGCGCTGCGCAGCTCGTGCGCGAGAAGGGTGCGGAAGTGTCGCATCAGGAACGGCGGCCCTCCCCGGGGGCGCGGCGGGTGGCGGCGAGGAAGATGTCCTCGAGCCCGAACTTCTCTTCGGCGATCTCGCGCAGCGCGAGGCCCGCGCCGATCAGCGTGGCGGCCAGCGTCTCGCGCGCGGGCGAGCCGGCGGGCAAGGCGACGCGGAAGGTGTTCCAGCCGTCGGCGCTGGTCACGACGGCGACCTCGGCCGCGGCTTCCGCGCGCCGGCAGGCGGCGAGCAAGGCGGCTTCGTCGGCGCGCGTCACGACGGTGAAGGCGGCCTCCGGCAGCAGTTCGCGTCGCAGGTCTTCGGTGCGTCCCTGCGCCACCAATCGGCCGCGGTTGATGATCACGACCTTGTCGCAGACCTGTTCGACCTCGTGGAGGATGTGGCTCGAGATGAGCACGGCCATCTTGCCGCGCAGCGAGCGGATCAGGTCGCGGATGCCGAGGATCTGGTGCGGGTCGAGGCCGATGGTGGGCTCGTCCAGGATGACGACGCGGGGCTCCGCGAGGAGCGCGTCCGCGATGCCCACGCGCTGACGGAAGCCTTTCGAGAGCTGGCCGATGAGGCGGCCCGACGCGCGGCGGGTGAGGTCGCAGTCTTCCATCACGCGGCGGACGCGTTCGTCGACGCGATCCGGGGCGACGTCCTTGAGGCGCGCGCGCAGGGTGAGGTATTCCTCCACGCGGAGGTCCTCCGGCAGCGGGTTGTTCTCGGGCATGTACGCGAGGTGCCGCTTGGCGCCCGCGGGGTCGAGCGCGACCGAGACGCCCCAGATGGCCGCGCGTCCCGAGGTGCCGGACATCGTCCCGGAGAGGATGCGCATGGTGGTCGACTTGCCCGCGCCGTTGGGGCCCAGGAAGCCGACGATTTCGCCCGGCGCGACGGAGAAGCTCAGGTCCTCGACGGCGGTCAGCGACCCGTAGCGCTTGGTCAGGCTTTCCGCCACGACGGCGGCTTCCGGCTGAGGCGCGGCTTCGTTCATGGGTTGGGCTCCGGAGGGAAGGGTGACGGGCTCGCCGGCTCCGTGCCGACGGGTGTCCAGAAGACACGCCCAACGGCCTTTATTGGCAAGGTTAATAGGGGGCGGGAAGCCGGTCGGAGCCGGCTGGCACGCCGCTTACTTTCCGGCCGGGGCGGCGGGGGCGATCAGCGAAGGCTCCGAGCGGACCAGCATCTCCTTGTCGGCCTTCCAGACGTGGTTCGCGCGCAGCTTCTTGTCCATCGCGTTGAGCCACTTGCTGGCTTCGGCGGTGTCGCCCTTGGCGACGGCGACGTTGGCGAGGGTGAGCATGGCGAAACCGCGGAGGGTCTCGGCGGCGGAAACATCGTCGGCGACCTCGGCGAGAGCCTTGGTGGCGGTGGCGTCACCGGCTTCCAGACGGCAGAGAGCCGCATAAAGACGGGCGCGGGCGGCGAGGGCGTTGACGGCCGGGGCGGTGCCGGCGAGGCCGGCCAGACGGCGGGCTTCGTCGTAAGCCTTGGCGGCGTCGGCGAACTTGCCGGCGCGCTTCAGGTCGTCGGCGACATCGGTCAGGGCGACGGCGGCCAGGGCTTCGCCGGGGTGGCGGGCGGCGAAGGCGCGACGGGCGGCTTCGTCCTGGCAGGCGGTGAACTCTTCGCCGAGCGCCTCGCGCTGGCTTTCGTTCCAGAAGAAGAAGGCGAGGTAGCCCAGGATACCGACCACGACGGCGGTCGTGGCCTTGACGATGACGCCCTTGTTGCGCTCCCAGAAGAGCCAGAGACGGTCCTCGGCGTCCGCATTGACGAAATCCTCGTCGACGACCACGAGATTGCGGTCATCGCCGGCCGGGGGCTGCTTGCTGGAACGGTCTTCGGGCATGGGGGGTCAACCCTTGGGAAAGGAGCGATTGTGTCAACCCCCGCCTCCCCCGCCTACGGGCTTGTCCCCGCCTGAGGGAGGGTAAGTATGGGCGGACTCATGAGCGCCTCCGCCGCCGTCCTTTCGCTCCTCCAAGCCGCCCGGGACAAGGGGCAGCTTTCCCCCGCCAGCCTGGCCAACGCCGGGGATTGGCTCCGTTCCGGCGCCCTGCCGGCCGAAGCCTTGGCCTCCCTCCGCGATCTCTGCGAACGCGGCGCCTGGGCCGAACTCGAGGACCGCTTCTACAAGGGCATCGCTTTCGGTACCGGGGGTATGCGCGGCCGGACGGTCGGCCGGGTCTCCGCCGCGAACGAGGTCGACGCCCAGGGCCTGCCGGTCCGCGCCGCCATCGGCTCGGCCTGCCTCAACGACGTGAACGTCCTTCGTGCCGTCATCGGTCTTTGGAAGCATGTCTCCGCCACCCAGCCCGGCGCCCGCCTGGTGGTCGCCCATGACGTCCGCCACTTCTCCCGTCACTTCGCCGAACTGATCGCCGGCGCCTGGACCGAGCTCGGCGGCGAGGCTTACCTCTTCACCGGCGCCCGTTCGACGCCCCAGCTCAGCTTCACGGTCCGTCACCTCGGCGCGCATGCCGGCGTCGTCATCACGGCCAGCCACAATCCCTCCCACGACAACGGCTTCAAGTGCTGCCTCGGTGACGGCGGCCAGGTCCTGCCTCCGCACGACGCCGCCATCGTCGCCGAAGTCGGCAAGCTCGGCCCCGCCGACGTCGCTCCTTATCTCGAGAAGGACCTCAGCCGCGTGCTCACCGTGCCCGCCTCGGCGGAAGACGCCTACCTCGCCCGCCTCGCCGGCGTCGTGCTCGACCCGGAGGTCATCTCCCGTCACGCGCCGAAGGTCGTCTACACCAACGTGCACGGCACGGGCGACGTGATGGTCGTGCCGGCCCTGCGTCGCGTGGGCATCGACCCGCACGTCGTCGAGGATCAGCGCGAGCATGATGGCCGCTTCCCGACCGTCGCCTCTCCTAATCCGGAGAACGCCAGCACCTTCGCCCTCGCGCTGAAGCTCGCCGAAGAGATCGGCGCCGACCTCATCCTCGCGACCGATCCGGATTCGGACCGCGTCGGCGTGGCCTGCCCGCTGCCGGCCGGCGGCCATCGTCTCCTCAACGGCAACGAGGTCGCGGCCTTGCTCGCCGAATTCCGCATCTCCGCCCTGAAGGACGCGGGCATCCTCCCCGAGGCCGGCACGCCCAACGCCGCCGTGGTGAAGTCGCTCGTGACCACGCCGCTCGTCGCCGCCATCTGCGCCCGCCACGGCATCCGCTGCGTCGAGACGCTCGTCGGTTTCAAGTGGATCGCCCGTAAGCTCGAGAACTGGAACCGTCGCCTCGTCGAAGGCGCCGGCGCCGACGCTCCCGCGCTCCCGCTCCGCCGCCGCGCCCCGCTCGCCCTCCGTCACTCGACGCTCTTCCTGCTGGGCGCCGAAGAGAGCTACGGCTACCTCGCCGACGACGCCGTCCGCGACAAGGACGCCAACGCCACGGTGGTCATGCTCTGCGAGTTCGCCGCCTTGCTGCGCTCGCGCGGCCGCACGCTCCTCGACGC
>JACCDV010165975.1_pt1 | contig 10445 bp, 7 predicted proteins | sample 7446131 | NCBI WGS metagenome assembly JACCDV01 (sample SAMN15323448, study PRJNA562643) | freshwater metagenome | isolation source: river surface water | place: USA:Blue River Watershed | collected 2017-08-17
GCAAATATCTTAATAACTCAATCAAATATATCACCCATGTTTACTTTGATAACACGAACATAACCATTAAGATAAGCTAATTTATTTATTGAGATGCGAACAAAAGTCACGGTATTGATGGAATATAGATCGATTTGAGTATTGATTGATTGTTGGCTTAATAATATTTAAAAATGAGTGTAAAGGCTCAAAATCTTAAAGAGACGTTTGTATTATTCACCTAACTTAGCATGGATTTCATTCCTAGCGATAGTAAACAACTCATTCATTATAAGCTAAAAACAATAATCATCATGCTGACGATCGCCAGGAACTCCGCCTACAGTTCGCAATCTACTACCCCACCCGAACACTCCTTCTTTAGTTTAAACATGCACTCAAGTACGAGTAATTCTTTTGCAAGTTAGTGGATATAAATGCATCGAAATTGGAGACAGGCAGTTGTTGCTCATACGGTCCAAGATTGGGGACAGGTTCAAAAAAATATTTATGTGTTTGGAGCCTCCCAAGTTTCTACTCACCATTACTACTCATTAATTTCTAAGCGTCAGGACCGCAACAATAAAACCACTTAAATGCAACTCTTCATTTTCTTCCAAGCATTCCTTGAGTGAGATTTCAAATGAGGTAAATCATATTGGTGAATTATTATTAGGGCTGAGAAATCTGAACCAAGGAAATGCAGGTGACGCCAACGAGTTATAAAATGAGTATAAGCAAGATTTTTTCTCTCTTGATGCTACCTCTTACTATATGTTTAGCAAAATGCTGGTGGACGGCAACTACAGTCTAGGACAAAAGATTTTGGCGATTCTTCAAAAATTAAAGGAGGAGGAAAGTATTGCAAGTTGTCACAAGAAGGATATTCATTGGCTGCATGAAGCTTTGAGTGAGGTGAGTGATGACCTACTGCAGGGTTTTAATTGTTCAAGGAAATAGTTGCTATAAATCTTAGGGTACTGTCGCAAGAGTGTTGAGCAGTACTTCTATAATATCCACCACCAGCACCAGATGAATATCGGAAAGCCTTATATACTTGAATCGTAAGGATACTCAGAATAGCTAAAATAGCTGTCCAAAATAGCTCCTTAAACCCTCAGACAGTTCCTTCTCTTATAAAAAGTAAAGACATCTATGGACATATTCAAATCGTTTTTTATTGTTAATCTCATATTTTCCTCAGAATGTTAGATTAGAAGTTTGAAATAAGAAGATATTGATTTGGCGCTTCATCTCATCCGCCGCGCCTTCTCTGGAGTAATTAACTAAAAATCAAGACTATTGAGAGCTTTTGGATATAGTTAGTAAACATACTAACCCTACATTAGGAGATTTAATTTCGATCATGAAATTACAATTTGATGCAAATACCTCTATTTTATACATCGACATTATCCATTACAAATCATTTTCTCATCCCTTTACCTAACCTATCAGCTATCTGATGGAATGTTCCGCCTATCTCCTCGACTTTAATTGGCTCTCAAATTCACTCATCGGAACTAGCTTGACTTATGAAGTGATTTTGAGAAAAGCATCGAATAAGGCATCAGTGAAGAAGGGCACTTTATAAATAAAGGGGAAGTTGTACCCTTTTTTGAAGAAGACAAAGACTGGAGTTGAGTTGAAATTCTTAACTCCCTAGCATTTGTTATAGTCATTGTTTATCCTGTAAAAGTGGATGTTAGGATGTTTCTCATGCCTATTTTTTGCAAACTGCTCATAGTTTCCACCGAACTTTTTGCATCCGTGACAATGGTGGGAATAATGATATATTACTTTATCAAAGTCTTGGCTTCTAATGCTTTTGTATTATTAACCAGTAATTTGCTGTGCCCAAACATTCTCAGGCTTTTAGCTCGGAAAATGCTATTAATTCTTATGATTCTTGCAATCCTCAATCCATCTTTGTAATTTGCTGCTATCAATCGAATCATTAGCTTTAAGTTTATATTAGTATTGGAAGGTATGAGTTAGTAAATGCTTGATCGTATCTTTGCTAACGATATTGCTTTTCGATTGATAGGCTGTGAGGGATAGCTTTGTATAGTCGTTTTGTTCATAAAAGATGGCTGCCTATTCAACATCATTGGTGTAGTAAATGGCTTTTGGAAGATTTGCATACTCAGGTTTCGATAGTTATTCATATATTTGCTGTTATATGGGTTCATAGTTAGTGTTCTTGTTTAAATACACATTCAAAACAAACTATTCAGGACTAATTGACTTTTGTATTGGTGGAAAAACAAATATTTAGTTTAAATTAGCAGAGTGTACATCGATTTTGGTATACTTTTTACCATTAATCTTGAAGAAGCTTGCTTTTTATCGATACTATTTCTTTAAGTTATTGCTGTCTCCAACAATTAGATAAATTTTTTACTATTCATTTTATTTTATTCCAAAGATATTTCTTGTCTGCTCATCTTTAATCACAAACTTACGCAAAAATTTGTTCTTAGTCGTATACTATTTTTCCATTTTTTCTAGGTTTTTCCTTGCATCTTTAGTGCGATAGTTAACCCTAGCTGTGGTAAGTAATGCTGTATAATGGTTATCACTATTGAGCGATTTGAACTCTGAGGCAATATTATCAAGGCCGACCTCTTTATATGTATTCAAACTTTATATTAATCTTTTCATCAAAGGCTTTGTATTCAATTTGATATTGCCTTTTTCCTTATTTTTGTTGAGATAGCTATCAATGTTTATTATTTTCTATCCATTAGGACTGTACACTATTAAGTAGTTTTACTCATCTCTTTATAAGGTAGGCGACGGATCTAAAAAAATAAATTAGTAATCAGTACTAATATCATTCGAATGATTGTTGGCAAATGCTTCGGCTAGCTGAATAACCTGAGCATCAATATGAGAGTCTCCTGTGAGTTCGAATAAGATGATGGATACCCCAGGAGGAAGTATTTTTTATATATAATCCCCTAAATCTCTCACGTGCTTTATTCTTGGATTGCTATTGCGGAAGAGGTTGATAGTTTAGTTGGCTACTATTGAAGGACTGGGGTGATCAGTCATGCGGGGTGTGACTGTGTTGAAGAGAAAAGAAGTCATGATGGCTGATAAGGGAATAGCTTTCCTTATCAGTGTAGCGAATCTACCAAGCATCTTAATTATTTATAATAAATAGTCTGATCAATATTAAAGCCCATCCTTTAAATATACAAATATTGCCATTCTGTCTGTATTTTCCTATGCAAGAATCAAGAATCGCTAATAAAATGAATTAATAATAATTTAATATCGATGTCAGTGCCTAATTCCTTTAATCCTTCCGATTACGAGTATCTTCTGAAATCATTGGCTGAGGGGAACATGATTGCTCGATCTTAAAGTCTTAAAAGATTCAATACTTTAGTGCTGAACGATAAGAAGCAATTTAGTGTGTATGCGAAGAGGATAGTGTTGGCCTTGCAGGATTTGATGTTTGAGCAAAAAGTAATGAAGATTGTATTTAGTAATAGATAAATATCCTGGCAGCCATGCTGGTTCTTGAAATCATCAATCTCAATCCCAAAGACATTTAGTATTATATTCGAACCAAACTGTTGAAACAGGTTATAATCAACCTTGGAGATGCAAAGCCCCAACTCAGGAAAACAAGTCACTATTGCTTGCTGGCTTTTGTGAAGACTTATAAGCACCTGGATGAGGTTATTAATTTTTATATTGATCACGGAATTAGTAGCTCAGAGCCCCAACTCAGGCAGAAATGCATCAATTCCTTTCAATCCATCGTTATCACCGAAACAAAATATATCAACTGGCTTTCTTCTTAGTTTAAAAAACTATTTGAAATATTACTACAAAGGCTCAAAGATTAAAATCCCTACGTGCAAAAAGCAGCTGAGCAATGCCTACTCACACTTAGTAGAATGGAAGAAGTGAAGACTTTTATCAAGAAGTTAAATCCAACTTACTATAGTCTATATAAACTATTTTATTAATCTCAAAAATAATTGGGAAATTTAACTGAGATAAGAATTGAATCAACATAAAAAATGGCAAATTCCCAAAAATCATTGCAAAGTGTTGCTGCTTCTGAAAGCCACAAAAGCATATAAAAGCTTCATATAGGAAACAGCAACGATAAAATAGGTTTCAATAGACAAGATTCTATTAATAAGCAGGCAATCATTGATAGAATTTAAGAAATCAGAAGAAATGCTCAAACTCCAAAGTTATAGGAACCAATCTTGAGCAAGAATTTAGTTAAAAAGAGTGAATCAGTGTCTCCTCACAAATAAGAAAAGTAAAGATTTCTACCGTCTTTTCCTAAATAATAAAAAAAAGTATAAGCTCGTCCATAGAAATAACCTGTAAAAGAGTCTCCAACCCGCTTGATTCACTCTATCCTTACTGTTCCTGTTCAGCCGGCCCCACCAAAGGTTTAAAAGGTCGAAAATGTTTTTGGTAAGAAGATTCTTGAAGACCTTAAAAACGAGAAAGATTGGAAGACTAGACTTTAAGCAATATAAGAACTTCAGTCAAAGTTTTAGCTTTATAAAGAGACCTTTTAAATCGATTCTTTAATGAAAAATTTCGTACCGATTCTCATAAGGCTTCTTGCAGACACTAACTTTAAAATTGCCTTTATCTCTCTGAAAATAATAGAAGAAATATTAAAGATTCCTATGGTAAAGCTTGAGGTCATTGTTCCTCAAGTTCTATAAAAGCTTAACGACAATAAAATCGCCCTTCGCCAAAATGTTTCTAAGTTAGTGAGAGTTGAGTATTTAACTTCTAACAATCGTATTTGGATTGATTGCCTTATCGACCAGCTTAAGAAGAATACTTTTTCAAGTTTCCGATAATAAATTCTCAATATTTTATCTCGATTATACGAATAAAAGGCAATAGACTATTCTTACTAAAAGATTATTGAATCAGTCTGTCCTTTAATGGACGATAGCAAGACCAAGATAAAGATAAGAACGTTAGACCTTCTTGTCTTGATTACGATGAAGACTCAAAAAGTAGATAATATTAAATCAATTCTGATGAATAGATTGAATCAAGTGTATTATGAAATGTATATTGAGAAAGTAGGCAAAGAAACCAAAGCTGTGAGGTCAACTCCTAATAACTCAGAATCTGAAAGTAGAATCAAGATCAAAGAATCAAAGAGTGTGGCTTTCCCAAGCCTCAAGAAAAGTAAAAGTAATCTATTAAAGTATTTAGATTCTGCTAATAATACGACTTCTTCCTCACTACAAAAATACGCTAAGACTATCGAGGCGAAACCACTTAGTCGGGCATCTTCCTTCCTTGAAAAATTGTAAAAGTAAAAAAAGACTGAAAGTGTAATACGAAGCCCACAGATAGAAACAATAAATTTGTCTCTTAGTAAAAATTTAGTAAAGGATTAATAATATCATTTTGAGACAGAAAGGGGGAACCTTACTCCAACATAAAGCATCCGTAAAAAGGCTCCAAGCTACAAGAAAAAGCTTCAAAAGACACTATAATCAAAGTTAACATCAAACTACGCAACAACATAAAATGATGGACTGAGGCCTCTATCTGATCCTTAGAAATAATTGAGAAATATTTTAATCGACATAAAGTCGGAGGACTGGCAAATTTCAAATGAAGCCCTTATCAAGTTAAGAAGAGTTATCATCTATCACAATTAACTCTTAAATATTGTCGTTGTGAAATCTCTTGTGATTGATATAATGAAGCATGTATAAAGCCTTCGGTCCTCTTTAAGCAAAAATGCAGTGATAACAATAAATGAGCTGTCAAACGCAATGAAAAAGAATTTAGATTCATAATTATAGACAATATTTAACAAACTTATGAAGAAGACACTTGATACAAATTCATTCATTTCTGAGTAAGTAAAGAAAGCATTGATTTCAATAAGTTCAAATTCAAGTGAGAGTAAAGTTATCACATTGCTATTAAACTTTTATACTTCAAGGTCCTTAGCAATAAAGCAGAATATTATCTATATTCTTGAAGTCATTATTAGAATTAATAAGGTTTACGATAAGGAATTGGAAAGAATAGTTCAAATTTTGGTTGCTTTCATGGGCGAAGGTGCTATTGAAATTAGAGAGAAGACCAAAGTATTGATGGGCTATATCCTTGATAAAGAAAAAGCAAATAGTAAGGTTTATAGACTGATTCCAAATTAAATTTTAGACAAGATTAGGAAAAGAGATTCAACTATTGAAAAGAATGATTCTATTGTATTGAGCCCTAAAAGAGAAAAGGAGCCAGATGAGGTTGTTGAACAGCCTTTTCCTTCAGTTCGCAAGAAGAAAAAAATCGTCATCTTTCCTTAAGAATTCAATGAGCTTGAGGATATCACCAAAAAATGCGAGAGCGGATAATGGAAAATCCGCTTAGACAATCTAGTCAAAATTGTTGAGCTTATTAGAAAGTTCCCCGAGTAAATGAGCCAGCATAGAATGAGTGCAAAATGCATGGACATTTTAGGCAAGCAAATAAATGATCCTAACTCTAAAGTTTCGATCAATGCTTTAACTTTGTTCAAATAGGTGGTTCCAAAGATCCCAAAGGTAATCTAAACAAACCTAAGCGTAGTGAGTAACTAAATCTTCAATGTATTTGCTTCCCAAAAGAATTAGATCAGATAGAGCGCTCTTGAACTATTCGATTTGATTATTGATAATATCGAGAGATGGATGTTGATTCAACATCTTTGCAGTGGAGCTCTTTATGGCCCCATCAGAAGTAAAGCATCAATCCTGGTCAAACTATTGAAAATACTGCCTGAGTGCTTCAGGTAGAAGAAGTCAGTAATATCTAAGAATGTATACAGCATGATTAATAAGCTGGTGGATGAAAGCAAGACTGAAATAGTGCCAATTATGAAGTAGATAGTGATAGTCTGCTTAAATTTAGGAGGGGATGAGGCACTGTCCACATTGAAGCAACAAGCTAAGAGCCTTGCTGAATGATAATAATAATTTTTTAGTGTCCCACACCTTACATATGCATCCCTTGGTTATTCGAATGATATTAATTTTATAATGGGAAATACTAACCACTTCAAAGATCCCGATATGATGAAGGAATACATGCGCTACCAGAAGTAATTTATAGAGGAAGAGCCTCTCTTTGATGTCAAGGATATCAAATTTCCACTTTCAACCAAGGGAATGAAGATTGTTGATGCTACTGGTAGAAGAGTCAAACTTGCTGGAGGGAACTGGTCGGGAGGACACGCCAAAAGACACTGTGTCGGTGGCTTAGACCGTCGCCCTTTGAGGTCTCTTTGCCAGGACATTAAAAATAAATTTGGGATGAATTGTGTGAGATTAACATTTTCACTTCAACAGTTCCGTGATAATAACTTTATCGACAAATAGCTGATTAAATAGAATCCTGATCTCTACAATAAGACGGCCACAGAAATCTTCGACTAAACGATCAAAGCTTTGACGGAGGAAGGACTTATGGTATTCTTAAATAATCATACTAGTGTCTCGCAATGGTGCTGCTCCACCTCTGATGGGGATGGTCTTTGGTATAACAAACTATTTCCTGAAAAAGATTTTTTCAACTGCTTAAAAGATTTAGCCAAAAGATACAAAGATAATCCAAGAGTAATTGGGATGGATTTGCGGAATGAGGTGAGAAAGTCAGATTTGGGAACACCAACTTGGGGAGATGGTTCTTAAACAGACTGGAAGAAAGCAGCTGAGACGATCGGAAACGAAATTTTGAAGATTGCTCCTCATTGGCTTATCATAGTGGGAGGCATAGATTACCAGCTAGACCTGACTGGAGTCCATCAGCATCCAGTAAAGTTGAATGTGAGCAATAAACTGATTTACAGTGGCCATTTCTATGGATTTTCCTGGGGACCTAATGTAATTTGGAACATAATGAGTGAAGAATGGTTCAGATAGAAAATATTCAACGAGCAGTTATTCGTTCGTTGCTCCAATGGAGTTCCAGTTCCCTTTATATTCGGTTAGTTCGGGAATAACTAGCGGGACACCTCATGGAGATACTTTATCAAATTACTCAAAGAATTCGATTTAGACTGGACCTATTGGTGCCTAGACGGATACAAATGCGATGACCAGCAAGATGAGACTTATGGGGTTTGGGATTATAATTTCAAAGAAGCAAGGCATCCTGAGTTGCTTTAGGATATGAAGAAGGTTGCTCGAAGGAGAAACAAATGATTATTTTAGCCTTATTTCATTACGCTCCCACAGCAAATCTCATTATTTCCACAATTATAATATAATTCATCAAAATGATATCCAGAATATGTAGATTAGCCCATCCAATCAAAACAAATTTACTCAACTCCTTCAAGTTTCATCATCATAATCGTCTAACCCAGATTCGATACTCTTTTTCGGAATAAAATAAGAAAGAAGGGAAAGGCAAGGAAAACGATAAGCACATAGACGTGTAAATGAATCCAATCGAAGAAGGATTGAAATAATAAAATAAAAATAAGGAATAAGATGGATTTGAGCCAAGTAAATTTGGAAACACGATGTTGTTAGCAAGTGCAATCGCATTAGCCTTAGCATACGCATACATGTAAATTCAAGTAATGAGGGCAAATAAGAAGAAAAAGCCAGAGACTGCCCTTGTAAAGCAAACAACATCAGGCAAAGCATAGATCGGGGGTTAGTGGTAACTTTTTGATACCTAAGGAAAAAAGTTTGGAAGCAAGTAGCTCGAGGGAAGCTATTATTTAATCTACTTTGGGTTTACACATTGCCCTGACATTTGCCCCAATTCGTTAACCAAACTTAGCAAGGCAGTCAATAGAATCAAAAAATCTAGTGGCGCTAAGTTTCTCAACTTGAAGACTATCTTTGTTTCTGTCGACCCAGATAGAGATAGTCCTTAGAAGATAAAGAAATTCATGAATCTGTTTGATCCATAGATGATAGGTGTCACTGGTGCTCACAATCAAGACCCAATTTTAAGATAGTGTATGAAGAAATTCAAAATCTATTCATCAAAGCTCTAGTTCTAGGATGAAAACTAGGTTCAAAAAGGAAGGAAATCGTATACCATAGACCACACAATATTGACATACCTCATGAGTGACACCAATTAATACATTACCCACCTCGGGGCGAATCTCGGCGAATACGACTTAGCCAATCTTATCCAATAAAAGATAGGTGAGGACCAAAGATAGAAAATGCAGAAATTAAAAATTTGATATGAGAATAGTCACAATTCTAATATTACAGGCCTATGAATATAAACATATCTATTGATATATGGAGAGAATCGAAAGAATATTTCCCGAGGGAGTTCCAAAAGCAGTTGGGCCTTATAGTCCAGTCACAGCAGTTGGGGATTTATTATTTATTTCTGGACAAATCCCCATCAATCCTCAAACAAATGCTGTAGATTCCGACGATATCGAATGGCAGGCTCATCAGGTAATGAAGAATTTGAAGGCGGCCGTTGAAGGGGCCGACTCCAGCTTGGGGTACATCTCTAAGACAACGATCTTATTGACTGACATGGGGGTTTTTGCCAAAATTAATGACATCTATGCATCGTACTTCGAACAAGGGAAGTATCCCGCAAGGGCCTGCTATGCAGTATCTGCACTCCCAAAAGGAGTTAAGATAGAAATAGAGGCAGTTGCTGTTAGGCACCCAATCAACTAAACTTTGAGAAAAAAAGTAAAAAGCTAATGAGTAAATGAAATGATGATTCATATAAAGCCCAATAAAAAAATACAACATATAAGGGTAATATTTTTTCTTAAGTTTTAAGGTTGAGGGGACACATGTGGACATAGGCAAAGTCTACAAAGTTTACTGCTTACATGCTGATGGTTAATTTGTTAGCAATACTAATTTAATTCTGGAATAATTTGCAAAGAATAAAATTCAATCGTTTCTTGTGAATGGGGCGAATGAGCAAGATCAGAGAGATATTATTTTATGATAATTGTTATTGCTGAGAGTAGGAGGAAGCTTGATGTAAAGTTTGAGTTATTTCTTTATAAAATGCAGCTTCTTCCTTTTCATACTCTACTTTGCATCACTCGATAAAATCTAAATGCATATTTTGGAGGTTTTCAGCATCGCGGACATCTCAATAATACTTTTCTTTTGGTTTTTAATAATTTTGTACTATTTTAAACATGGCTTTGAAAAGATAGAGATTCTATTTCAAAAACTGGGACTCAAGATTTGTGGAGGATCCAGGAGAGGTCAATATTATGTAGGAAGGGATGGGATCAAAAAATTACAAACAAATTCGGAATGATGATGCAGTTCTCCCACTAATAATTAAAAATTATTTGGAATACAGAGTACTTATCACCAATAAAACATTACTTTTCTATTAAATGCACAGATGTTGCCTTTTCCTTGCCCCAAACACTCAAATAGAACTGTAAAATTAAAAGACTAGCTTTACGTGCTTACCCTAATAATTTATATCATTAATTA
>JACCDV011159938.1_pt1 | contig 10442 bp, 12 predicted proteins | sample 7446131 | NCBI WGS metagenome assembly JACCDV01 (sample SAMN15323448, study PRJNA562643) | freshwater metagenome | isolation source: river surface water | place: USA:Blue River Watershed | collected 2017-08-17
CGCGGGCATGCTCTTTCCTTAATCTTCCGTATGCATCAGCGACAGGCCGATGGCCCCGCGGCGGCGCAGCCAGGGGCTGGGGCGGTAGCGCGGGTCGCCATAGACGGTCTGCATGTTGAACAGGACTTCGAGGATGCTGTCGGGCCCGAAGCGGTTGCCCATGGCCAGCGGGCCCATGGGGTAGGCCAGGCCCAGCGTGACGGCGGTTTCGAGGTCCTGCGGCGTGCACACGCGTTGCTGGCACATGTCGGACGCGATGTTGACGATGGTGGCCACCACGCGTTGGGTCACGAAGCCGCCGCTGTCGCGGATCACCGAAACCGGCTTGCCGTCGCGTGCGAACCGGGCGTGCGCGGCGTCGCGCATGTCGGCGCGGGTCGCAGGGTTGGTGGCGATCACGCGGCGCTTGGTGGCGGCATCGGGCACCAGCATGTCGATGCCAATCGTGCGGGCCGGGTCGTGCCGGTCCACCACGGCCACGGTGGTGACGTCAAAGCCCAGCGGCGCGACGATGGTCAGCGCCTCGGGCGAGGGCGACTGGCCGGTTTCAATTTTGGCGCCGAGGTCCTTGAGCAGCTGCAAAAGTTCGGCGCGGCGTGCTGCGCGTGGCGACACCCAGACGGGCGGGATGTTCTCGACCACGGGGACCGGCGGCTCGGCGGGCACCTGCTGCACGCCGTCGACGTATTTGTAGAAGCCTTCGCCGACCTTCTTGCCGACCACGCCGCCGGCCAGGCGCTGGGCGGTGATCACGTTCGGACGGTAGCGCGGCTCGTCGTAGTACTGGCGGTAGATCGACTCAATCACGTGGTGCGAAACGTCCAGTGCCGTCAGGTCAAACAGTTCGAAGGGGCCGAGGCGAAAGCCCACCTGGTCGCGCAGGATGCGGTCGATGGTGGCGAAGTCGGCGATGCCTTCACTCACGATGCGCAGCGCCTCGGTGCTGTAGCCGCGGCCCGCATGGTTGACGATGAAGCCGGGCGTGTCACCTGCCTGCACCGGCGTGTGGCCCATCTGTCGGGCATAGTCGGACAGGCGCTGGCAGACGGCAGCATCGGTCTTGAGGCCCGCGATCACCTCGACCACCTTCATCAGCGGCACCGGGTTGAAAAAGTGGTAACCGGCAAAACGGCCCGGGTGCTGCATGCCCGCGGCAATCGCCGTGACCGACAGCGAGGAGGTGTTGGTCACCAGCACCGCATTGGGGGCGACGATTTTTTCGAGGTCGGCAAACACCGCCTTCTTGATGTCGATCTTCTCGACAATGGCTTCGACCACCAGTTCGATGTCGGACAGGTCTTGCAGCGTAGCGGCTTCGTGCAGGCGGGCCTTGTAGCTGGTCACGGTCTCAGGCGTGAGCTTGCCCTTGTCGGCGAGCTTGTCCCAGGTCTGGCCCAGGGCTTCGCGCGCTTTGGTGCTGGCGCCACTCTGGGTGTCGTACAGCCAGACCTGGCTGCCAGCCTGGGCAGCGATCTGTGCAATGCCGCGCCCCATGGCGCCGGCGCCGATGATGGCGACTTTGGAGAAAGCAGGTGTCATGAAAGGTCTCTGTTTGTCATGAAATGCCATCCGCATGCTGAATCGAGTGTCAGCTGGCGGTCAGCTGTGATTATGCGGCCTGGATGAGGTCTGACAGACCGGGTTCAGCTGGACCCAGCGGTCTGCAATGCAGCCCTGGATCAGTCGATCTCAGCGGCGCACCTGGAGTGCGCCCGGATTGACGATATTGGTGGGGGTGCCGTTGATGAAATTGACCACGTTGTCAAAGGCCGAGCCGAAGTACTGCTCGTAGCTGTCTTTTTCGACATAGCCAATGTGGGGTGTACAGATGCAGTTTTCGAGCCTCAGCAGGGCAGATCCTTGCAAGATGGGCTCCGAATCGAAAACATCGATGGCAGCCAGACCAGGACGTCCCCGGTTGAGGGCATGGATCAGGATGCTGGTGTCCAGCAGTTCTGCCCGGGCGGCATTGACGAACAGGGCTGTGGGCTTCATGCGTGCCAGATCCTCGGCCTGCACGATGTGTTCAGTGGTGTTGCTCAGCCTCAGGTGCAGACTCAACACATCGGATTCGCTGAAGAAAGACTCTCTGGAGTCAGCGGCAATATGCCCGTCCGCCACGGCCTTGGACCGGGACTCCGGACTGCCCCAGACCATGACTTGCATGCCAAAGGCTCTTCCATATCCGGCCACCAGCTGGCCAATGCGTCCGTACCCCCATATCCCCAGCGTCTTGCCACGCAGCACGGTACCCAGGCCAAAATTGGCTGGCATGGACGCCGCTTTGAGCCCCGACTGTTGCCAGGCGCCATGCTTGAGGTTGCTGATGTATTGAGGCAACCTGCGCATGGCGGCCATGATCAAGGCCCACGTCAGCTCTGCCGGAGCAACAGGAGAGCTCACGCCCTCTGCCACAGCGATACCGCGTTCGGTGCATGCGGCCAGATCAATGTGTTTGCCGACACGTCCAGTCTGGGCAATCAGTTTGAGTTTGGGCAGTTTTTCAAGCAGGGCGCGGTTGAGCGGTGTCCGTTCCCGGATCAGCACCAGGATATCGGCGTCCTTCAGACGCACCGACAGTTGACCGAGACCCTTGATGGTGTTGGTGTAAACCTTGGCTGGATAGGCTTCGAGTTTGGATGCGCAGTCCAATTTGCGTACCGCATCCTGATAGTCGTCAAGGATCACAATGTTCATCCCTCCATTGTGCCTTGTCGTCTTTGCAACCCCTGGCCAGAAAGGGCTGCAGGATGGCGTCAATGACGGAGTCTGGCCTGCTGCATGGCGGCTTCGCGGGCGACGAGTCGATCGAGTTCGGCGCAGACATCGGCCATCCGGCCGGAAATCACCATCCGGCCGACCTCATGGGCGGGGCCGTGTTCATCTCGCACACGCACCACGCGTAAAGTGGCCGGACGCTGCGTGCAGATGGAGGTCATGGGGCGTGATCGCACCATCGGTCGGCCGGACGGCAGGGCGATCCGTGATGCGCGTACGGGGTGATCCAGGCTCGTTGTCGCCTTGGCTGTCCGATGGCGCCGGGTCAGGTCCTGAAAAAAGCTGGAGAGGGTGAGCAGTGCGATTCCCATGTGAAACCTTTCGAAAATTTGGAGGTTGAACACAGGCAGGATTAGTGTGAAACCGTCGGCCACAGGGTCTGCAGCACCGTGCTGCAGACGCCCGCCACCTGAAGCCGGCGGTTGGACAGGGACTCAGTGAAGCAGGTTGTTGCGGATCAGGCCAACGGCGAGCCCTTCGATGTCAAAAGCGTCCTCAGGCTGTACCACAATGACCTGGAAGTCCGGGTTTTCGGGCAGCAGTTCAATGCGATCACTTAACTTGCGCAGCCGCTTGACGGTGACCTCTTCGCCCAGCCGAGCCACCACGATCTGGCCGTTACGCACATCCTTGGTGGCTTTGACGGCGAGCAGGTCACCGTCCATGATGCCTGCGTCCCGCATCGACATGCCCCGCACGCGCAGCAGGTAGTCGGGAACCTCGCTGAACAGGCTGCTTTCGAGGTGGTAGGTCCGGTCCACATGCTCCTGTGCCAGGATCGGTGAGCCGGCAGCCACGCGACCGACGAGGGGCAGGCTGAGCTGGCCGAGCCCGGGCAATGACAGGCTTAAGGGATCGGCCTCTGCGCGTGCCGTACGGCCAGTGCCCTTGAGGCGGATGCCGCGTGAGGTGCCGCTGACGAGCTCGATCACGCCTTTGCGGGCGAGGGCTCGCAAGTGCTCTTCTGCTGCGTTGGCCGACTTGAATCCGAGCATGGCCGAAATTTCGGCCCGGGTCGGGGGGGCGCCGGTGCTGGCAATGGTGTTGCGGATCAGGTCCAGAATTTCCTGCTGACGAGCGGTCAGCTTGGGGCTGTCGGTCATGTTGGGCTCCTGTATGATGAATATGGTTTTTCATCCAGTAACTGTATTTTTGACCAGTTTTTGAAAGGATGCAAGTGGCTGACACAAAAAAAATGCAAAAGTGGGTGCTTCTGGGCACCGGAGGCACGATTGCCGGCACTGCAGCCAGCGCGTTCGACCACACCGGATACAGCGCCGGACAACTGAGCGTTCAGCAATTGCTGCAAGCGTTGCCGGGCCTCCAGGACAACCTTCAAGGCGATGCCCTGGTCTGCGAGCAGGTGGCGCAGCTGGACAGCAAGGACATGGACCACGGGATCTGGCAAGTCCTGGCACAACGGTGTGCGCATTGGCTGCAGCAGAAAGAGGTTGGTGGGCTGGTGATCACCCACGGTACCGACACGCTCGAGGAGACGGCCTGGTTTTTGCAGCGGGTGCTGGGCAGCAGCAAGCCAGTGGTCATGACCTGCGCGATGCGACCGGCGACGGCCCTGATGCCGGACGGTCCGCAGAATCTGCTGGATGCGTTCGCCTTGGTGCGCAACAACATGGCCCATGGCGTTTTAGTGGTCTGCGCAGGGCGCATTCACAGCGCGCGTGATGTACAGAAAGTCCACCCTTACCGGCTCGATGCCTTCAGTTCCGGTGAGGCTGGTCCTCGGGGCTTTGTGGAGCAGGGTGGTGTGCGCTGGGTGGATCCCACAGGTTGGCAGTTCCCGCATGACCATGCCCGCCAGGCGCTCGATCGCTCACCGGCCGACTGGCCCTGGGTGGAGGTGGTGCACAGCCATGCGGGCGTGGATGGACGGCATGTCCGTGCGTTGGTGGCTGCGGGTGTGCAGGGGCTGGTGGTGGCGGGTACCGGCAATGGCACGGTGCACCAGGGTTTGCTGACTGCGCTGGCCGATGCCCAGGCGCTGGGCGTGGCGGTGCGCCTGACAAGCCGCTGCGCTGAAGGGCAGATCGTGGGGGAGCCTGAAGGCTTGCAGTGTGCGCCACGCGGTCTCAATGCCTACAAGGCCCGCATCGGTCTGATGCTGGACCTGATGGTCTGAGGTCCCAAAGACAAAGCCCCGCGATGCGGGGCCTTGTCTTGTCAAGCGGGTCGAATCAGCTTGCCAGCGCCTGTAGCGCGCGCGCCGTGATGTCTTCCACGCTGCCCATGCCGCTGATGGCACGGTATTTGGGGGCGGCAGCCGGGTCCTGCTGAGCCCAGCTGGAGTAGTAATCCACCAAGGGGCGGGTCTGGCTGCTGTAAACGTCCAGGCGTTTCTTGACGGTGTCTTCCTTGTCGTCGTCGCGCTGCACCAAGGGTTCGCCGGTCACGTCGTCCTTGCCTTCCACCTTGGGCGGGTTGAACTTGACGTGGTAGGTGCGGCCCGACGCGGGGTGCGAGCGGCGGCCGCTCATGCGTTCGATGATGGCCTCGAAGGGCACGTCGATTTCGAGCACGTAATCGAGCTTGACGCCCGCAGCCTTCATCGCTTCGGCCTGGGGAATGGTTCGCGGAAAGCCATCGAAAAGGAAACCCTTGGCGCAGTCAGGCTGGGCGATGCGGTCCTTGACCAGGTTGATGATCAGCTCGTCGCTGACCAGGCCACCGGCGTCCATGACTTTTTTGGCTTCGATGCCCAGCGGGGTGCCGGCCTTGACGGCCGCGCGCAGCATGTCACCCGTGGAGATTTGCGGGATGCCGTACTTCTGACAGATGAAGTTGGCCTGGGTGCCTTTGCCGGCGCCGGGTGCGCCCAACAGAATGAGTCTCATGTTTTTCTTCCTGGTAGCTTGGGAGTTCGGGAATCAGGGCAAAGCCTGATATTCACTCGAGAATAGCACGCGAGCCTCCCCGCTGGCTTACGCCGCCGGAGTGCCCAAAATACTGCGCACGCGCTCCAGATCAGCAGGGGTGTCCACGCCCGGTCCTGGGGGGGTAGCGCTGACGTGCACCGCAATGCGGTGGCCGTACCAGAGGGCGCGCAGCTGCTCCAGAGATTCCAGCGTCTCGATGGGTGCGGGCGGCAGCTGGGGAAACTGCCTCAGAAAGCCTGCACGGTAGCTGTAGATGCCGATGTGGCGCAGCGGGGCCGGTGAAGGCAGGCCCTTGAAGTGGCCATCCTGCTGGCCATCTCGCCACCAGGGGATGGGCGCGCGGCTGAAGTACAGGGCAAGCTGGCGTGCATCCATGACCACCTTGACGACATTCGGGTTGGTGAACTCACTGACATCGTGGATGGCATGCGCAGCCGTGCCCATGCTGGCTTCGGGACGTTCGGCCAGCACGCTGGCCACTTCGTCGATCAGCGTCGGCGGGATCAGTGGCTCGTCGCCCTGCACATTGACCACCAGTGCGTCGTCGGGCAGTCCCAGCAGTGCGCAGGCTTCGGCCAACCGGTCGCTGCCACTCACATGGTCCTGGCGCGTAAGCAGGGCCTCGATGCCATGGTTCTGGCAGGCCTGGACCACACGTGCATCGTCGGCAGCCACCACCACACGGCGTGCCCGGGATTGGGCGGCACGCTGCGCCACGCGCACGACCATGGGCAGGCCGGCGATATCGGCGAGCGGTTTGTCGGGCAGACGGCTCGAGGCCATGCGGGCCGGGATGATGACGGTGTAGTCCATGCTCAGAGGACCGGAGGACGGCTGGCGGCGAGTTTGTCGACCTCTTCGTCGCTCAGGGGGCGCGACTCGTTTTCAAGCAGGATCGGGATACCGTTGCGGATCGGGTAAGCCAGACGGGCGCTGCGCGAGAGCAGTTCCTGACGCTCGCGGTCGTAGTCCAGCGGACCTTTGGTGACCGGGCAGACCAGCAGTTCAAGCAGTTTGTTGTCCATGCACCGATCATACTGGCCGGGTAGGAGCATGGACGGCCAGGCCCAGCTGGCGCAGCTTGTCGTCCAGGGCTTGCCAGAAAGCAGGCTCGGGCTCCAAAGTCATGGGAATCGCCCACGCATCGGGTTGATGCGCCCAGAGCTTGACAGCGTCTTTTTCAGTACACAGCAGTGGAGCCGGCACAGCCTTCTTGTCCCAGTCCGCAAAATCATGGTGGTCCGGCAGGGCCACGGTCTGTACGAGCGTCAGTCCTTGCGCACGCAGCATGTCGAAAAAGGCTTGTGGACGCGCCAGTCCGGCGACAGCGCTGACCGGCTTTGCAGCGAGTTCGGTCAGGCTGCGGCGCTCGCCGGCGGCGTTGACGGCCTCGGTCATCAAGCGGCGCTGGGCCACAAAGCCATCCCTGCAGGCCTGTCCATGTGTGTTGAGCAGCAGATCCACCGGTCTGGGCCACGGCTCGCGCAGCGGACCGGCCGGCAACAGCCAGCCGTTGCCTATGCCCCGGTCGTCCATCAGGCAGATTTCCAGGTCCCGCTGCAGCGCCAGATGCTGCAGCCCATCGTCGCAGACGATGACCTGGACTTCCGGATGCGACTTGAGCAGTTGGCGTGCGGTTTCCAGCCTGGAGGCGCCCACCCAGACCGGTGCGCCGGTCTGGCGCTGGATCAGCAAAGGCTCGTCACCGACTTCCTGCGCGAGGCTGCCCGGGACGACCTGCCGGATGTCTTGGGTGTCGCGGCCATACCCTCGCGAGACCACCCCGACTTTCAACCCGATGGCGTTCAGGTGCCGCACCAGAGCGATGGTCATGGGTGTCTTGCCCGCCCCGCCGACCACCACATTGCCCACCACCACGACCACGGCAGGCGGATGCCCGCTGGCGAGCCAGCCCTTCTGAAATGCCCATCGCCGCAGGCGCACCAGTGCGCCATAAATCAGGGAAACGGGCCACAGGATCCAGGCCGGAACGCTTCGGCTGAGCCAGATGCGGGGCAGGAGGGTGTGCAGGTGCCGCATGGTTTCAGCGGATGGCCTGGGTGGCAAATGTGATCCGTGACAGCCCGGCCAGACGTGCGGCTTCCATGGCGTGCACAACCGACTGATGGCTGGCCAGAGCGTCTGCGCTGATGATGAGTCGGGCATCGGTTTCCGCTACGGCTGTCAGTGCGGCTGCCAGAGCCTGCGCGTTGCGCGCCGGAACAGGCACCTTGTTGATGCTGTAAGCACCTTGTGCCGAGACCACCAGCACCACCAACCGGTCTTTCTCGGAAGCCTTTTGCGCATCTGCAAATGGCAAATTGATGTTGATTTCAGTGAGCCGGTTCCAGGTCGTGGTCAGCATCAGAAAAATCATGATCACCAGCAGCACATCCATCAACGGGATCAGGTTGATGTCGGGGTCTGAGTCTCGATGCCGTCCACGAAAGTTCATCGATCTCTCCATCAGCCGCGCACTTGTGCCAGATGGCGTGCGAAGCGGTCCGCGGCCACTTCCAGCGCCAGCACGTGCCGGTCGACCTTGGCCCGGAAGAAGCGCCAGGCCAGCAGGGCAGGAATGGCCACAATCAGGCCGAATGCGGTGTTGTACAGCGCCACCGAAATGCCATGAGCCAGTTGCGCAGGTTGGGTACCAGAGCCTTGCTGGGCACTGAAAATCTCGATCATTCCGACAACGGTGCCCAGCAAACCCAGCAAGGGGGCTGCAGAAGCGAGCGTTCCCAGTGTGCCAAGGTAGCGCTCCAGATCCTGAGTGGCCAGGCGTCCAGCCATTTCCATGCCACCGCGCACCTGCTCATCAGATGCATTGGGTTGATCGCGCAGCACTTGCAGCCCTGCCGCCAGGACCGGCCCGAGGTGACCGGCTTGTGTCAACTGTTTCATGATTGCATCCTCTGCGGGGGCCCGTTTGACGATCTCCAGGGTTCTGTCCAGCAGATTTGGGGGGGCTACTTTGTGGGATTGCAGCTGCACGGCTCGTTCAATGATCAATGCCAGCACCAGCACGGAGCAGATCAGCAGAGGCCAGATGGGCCAGCCCGCAGCTTGCAAAATTGACAGCACAAAGAATTCCTTATGAAACGGATCGGTATTCCAGGGAATTATCACCGAAGCCTTTTCTGAGTCTAGAGACAGGATGTTGTGGATAACTTTGTGAACACATCTCCGGTTTGCCCGGGACCTTCAGTGTCTTGGCCGCAGCCACTGTACACTGTGCTCAAGCATGATTTAAAAAATAATCAATTAAATCAATGGCTTGGAATTCTTTAGAGGCTACCTTCTGAATCGGGAAACTCAAGATCCCGGCTGGCGTATTTCTGTGGAATACTTTCGTTTCTTTTTGTTGCATTCGGGCATTCCAATCGCTCTGACCTGTTTGAAGGGCGTCCATGAACAGCTCTAAAGAAGCTATTGCAGTGGCCGTCTGGCGTGTTTCTGCGTTGTGCGCGGCGGTGGCCGATGCACTGGATGCCCGTTTCAACCCTGTGCGGGTTCAAGGCGAGATTTCCGGGTTTTCGCGGGCTGCCAGCGGCCATTGCTATTTTTCGATCAAGGACGAGGGCGGACAGATCCGTTGCGCCATGTTTCGGCGTGCGGCGGGCCTGCTGGACTTTTCTCCCCGTGATGGCGAACTGGTGGTGGTCTCGGGTCGCCTGGGGGTCTATGAAGCGCGTGGTGACTTGCAGCTGGTCGTCGAATCCATGCAGCGGGCCGGGCAGGGTGCCCTGTTCGAGCAGTTCCTGCGGCTGAAAACCAGGCTGGAGTCAGAGGGCCTGTTTGATCCCTCGCGCAAGCGCGAACTGCCTTTGCAGCCCCGGGCCATCGGCGTGGTCACCTCAGCCGGGGCAGCCGCCTGGCACGATGTCATGACGGCATTGCAGCGGCGGGTACCGCACATCCCTGTGCGCATGGCGCCAGCCCTGGTGCAAGGCGCGGGGGCTGCGGCCACATTGGCCCAGGCACTGCAAAACCTGTACGCCTGGACGGCCGAAGACCATCCGAGCGAACCCCCGGTGGATGTGATCCTGCTGGTGCGCGGCGGCGGCTCGATCGAAGACCTCTGGGCTTTCAACGACGAACAGCTGGCCCGCGTGATCGCCATGAGTCCGGTGCCGGTGATCAGCGGGGTCGGCCACGAAACCGATTTCACCATCGCCGACTTTGTGGCCGATGTGCGCGCGCCCACTCCCACGGCGGCGGCCGAGATGGCGGCCACAGCCCGGGACGAGTTGTTGCAGGTGGTCGAGCATCTGGCCCATCGCCTGACGCACGGCATTGAACGTCAGCTTGACCGCCAGGCCCAGCGGCTGGACACCGTGGCGGCGCGTCTGGGCCGCCCGCAGGCGGTGCTGGCGCGCCAGTCGCACACGCTGGACCGTCTGGCGCTGCGTCTGCCCGGAGCCCCGGTTGTCTTTTTGACCGCTGGTCGGCATGGCCTGGAGCGGCAAGCCGACCGGCTGCACCATGGGCTGGCGCGGGCGGTCCAGCAACACACCCAGCGCTGCGAGAGGCTGGAGTTGCGCCTGGCCGCACTGGACCCGCACCGGGTGCTGGAGCGCGGCTACGCCTGGCTGAGTGACGAATCCGGCCACGCCCTGACACGTGTGGGCCAGTTGTCGGTCGGGCAGGCGGTGCAGGCGACTTTGGCAGACGGTACGGTGCCCTTGGTGGTTCGCTCGTCCTGCTGATCGTGTGGGGGCCGGGGTTTGGGGTGTTGCGGGTTCGTCATGCTGCGGGTACGCAGAACTCCTC
>JACCDV010128281.1_pt1 | contig 10441 bp, 3 predicted proteins | sample 7446131 | NCBI WGS metagenome assembly JACCDV01 (sample SAMN15323448, study PRJNA562643) | freshwater metagenome | isolation source: river surface water | place: USA:Blue River Watershed | collected 2017-08-17
TATTTATAGCAAAAATTATATATTTTAATATGGGTAATGCACTGCATCAATTCCGAAAGGGATATAGCTAACTTCACCAATCTATGCGCTTATCATAAGCCTTCCAAACAATCCAACAAAGGAAGGGAGACCGATACATTAAGTTATTCGTGGGAACATTTGCCTTATCTATGATGGTAGTAATAATAGAATCACATAGAATGCATATGCACATGTACTACAATTCCAAATAGAATCAGATTACATGGCGTATCGTAGAAATGTCAACTCCACCATCAATTGATAATAGTCACATAAACATATCATTCGACTTTCTCAATCTATATCGAAATACCATAGTGATCAGATAACTGTCCGTATTTGGATAAGGGCCTTTTAAATTGCTGGACCACTGATGTTGATGTCTTTGCTCTTAGCGTTGGCTGTTGTATCTTCTCAGAGAGGGATGTAGGAATGAGGGTGAATATATAATCCAATCTCTGCATTGATACCGATTATGTTTTGTCGGTTAAAATGGTTTAGTTATCTCCAAAGGTTGGAGGGTGTTCCTTGTATTTCTAAAAGATATGGTCAATTAAAACCATTCTCTTGTTTGTAAACAACTGTTTGAAAGTTGTAAATTCACTAAAGTGCTATTACTCCTCAAACTCCTAGTTTAAAGGGCGCACATTTGTCCTGTCTTTGCTCTAACGATAGCCCGAAAGATGACTATTCAAGGTCAGTCTAAAAGGCTTTTAATTGGAGTTTATATTTAAATCCCCCACAAGCAAAACAAGATCTTTGGAACTATAATTATTCTCAGTTAGATGCTTACTAATCGATTCAATCAGCATTTATGACTGTCTCAGCCTTACTTTCACTGATAGCTACCTTTATAGATCCTTACCAGGCTACATATAGGACGCCTGTAGATGTGTCGCAAACAGATGTAGTATCTCTCCATGAACATTGATGCGGCAATATATGTATCCTTTGTCTGAGGCACTATCGGAAAGTATTCCTATCTTGTAGCTACTGAAGTATGAAGACAAGATGGGAAATTTGGAGATGACTAATAAGCCTGAGTCGACAACAGGGCCAGGAAGGAAAGAAGGAGATTCGCTCATCTTCCAATAATAAAACTCTAGCTCACAGAATTAATACTGTTTTGTATGGCGAACTATAGTAGCCGTTATAGACGAAATGTTCCCGTTTGAAACATCTCTTGAAGACAAACGATGTCATAGTTTTTTATCACCTATAGAATCTCACTGAATCTTTACTATTTGTAATCGTCTTCGTTTGTCTTGATAGGGGGAGGCCGAAGAAAGACGTTATAAGTTAGCAGCGATATGTTCTTGCTCATATTTAATATGATATAAGACAAATAAAAAGCAATATAGCCATAGCTAATCAGATCATCAAAAGCATTATTCCTCCTAAGAAATTAATTTGTTATTGTCTTCCCTTTGTCTTTCTTGTAAGCCCAAGCTTGGCTTTAGGGTTACCTCTATCTTTTGTTTCTTTGTCTTCTTCATATCACAGTAGGATGAAGTCATAGTCGGCTCAAGCAATGCCCTTAAAGATTATCCTTTCTCAAATGCCCTCCTTAAGCTGTTCTCATCGCAAGGCAACATTTTTATTTGCTCCACAGATTTATAGCTTTTCAGAGAGGGCTTATTCTTGTTAAGTACAGAAGCATACATGTTTTCTTTGTTTTATATCTTATTTTGAGCCTTCTGTTATTTTACTTTAGGCCGATCAGTAAAGAGGAGATGAACTTCAGAGTGATTTCTTCTTGCAAGAGCATTATATGAGGTGTTATCCTTGATGGAGGGAGCTAAAAACCATTTCATCCATTGAATGAACTCGAGGTTATCCTGATATTTAGCCTTTGAAAGTTTTTGACTCTAAATACTTTCATCATTACATCGATAGCTTTGTTAATCCCTAGTTTCTAGAAGGAAGTCTGTAGAATTTTGAAGTTATAAAGGAAGTCAACCTAAAGATAGGCGCCCCACTTGACTTTAGAAAGTGGAACCTTCCCAGGATATGCGGCATCAAGGATATGACAGTAAATATTCCCTGATCCGAGCTGTTCAATCTTAGTGAGCTAAATAGAGAGAAGCTGATTGATCCAATCAATAATTTAATTCCTCGAGGTGAAGTATCCAGTGTTCAGCATTAACGATAACTTAACAGATTATAATCATAAACTTAAATACTGTTATATAGTATAAAGAGAGAACATAGATTGAAATCAAATGTTTTTGTATGTGCAAAGTAAGTTTTTTAAGGTTTTTGTCAGCTGTTTAGTTGTCTATTGTTGGTAATTTGTCCTCTACATCTTATTTAAGCAGTTTTGTAAGGAGTATACAAAGCCTTTGTGACTTTATATATCTTGCCTTGAATTATTGTAAGACTGTCTTTGCCTTTTTACCAGAAATTTTCTTTTACTGTTAGATAAATAAGGATTGCTCTGATTGCTATGGTACTGTTTTTATTTCCAATAAGAGTTAACCTCAATTTGTTTATCTTAAGGTTGCTCATCCATATGCTAATTGCCCACAGTTATTAGCTTGGCCTTGTGATAATGTTTATTCTTTTTCATGAAGATAGCTTGCTAATTTTATTTTACCTTCTTAATCCCACTCTCTTTCCTTAAAGGTTCAGATTGTGATAAGTAATTCTAGAGATAGCTTTTCCTTAGCGAATATTTATCTTCCTTCTTGTCTGTTCTTGCTGTCTTTTTAGGGGAGGATGTTTTCGATCTTTCAACTATCACCAAATTCTTATTATCGCTAAGGATTTCCTTTCCTTGAGTGACTTCCTCTAATATTTTACTTTTTGTAAGCAATATTTAAAGAGCATTCCTCCCTGATTATGGGGGTGCTTTCCAAGGCGATACATAGTCCAACTGAACGGCCTATGACTTCATTCTAAAGTTATTTCTCTTAATGCGCATCGATCACAATATTATTTAACACAACAATAATATGCCGTTTTACTAATAAGATAAATTAAAGTAAGTCAAACAATGAGCAAACTTAATAATCATTCCTATATGTTAACTGTTGTTACTGTGTTGTTTATCATTCGGATTCTTTTTCGCATTTGAGTGACGTTGCAGCGAATGTTTGATGAGGAGTTTTATTTATTCAACCGATGGTTAATGCCATTTGTGGATTAGAATTTATCAGCTTATAGATCTTTATCACAGCTCAAGCATTTGAAAGGGGTTTTCTTTACTGCACCATCTTGATTGCTTGATTTCTATTAGGCTACTACGATGATAACTTATTTCAACTTTTACTATAAAAAAGATAAACCCTTTCTTACCTATGGCTTATCAGCCTTCTAATTAATCACTTCGATTAAACTATCTATCTTTTCATGCATTCTTTACCTTTCCTTTTAGTAGGTATCACGAGTGACTTTTTGTTCTATTGCCTCCTAAAGATCTTTGGATACTTTCTTAACAATATTTTTGAGGCCCTAAACCATTTTTTAGTCAATTTTCTTGTCGTTAGCCATCTTAACAATATCTGTGACCTAGTTAATCCTTGCCTTTTCTTTTTATATTTTGCGTGAGAGAATGCCAATATGCTCATCAATAACTTAACTCTTGTTATTTTGCTTATAGATCTATTTCTCGAATGCAGATAGTTTGGCAATAGATAGCTATTAGATTTTTTATAATTTTGACAAAAGAGTATTTTATAGTTATCTTAATGCTTGCTAACTTTTTGTATGACCTCCTTTCTTTATGATTTTCTTGCTGCCCTAATTGTACTTCACAATTTTGTTATTAGAGATAATGGACCGGCGAACTTTTGGCGGATTACTACTGCCTTTCCCATCGAGTTTAGAGGACAGTTACTAAATTCTAAGATCAATAGAGTTTCCAACACCTTAGATGTGTTCAAATAGAGTATCCTTCTTGCGTAGTTTGCGTTTTTAAATGGCTGGACTTTACACTTCTTTAAATGAGGCATTAAGTTACCAATTCTACATCTATGATCTTTTTGTTAGCTATAGTGTATTGATCCTATCAGCCAATCCATCATACATTTATTTGTATGCTTTTACGTTACTTTCCCAGTTCTATTCCACTAATCTACTTTGATTTTTCATTTCTTCAATACTTTTCACCAACTCTGCCATTTAACTCTTCATGTGGGTCTCCATCTATTCTAGGGCAGTTGAGTTTTCAATTTTTTTCTCGAAGTATGATAATTTGATAGAAAGATCTTCCTCCAGTGCCTCCTTTGTTTGATTGATCTTCTTACTGAGCTGGGCTATGCCCCCTTAAAGTTCAATGACTTTATCATTAATCTTTTTATCCATATCTTTGACATAGAGCTTTACATAGTTATTCTCTTATTGGTTAATCTTTTTTGTCTTCTACATCTCAACTAGCATGGAGTGATGAAGCGTGGAAAATCTCTAGTCCATATCTTTATTATGGTTGGATACAAAACGACTCAACTAAACTTGTCTACTCTATTGGTGATCGATCTTCTTTATTATGTCTTCAATGAAGGAGTAGAGTTTGTTAGAGTTAATAGTGACTTATAAGAAATTTCCCAAAGGTAATTCCATATAGAAACTTATAATCTATTCATGAAAAGTAAGCCCAACCAAAGTATTAAACAAAATTATTAAAACTTAAAATAGAAGATTAATGAATAACGCAAACATATTATTAATGGATTTAATGTTATTTAAATCATTCCACGACTCCCAAAAGTTATATTATTTTTTGAATGAGCCACCTAAGATCATAGAATTCAGATAAGTAAATCGGGAAGTCAAAGCTAAGAGGAACAAAGAATCTCTATCTTTCTAAGCTGAAAGAAGAGCTCCCCGAGGAGAGGATAAGAAATAGCAATATAAAGCAAGTGGTTTCAAAGTCAAAAGAGAGCGGCATCAAACTTATTACCAACGATACTGTTAAGATTCATTAGTAACCCTCCATCCTCAATTCCACAGCTAACAACGCAGCGATAAATGGATTTGAAGCATAGGAGTTTCAGTAGAAAAACTTTAAGAAATTTTCAATCCAAGCCATAATCACCTAAAAGAATCTAATCAAGGAATCAAACTATTTTGACTAAAGCCATCTAGGAGAGCCTGAGCCTGAAGCTGGGTCAAATGTTGAATAAAAGTTTGGTGGAGAATCGAGCAGTAACAAAACTTCCCTACTGAATTTCAATATTGGTAGATTTGAACAGCTAGAAATGTTCCAGGTGAAGACCTATCTCTTCGATCGCAACTTGAAGGCTAACATATGAGCTTGATTTGCATCCTTAAATTATTCCATAACATACTCCACTCCTCACTTGGATTTCTATTATAACATTTAAATCATATGTCTGAAAGGTGGAGGGATAAAGGCTATGCCAATAATCAGGATAGACCAATAAGATAATTAGAGGAATAGTTGAGAGGGCTGAAAGAAAAGGAAAAGTATTATTTGAAACTAAGCCAAAAGGTAAAAGAACTCTAAGACAAATCCCGAAAAATCAAGAAGGCCTCATAAGAAATAGTAAACGAAAATTTAGATAACTAACAAATTGAAAGGCTGAAGAACGACATTGACAAAACAATGGCGGACTCTAAGAGGATAGAGGAGGACAATAAAAAGATAAAATAGCAAGGCAAAAGCTTGGAAGGACAGCTCAAAGCTTTGGAAAATGTTTACAATAATTTCTGCAACTAAAACAAATCAAGAAGACAACGCTTACAGCTCAGAGACTAGCAGCTCGTAGAAAAAGAGAATGAGGTGTAAAGCCTCATCTAGAAAAAGAATTGCAATCAGTTGGTGATATAAGAACTAAAAATATAAATCTCTAAGCTGCAAGACGAGTAAAAATAATTAAAGTAAGAGCTTGAAATCCTTAGGATGCAAAGGCAAGAGTAGGAAAGATAAAAGTAACGTTTACGCTCAATAGTGACTGAGTGCAAAAGCTAAATTCTATAGCAGTAAGAAAGGACACACCAGCATCGTTTAAAAATATCACAGATCAAGGAAGCCAACTGTATAGTAAAGTAGGAATTAATCACACTCATAAGATTGTAAGAGAAATTGAAAGGTGAACTAGCAAGTACTATAACTACATACAACAATACAGTAGAGGTTTAACTTTAATCTGAGAATAAGCTTAAATCTCTTGAAGATTAACTTAAACACGTAGAGCAGGATCTAAAAGTATTGACAGACTAGTACCTGAAGTAGAACTAAGTGTTAAAGGAATAATAAGCTATCAATCAAGGGTTGAATGGTTAAATTGATAGACTAGCCAAGGAAATATTCACAGTTTGGTAAAGTGTACGCTAGCTCATATAGATACAGGGATAGTCTAACTCTGATTTAAAAACCAAAGCTTACACAGCATGGATAGAAGTGTCTCAAATACTGTCATTAAAATGATATTAATAAGACTAAATATTGAATGATTTAGATCATCATAGTTCAGATGAAGTCTCAAACAGTGTATTCCCAATCTTATTCTGGTATTTGATCCATCCTCTTCTCTAGAGCACTGTCTTGAGGAACTCAGATAGTGATTAATGGCTTAGCTCTCCGTTGTATATCTTGTATGAGTTAATACTATCCCAAACACTCACCATCTTGGGGCAATCACGATCGTTTATCATGAGGTCATCTTAGAACTTGGGAAGTCTTTCAGAGTAGAAGAATCTTACTGGGCGATTAGCCTGCTCTACGATAGTATCTTTCAAGAACGCTAGCTTTGTCTTATCACTTTTTTTGTTGAGAATGAAAATAAGGCAAACAATATTCTTATTACATTCTTGTATGTAGCTAGCCTTTGTTAGTTAGAGCAGCTCTCTCTTCTCCTCATTGATGTTTTGAGTTTTAAGCCATTCAGCAACAGCCTATGCAGTCCGCTAGCCACTGTAGGGGATGGGTTAATCTTTATTTTCAGTATCAAACAGAAGCACAGTTGGAAATCCTTTAACCTGATACTTCCCCATAAACTGTTGGTTCTTGCTTCCATCAATCCTAGAAATATGCACTCTTTTGCCTATCAATTTTGGCAGCTTGCTGTATTATGGCTCGAAATTCCTGCAGTGTCCACACTACAATAATCAAACGTGTACTCCAGGAGAATAAAATTCCACAAGCCAAGCATCTTTGCTCTTAAGCACTTTCTCTTCAAAGTTCTTATCATTCAATTCGATTACTGAGCCAGATGACGATGAACTTTGTGATGAAGATTGGCCACTGCTACTCTTACTAGTCCTTTCTCCTGATTTGGAGGATGAGTCAGGGGTTTTGGTCTCCCTTGCTTTAACATAGGCAGAAACTTGCTCCAAGCAAAAGGTAGATATGTCTTTTTTATTAAACTTGCCTTGGAAAGGTTTGCTATTTTGAGGCTCATCACTACGTGTGAAAATGTATGCTGGAGTTTTCTATATTTTAAGCGTGGGGATGAGCTTCTTGTCAATCTTACCAATCTTCACCACTCCTTACAACATGAAGGCCAGTTGTTAAAGATCTTCCTCGTGCTGGGAACATAATGGACATTTTCCTTCTAGCTCATTAGATGCGTACATGAGATTTGAATGAACCAATAGGAGTTGTCCTTGGAGAATGCCTAGAGGTTAGACTAGGTGAGTTTTCTTATCTTGGATGTATGGGTTTGGGTGAGGGTGATGGCGAGGATTATTAGAATGGTCAATACTTTGAGTCTCATAATAAGATATTATATCGATAAGTCAATGTGTCATAATAAAAGGTAACCAAACTCAAAGCTTTAAATGAACTGGTGGTAATTTTTATTTTTAATTCAAAAATATTATATCATACATGTAAGCAGATAAGCTAGATGTGTTCACCCTCAAAGTTGATCCAAAGGCATACCGCTTCTTCCCAAAAAGTAGATGCTTCTTAATTCAGGGTAGGAATAGAAGAGTGCATTTGAAAAGAAAGGCTCTCGGTTCTTCTTTTATGGGCAAATCGAGCATGATTAATATGAATTGAGAAAACTGAGGGAATTTCATGAATATGTAGCAAAGAAATAGAAAGTGTATGACAAGGAGTTATTCCCTAATGACCAGGTTGTCTTACAGTTCCTATCCGCCAATAAATATAAGCCCAAGGATACTCTCTCGGCAATGAAGGAACATACTGAGTTCAAAAGGAAGTATCTCCCTAATCTCGATCCCGAAAGAGTCTTCCCCATACTTGTAATCTATCATTTATCAAGAAAAAAGGATTCTACTACCCTTGCGGCAGGGACAAGTTCTTTAGGCCTCTCTTGGTGTTTAATCTATCTTTGATTGAGTAAAAAAAGGTAGACCTATATTTTGATGCTATTGTCTACACTCAACAAATCGTTATTGATAGGTTTTTCTTGCCTGGGCAAGTCGAGTCTTGGAGTATTATTTATGATCTAGCTGGGGTGGGCATAAGTGACTTGCCAATGTCAGCCTTGAAGGATATTTTGGGAAGAATTTCGCTCAACTATGGAGGGAGACTTCATAAACTGTGGATCGTCAATGCTCCCAAGGGTGTTACTACTGCTTGGAAAATTGTATCAACATTTTTAGATGATGTCACCGTATAAAAAATCAAAATAACCAAGCTCAACACTGAATAAAGCATGTTTAACAATATTGATCCCTCACAAGTGGAAGTAAAGTATGGAGGGAAGCAGCCAAATCGCACCTAATTCTTGTATTACTGATAATCACATAGCCCTTTTACTATTCCTGAAGGAGTATTTGACGAGAAGCGACTAATTTCCGATAACTAATACGAGCAGCTATTGAAGCAAGGGAAGCTGAAGAACAATACAATAGACCCATTGTTTAAATAGACCAAATGACCAGGTGATATAAACATGAATAGCCCTATTAATTAATAATACAGTTATAAAATATCATTAGAGCTTCCACCCTTTGGTCTCACGATAAGTCAGACTCCTTAATTTCTAAGCATATTTTATCATCATCATCTTACTATAAAAATCCATCTTGGCAGAACGCATAACCCATTCAATAAAATTCTTAGATGAATAAAACTCAAAACATATGCTCCTCAACTCACCGCATTAAAAAAGATGCTCAAAGTCTCTAATGCTTCCGTTGGAGAGACTGAAAGAGTTAGCAGACTACTTTTCAAGGGAACTAATAAGTTTTGCTTAGTTAAGCATAGATAAGAAACTAACTGTAATTGATTTTAGGTGTTTACCAATATTTTGAGTTTAATAACTCTATCCTTTCTTGGAAGTTTTGATATTTTGAAGAGTGATTTATGAGGTTTATGGGTAGCTTATGTCTCTACAGCAAGGCTAAGTCATTCTCTGTTGATTTGAAGTTTAAATGATGTGAGATTGTTAGGGAGGACCTTAATGCTCCAAACCTTGATCGCTGAGCCCAGTGGGTATTTGTTTTTCAACATCAGCTTTTTAAAGTTTATAATCATCATGGTCTTAGCTTCTCTCATTTTCAGAGCTATTAACCCTTGACCCCAACCCCATATCTTCGGGCATATTTTGGTTGCTTTACTTATCTCTTGCCCAATCAATAATACCGTAAATCTATTCTTCATTCCAATGGCCATCCATCTGTTTTGATCAATTATTATAAGATAACTCATCTGACCTCATCTCAAAAATCCCATACCCTATGCCTTGCACATCTCTTAGCCTAAATCAAATCTCCCCAAATCGCCATTTTTAATGATTTTAATCTTATTCTTACATCGAAAACATGCTTTTTATTGGACTGCTCCATTAACTTTACCCAAAATCATTAAAACTCACTATTTAGGTCATAAATCCAGTGGCCTTTCAGTGATATATCTTTTGCCTATGAGAATTAGTAAATAAGGAGAAAAAGTATCTTGAAAGATCCCAAGTCTTAAATCTAGCGAGAATTAATACAAGTTCCTCAATCCAATAATAAAACGCAGAGCTGGACAATTAATAAAGTCATCCAAGGAGAGCGTTAAACCAAAATGGGAAAAGCTCAAAAGATATAAGAAGGAGAATTCTCAAAGTGGCCATGCCATTTCATATATTTTTTGGATATTAGCATTATTAGGCTCTGCAGTTTGGTACAAAAGATAGCGTGAGTTTATTATATAATTCCTAATAGTATTGCAATACAAAAACATAGATCTGATCAACAACAATAAACCCCAATGTTTATTCATTACCAATATTCTTATTTATCATATTATTGTCACTTTTAACCGACAGTTCTACTGATTATTAATCAGTAAATATATTTACTCATATGCAGTTTCAACAGTGATCGCCCTCCCTCTACTGATAGGGTTGATACAAATGCAGCTTGTAAAGTGTTAGTGGGGGTAAAGGAAGGTAACTGTGTGTTAATTAATTAAAATATTTGCAAATTGTAAGCAACAACTATTATCATTGCTTATCATCACTTAATCACTATATAATAATCATATTAAATCCCTTCA
>JACCDV010797923.1_pt1 | contig 10440 bp, 9 predicted proteins | sample 7446131 | NCBI WGS metagenome assembly JACCDV01 (sample SAMN15323448, study PRJNA562643) | freshwater metagenome | isolation source: river surface water | place: USA:Blue River Watershed | collected 2017-08-17
ACTTTAGTTGCTATCTTATTCCAAACAGGATGATTATCATTTGATGGTAAATAAATTGCATCTATATCAAAATAATCAAATATATCTTTTAAGAATAGTCTACCAACTCCTGAATTAGAAGGAGTTGTCTCTATACCAAATAAATACATTTCTTTACTATTCATGTTTAATAATTTGACATTATTAATATCAGAAGTATTATCAAATAACATTGCTCTACCTTTTCCTTGTTTACTTGAATATTTAATATTCCAAGATCCTTTATAAGCTAAATTTCTTTCAACATCCATCCTATTTTTCCTCTTTATGTTATAAATACCTCTAGCTGGTGTAAAATTATCAAATAGTTTAATTCTCATAACTTAGCTTTTTATTTTTTTAAGTATATATTATTTTAGGAATACCTTTTCCTTGAATATATAACTTATGTCATTATCAAGTCAATATCCATATTATGGACCACTCGGAAGTGGAAATTATAACGTATCACTAGCTTTCTTCGGTCCGGCTAGCGAAATATCTAAATCATTAGGTCTAAACTCATCAACTGGTTTAGTGCTACCTAACACCGATTATATACAAAAGTTTGCAGAAGGAGATTTAGGAATTAGTGACGGATTTATAAAGAATATGTTAGCTAAAAACTTTAATTCACCTATCGCACAGAAAGACGAAAAAGTTTTTAGACAATTTGCTAAAATAAATAAAATAGAAATTGACGACATAAACAAATATAAAAAAGGTAATAAGTTTGTTTTTCCTAAATCAGAAATAAAAATTCCTGATGAGTTTAACATGACTGGTTTCAAAGCATTTGAAAAGACTACTTTACAATCTATCTTTGAGACACAAAAACCTTTTGTTGAAATTGTTGGTATTGCTATTGGTTCAGTTGCTAAAGCAGAAGATGTAATAGCAAGAGTTATGCCTTTCTTTGGCAATCCTTTAACCGTTAAATCAAGAAAGCCAGTAGGTAATGCTGGAGCCGGTTCTTCAAGACCAAAAGCTATTGGTTATAAAGGTGCTGCTGAAACAAAATCTTCCTTACAGAAGTTAGAAGCAATCAGAACAAAAGATGATATTCAAGTAAATACAAATAATACAAACCCAAATAATATTGATCTAACTATTAATACACAAACAGATAATCAAAGTGGTATTACATCAACTAGCTGGAAAATAATTTCAACCGTTTATTCAACAGGAACATTTGATCCTAATGTAGAATATAATTATACTTACATAAATCTTCCTGCTGATAAAGAGCTACCTGATGTTCCAGAGCCAGATCTTGAAGATACAGATCCTTATCAAAATTATAAACCAAAGTCAATTATATTTGGTATTTATGATTCTAAAGGAGCACCATTAGATCCTAATGAGTTTTTAACAACAATAGGATTACAAGGTAACAATAGAGTAGATGTTACTACACCTTTCAAGAAAGCAGATTGGATTTTAAGATCTCCAAAATGGAAATTGCCAGAAGGAGTAATCGAATGGCCGAGCTTTGGAACACCTAATTTTATTTGGGAGAAAAATACAATATTTGGAAGAGAAACAAGAGTTAGTAAAAAAAGTCCAGGAGTAGGTTGGTCTATAAGAAAATATAAACCAAATGATAGAAATGTAATTACTAAAGAGATTGCTATACCAAATGATCCAGTGATACAAAGTTTTGATGCTACTGAATCAACTCAATATAAAAATTATTATAGTGATATAATTGATATAGGTCTAAATAATTATGAAATAACAAATGAAGAAAAGATAAAAAGAAAGTCTGAGTTAACTAATCAGCTTGATATAAGACCACAAGTTGAATTAACTTTCTCATGGGGTCATTGTAAGTCATCAGTTTATAAAGATAAATTTCCTGATGCAATGAAGAAATCTTATAAACCTTATCAGATATTTATTCCAGAGGCTGCTAAAGATGAAAACTTAATTAAGTTAGCAAATCAAAAAGGAGAAAAAGCTGGCTTAATTTGGGTTGATCCAGAAGCTGATTATGATCTAAAGATAATTAGAGTCGATCCAGTTACAAACATTGAATATAGTGAAGCTAAAGATAAACCAGAGCTTAATGCAAGTATAAAACAATTTGTTAAGAATAAAATAAAATTTGTTTTCTCAAATGGTGCTACATTCAGTTTAAGCATTTCTAAAAATAACCAAGATGATAAAGTATATGAAAATATAAATGAATTTATTTATGAAAACTGGAACTATGATAGTAAAACTGGTAAAATACTTAATAATAATGAATATGAAATAAAAGTTTGGTCTGATTTAGCACCAACAAGATTAACAAGTTCTAATAATTTTAGTTGGAAAGTAGAAAAAGAACCATTGAAAATACAAATACCTGGAGTATTTGGCTCATTCTCTGTAAAGTTACAAGAACCTGACTATTATAGTATTACTAAAAGAGATGATGTTTGGTATTATACATCAACAGCTAATAACTTTGTTAGAAATGGTGAAGTAAGATTAGGAGATGGAACAAGCGTTTTTGTCGAAGATGGTAAAATAACAAAATGGTTTTATGTAAATCAAACATTTACTGGTCCAAATACTGGCTTAAACTTACCTACATTTGGAGTAGAAAGAACTTTTACTATTAATTATGAAAATGATAGAATAGATGTTACTGATAAAACTATTCCTATTTGGCGATTAAAGTTAGATGATAATTACGTTAGATCAAATATAATAGATCCATCACAAGTTACTAATAACTTTTTAACAACCGCAGAATTATTTGCAAAAGATCCTGAGTGGTATGGTCACGGTTCACCAACAGACCCACAAAGTATAACTAAAATTAAAAGATATGCTTTAACTGACTTGGATCAAGAAACTTATTATATTGTCGAAGGTATTCTCAAAACTGAAAATGAATTTGAGACAGATGATAATGGTAAAAGATTAAACTCTGGTCGAGGTAAAGGTGGTGGAGGTTGGTATAGATTACCACACGCAATAGGAGCTTGTGGTGTTTTTACAAGATTGTTAATTGATATAGGTGTTAAATTAGTTCCTAAGATTGTTAAAACAATAAATCTTTATACCAATCCACCTAAGTATGTAACTGATATTTTAGCAGACAAATTAAAAAACAACTTTGAGTTTCTATCAGATGAAGCTATAAATACTTTCCAAAAAGCGGCACAGCTTAAAGATCAAATAGGTAGTCAAACACAAGGAATAGAGAATATTGAAAAAACCATTGATGAGACACGAGCTAATGCTTATGCTGCATCCAATAAACTTGTTGCTGAAGCTAGAACAGATATAGAGTTAGAACAAGCTAAGAAAAACTCAAAGGATATTCAAGCTAAAGCAGAAGAGAAAGTAAACAAACTAAGACAAATTGTTAATAAAAAGAAAATTCTTGTAAAGAAATTAAAAGATTTTTATAAGGATTCTATACTTTCTAATTATGTTTATTTAGATGAAAAAAGCTTACAAAGTATTTTTGTTTTAGATGGTGGTGCTAATATACCATTTATAGGTGGATTAAAATTTGGTATGGCTAGTAATATGGCTGATGTTCCAAATAAACCAGCACTTAAACTAATATTTCCGGATAGTAATAATGTTTTTAAGAATGTTCAATACTTTATAGATAATAGACCAAAGCCAGCAGTTAACTTAAATCAACCTGCAAATACTGCAATTAATAATGAAAAAACAGATCTAATAAAAGTAAGTAGTCAACAAGTTCCTGCGAAAGTTCCATTTGCTAATAAAACTATAAACTTCAATGAAGATGTTAATAAAGTGCAGATAAAGTTTGAAGATGGTTCAATTAAATATATCGACAATGATTCTTTACAAAACTTTGTATTAGAAAATCAAAGTAAATATAATTTTATTTATGTGACAGAAGAACTAAATAGAACATTAGTAGAAGTTGATGAGTTATTACAAAATGGTTCTCAAGATAGTTTAGATAAAGCTAAAGTAAAGTTGGATGAGGCTAAGAGAAGTTTTCCAAATAATTCAGCAATTGACGATAAAATAAATGAGTTAAACCAAAAGAATAACTTCTTATCTAAAAATATACAACCTCTATTAAAAGCAATTCTTAGTATTGTAACCTTTCCTCTAAAGCTTGTATTAAAGATACTCAAATGGTTATTAGACTTTTTCCAAAGTTTAACAAATCCCTTAACATTAGCATCTAAGATGAAAGAGTTTCTAAGTTTTAAGTGGATAATGCAATTTTTCAAAGCAGATGATATATTTAAGATGTTTAGTGTTAGTTTCAAACCACCAACATTAATTTCTTATGCTGCAATTGCTGCGGCTGCTAAAGGTAAATATAAAGCTAACTCAGGTGGGAAAGCTGATCTGAGTAAATATATTAGTGCTGATCCTGTACCAACTTTACCAACTTACACTGCGGACCAATATAAGAATCTACTAAAAGGTATGCAACCTCTTAGATTAACAATAATATTTGAAATGCTCAAAAAATTCATAAATGGTGTTATTGACTTTATATGGTCTTTATTTGGAATTGAAGCTTTGATAAAACCACCTCATGTATCAGGCTTATCAAATGGTTCTATTGATGCTAACTCATCAGGAAGCACAAATCCAGAAGATGTAATGAGTGTAGTAAATAGAATCGAACCTAAGGGAGCTTCGATGAGTACTACTAATAATACAATATTACAATCGTTTATATATGAAGTTAAACTACCAGATGGTGAAACAAAGACATTTTTAGATAGAGATCAGTTAGATAAGTTTATTGAAGAAAATGCTGACTTAGCATTTGATTTTACATTCTAGTAAAAACTTATTCAATTTATAAGTATATAATTAAAAAAATATAAAAACTATGCCAAAATCAAGAAATAGAAAGAATCACAAACAAAAAGTGAATGCTAGAAGAGTTGAAATGAAACAACAAAAAGCTAAGAATGAGAAAGCTCACAGAGATTTTATTATGAATTTAATTAAACAAGAACAAGAGAGAGGAGCTTTTAGTGGACCAGTTATGAACGGACCGATTATTGATGGACCTCTTATGAACGGACCAGTTATGGATGGACGACCTCTTATGAGTACACTTGATGCTCCTATTATAGATGGACCAGTTATTGACGGACCAGCTATTGATGTTCCTTCTGAAGTTACAGAAGCTGAGAAGCTTAAGAAAACAAGAGCAAAAAAGTCAAAAGAAGAAAACTAAGATACTAATAAGAATAGTAATACGCTAAAAATAACTAAAGCTTTATTTGAAAGTAAAGGTTTAACCTCTCTTTTATATAAAGCTTTATCTATTTTTTTCATTAAGTATTTTCTTACTAAATCCGTTTTTGCGCAAGTAGGTCTTTTCAATCTGCAATCAGTAAAATATGCATTTACTAACAGAATAGAATTTAATTCCTGTTTACTCATAATTTAATAGTTAGTTTTTAGTTTAATAGTTATTACTATATATAAAGAAAAAAAATCATTTTTTATGAAATCAGAAAAAAAATATAGCAATTTATCAGTAAATATAAACAACGAAGACGAAGATAATGATTTTCTTTACTGCTGGGATAAATTTGGTGATAGACCAAACAAAATAAAAGTATTCAACTCATATCTAAAAGAAGAATTTTTAGAAATCTTAGATGAATATAAAAAAGAAATTAGCCTTTCTTCCGAGGTAATACCTGCAGAGGAATATGATATTGTTAATGAAAAACACTTTATAAAAGTTAGTGATACAATTTATGTATCCTATATAATTTTAGATAAAGATAGTGAAGCATCTATGATACACGAAGTTAGTTTTTTCTTCAAAGATGTAAAAGAAGATGCTGAATTAGTAAATCAAATATCTACAAAGTTAGACACTTGTATTGTAGATCTAAGCGAAGAAGATGATGTAAGACATAATTTGCATACAATTGTAATTTCTCAACAAGGCTTAGATATAGAGCCAATATGCAGACCAAACTTAGAAGATGTTGATTTTTATTATAATGAAGACACCTTTAAGTCTATAAAATCTTTAACTAAAAAGATTAAAAAAAGCAACAAAGGACTAAGTATTCTATACGGAACAAGAGGAACAGGTAAGTCAACACTAATTTATTATTTAAGTGAGTGTATTGATAGAAATATTATCTACATACCAAATAATATGCTAGATGCTACTATAAGTAACCCTGAGTTCAAATCCTTTATAAGAAAGTTTAACAAACCAATTATTGTTATTGATGATTGTGAGATGATATTTAATGAGATGTTTACAAAATCAAATATATATGTAAACAATCTTTTGCAGATGGTTGACGGTGTTACTGCAGATTCTACACCAGTGAATATAATTACTATCTTTAATGTAGATGAAGAAGAAGAAATAGATCATAATCTATTAGATTGTAATGCATTACAAAGTGTTATTTATTTTGATTATTTAAGCTCAAAAGAAGCAAATGATTTAAGTAAACACTTAGACCATAATAAGAAATATAAAACTAAAACAAGATTAGTTGATATAATAAAGAAAAACAAACCTAACGGTTATAAAAAAATAGGATTACACTAATGAAAATTAATGAGTTAGATGATGAAGAGATTCTAAATTTCCTAATGACTAGTGACTTTGAGGATAACTACTCACCAACTGAATTAAAATATCTTTTAACAAAGTGGAGATATTTTCATAGACACTTTCAAGGTATTTCTAATAGAGAAAAACTAGCTTTGGAAGGTGAACTTAGTCATACTAAGGATATGTTAGAAGATAAAGAAAATCAAGTCTTAAATCTTCAAGTTGACTTAGCAAATAAGCAAAATGTAATTAACTCTTTGAAGAGTAGAAAACTAACGTGGAAAGAACGTTGGTCAGGAAAAATAATTGATGAAAATGAAAATTGATGAATTTAAGAAATTAGAACAAAGAATAAATAACCAAAACTTTAATCAAAGTTATAAAACTATTAATATAGTTATGACTTTCTTATCATATTTTGGACATGTTGCATCTATATTCTTAGCTTACTTTATGCTATCTAAGATTATTTCAGGTGCAATGGATGCTAACTTAATAATTGCAGGAGTTGCTTCTGTAATTATATTAGCAGGTATAGAACTATTGAAGCGTGACATATTTGATAAGTTTTCAATTCAATTTCTAAAGTTAAAAGGATTGAAAAAAGAAGTTCTTCCACTTTTCTTTTTAAGTATGCTAATTATTAGCTTATCTTTTTATGCTTCAATAAAAGGTGCTGCAGAGTTTTCGTCTAAGAGTGATAATATAGAAGCTGAAAGTAAAGAAACTATTAAAGTTTATAATGATAGTATTACTAAGATTTATAATAATGATATTAAAGGTTTAGAAGACTCTTTCAAGTCAAAGGATGAAATGCTTACTAACTTACAGAGCTTAGCAGTTACTCAGAAATTATCAAGGGACCAGAAAGCAACAATTGCCGATTTAAGTAAGCAAAAAGCAGAGTTAGATCAAAAGATAAAAGATAAGCAAACTGAATTAAATACCAAATTAGAAGAACACGCAAAATCGGTTGGAGCTGAATCGGTAAATAAAAAAGAAGATAATAGTAAAAACTCTTTAATGTTTATTATTTTATCAACACTAATTGAGCTAACAATTCTTGCTGGTGTTTATTTTAATGAGTATTATAAATTTAGATCATATAGAGAATTTAGAGATCAAATTGAAAAAGATCCAAATTATCAGAAATGGCTATTGTATGATCAAATTTTAAGTGTTATCTTTACAGAAGATACAAAAATAAATCAAAAGCTTCCATCAGGAAAAGCAATTATTGATTTATGTAAAGTAAATGATATTATCATTCTTAATAAAGATGTTGCTGACTTCTTAAAAGTAACAAGTGGTTTAGGAATTATCAAAGTTAGTGGTAGTGTAAGATACTTTGCTAAAACAAAAGATGTAGCTATTGAAAAGCTAAGAAAACACTTTAATATCGAGTAATGAATTATATAGAAACACCTTTTAACTATACAGGTAGCAAGTTTAAGCTACTATCACAAATTTTACCACAGATGGATTTAAGTAAGAAAACATTTGTTGATGTTTTTTGCGGTGGTGGTTCAGTCTATACTAATGTTTTAGATAAGTATGAGTCTGTAATTGCAAATGACATCATTGCTGATTTAGTTGGAATACACCAAGGTTTGTTAAACTCTGATACTATTGTAGATTCAACTAAATCTTTATGTCCTGGTAAATCTAATCCAGAGGGATATGCTAAATTAAGAGAAGATTATAATAACAATCCGTCACCAGATAAACTTTGGGCGTTAATGTTGAGCTGCACTAACAATATGATTAGATTTAATCAAAAGTTTAAGTTTAATCAAACTTATGGTGACCGTGGATTTTCTGATGCAACTCAGAAAAAAGTTGATAACTTTGTTAATCATATTAGAAAATATAATAATATAGAATACTTATCAATACCTTTTGATCAAATTGAAGTAAATTCTGATATGATGATTTATTGTGATCCACCTTATGGTCGAATAAAAGAAGAAGATGGTTCGCTTGGTAAAAAACAAATTTCGGAAGCAGGTTATAATGCTTTTTGGAAAAAAGAAGATGATATAAACCTTTATAACTTTTTAGTTAATGCTGATAGAATTGGTGCAAGTTTTATGGTTTCTGGTGTATTACATCATGATGGTAAAACTTGTTGGATGTTAGATAAACTAATTAAAGACGGGTTTAGATATAAAGTTATAGAATATGACTATAACAAAGTATCTAGAAAAGGAGATAAAGAAACAACAGAAGTAATAATTACAAACTATGAAAACTAAAAGAGATTACACTAAAGCAATTGTATGGATAGGCTTGTCATTAGTGACTATAGCTATTTGGACTTTTATTCTTAGAAATGTATAATATGAATATACAAGAATTAATAAACAATTTTGAGTCATTCGGTTACTATATTAATGTAGATGAACAAATATCTTTATTAGAGACAGTAAAGGCACGTTTTGATAAAGATTATATTAAAGATGAAAGAAAAGAAAGAGTTTGGCATGTAACTTGGAATGATTCTTATCCACTAGGAACAAAAAATCATTTATCATTTACAATATTTGAGTGTATTGAAGTTTCACATGCAGGTGTTTCATATAAAAAAGATGAAAATAAATTTTACTACTTTTATAGTTTTGATGTAGGACCTAGTGACGTATATGATAGTGATAATCTTAAAGATTTATTTGAGGATATTCTATCTGATATTAAGAATAAAGTAAAAAGCGAGGATATAGCTATGATAAGAGAATTAAAGTTATATGAATTAATATAAAAAAAAGAGAACATCTAGTTCTCTTTTTTATTTGTATTTATCGTATTCACCATTATTAAAATTAAGTAAAAACCTTCTAATAGAATTTGATCCTGTCGAAAGTGAATGTGTTATATTTTTATGATTTAATAATATTTTTATTATATCATTTACTTTTACTCCAACCTTGTTATTAACTAACGGTTTTCTTTGTGGTTGATTTCTATTTTCATTTAGTGATACCGTTACTTTCTTAGAAAGTTTTACCTTAAATTGATCTTCCCATGGGATAAATAAGTTACCTTCTGCAACAACTTCTAATTTAATTGTACCGATTTCACCTTCTTTTAAGATTCCTAATTTCTTAATAGGAACAATACATTTACCATTTCTAATTTCACCTGGGAACATTAAAGACCACTCATCTGATTCAACAATAATTCTTGCATAAGTTTCTTCTGGTGAAGAACCTTCAATAGCAATATCACAAACAAACTCTTCATTTATATCTTTATAAAGTTTGTAATAATTATCATCAGCAGACTCATTAGTGTGTATTGGTGCTGGGACAAACTCTTCGATATGAGTTCCCATAACTTGTTCTGGTTCTTTATACTCTGGTTGTTTAGGAGTTACTTCATTTGTTTGAGTTAATTCTTTTTCAGCAACTGGTGCTTGAAAATTAGTTACTTCTGTTGGTACTTTTTCTTCTTCAACTGATTCTTTAACGATTGGTTTAGAAAACTTACCGCTTAAAAATTCGTCAAAATTAAAAACATCTTCCATAATTTATATTATTTTGTTTTAGTATATATTAAAATTAAAAATTCACTTTTATACTTATTGATTCTCTTATGCTACTTTTCACAAATTTCTCAAATTCGGTAGCAGTTACTTTAATTTTACTTTCATTTACTTCAATTGATTTATCATATTCGATTCCTTTATAATTACAATAAAGCTTAATAACTCTTTTAACTTTTTCTTCTCCAAAGTCTTTTCTTACCTTAGCCCAAGGGTTACCTTCAACATAAGCAGCATAGTCTCCACCACCTCGTCTTACGGCTTCTTCTATCTCTATAAGAATTGCTACATCCTCCCAAAGATAATTTGTTTCTTCCCAAACAGAATCAAC
>JACCDV011222765.1_pt1 | contig 10439 bp, 10 predicted proteins | sample 7446131 | NCBI WGS metagenome assembly JACCDV01 (sample SAMN15323448, study PRJNA562643) | freshwater metagenome | isolation source: river surface water | place: USA:Blue River Watershed | collected 2017-08-17
GCAGAAGAAACCGCAGCAGAAGATGTTCGCGCAGATTTTATTAATAAGGCGAAGATATGAGCGATGTAGATAAGAACCAACCAGATGATGATGCTGGCGTCTATGTAATCTCAGTTGCCGCTGAGATCTCTGGCATGCATCCACAAACCTTGCGTCAATATGACAAGTTAGGTTTAGTCTCACCATCACGCACCGAAGGTCGTAACCGTCGTTACTCGCTTCGCGATATTGCTTTATTACGCACTGTTCAAAAATTAGTTGGCGAAGGCATTAACCATGCAGGTATCAAGCGAATCATTGAACTGGAATCTGCAATGGCCAATATGGCAGTTGAGGTTGCACAGCTGCGCATCGAAGTTGATGCTCTACTTAAAGAGAATCCACCTAAAGGTTTACCAACTCGTCGCAAGCGCGAAGTAATCGTTTACGACGAAGAACAGTAATTACAAGAAATTAATTCTTCCCGACCACTTGCCTAAAGTTGGTTCAACCGGTGATTTCAAAACCTTTTCAATAACCGTTGCATAGACATCACGGAAATCTGTAGTCACCGCTAAATCATTCTTATACAAATTCTTCAGCGATGGCTGCTCTCCGTAGAAGCCACCCTTTACAGAGTTACCAATAACAAACATCGGTCCTGAAGTTCCATGATCTGTTCCCTGTGAACCATTTCCAACAACGCGACGACCGAATTCGCTGTAAACCATGATCGTTACATCATTGCTGCGAGTAGTTGCCTTGAGTTGTCCCATGAAACGTGACAATGAATCTGAAACAACACCCAACAACTCTGCTTGAGCATTTGCCTCATTAGCGTGGGTATCAAAACCACCTAAGGAAACTGACCAGACCTTTGTTGGTGATCCAGCAGCGATCAGCTTGGCCACAACATCTAACTGCTGGGCCAAATTGCTATCTCCGCCAGCGTTTCCGCCATTAGTTGTAGGCAAATCAGGCGATACCGGGGCTGGTGCTTTAAGCACCGGCTGCACATTGGTGGAAACGCTAAATAAATTGCGCATCGATGTTGCAGCAGCTGCCATCAACTTTGAATCCTTATTGGATGGCTTTGATAACTGCGCACATTGATTAGCCAAGGTTCCCTTTGGAATTACTAAACCACCCAGCGGTAACGCAGAACCGCTGCGCTTTGCACCTGCGAGCATCGGAGGCAATACAGAACCTAAAGAGATTGCAAGCATTGGATCTTCACTTTGTGAATCAACCCAACGACCTAACCATCCAGTGTTGATGTGTTTTGCAGGCGATGCTGTCTGCCATTTAGCCATCGAAGAAAAGTGTGAGTGATCAGGGTTTGGATAACCAACACCACGAACAATCGCAACCTTCTTTTGATCCCACAGCGCCTTCAAACCCTTCATCGCTGGATTCAAAGCAAGCTCTGCATCAAGTGGCAAAACCTTGTCAGCTGAATAAGAAATTTCAGGACGTGATGAGTAATAAATTGGATCTGTATAAGGAACAACGGTATTCAAACCATCATTACCGCCATACAAAGTAACAACGACGAGAATCGGAGTATTTGCTGGCAATGGTCGATCTATTGCAGCTTGTGCAATCTGATCAATACTTAGCAACGGCGCTGCAGCACCAACTGCAACTGCACCTGATGTGAGCTTTAAAAACTTTCTGCGAGTGACTGTATCCATGGTCGTCTCCTATGCACTCACGATGTATTCAGGGCTGCATAAAGCTAATAATGCAAACTGTGCCGGATCAGATTGCGCATCGCGAAGTGCGGCCTTAGTACGCGGACTCCATTCGGCAACACCTAACCAATTCGCGCTTTGCATAATGCGTTGTGCGGGTGTCAATGATTTCAAAACTCGTAAATCACTTTGCTTGATCAGCCAGGTTGCAAAAGCGATTCGATACTGCGCCGAAGCTGATGAGAGCCAGGCTTCGCCCGCTGGCCAACCACCGACATTAGGCGGTGAAAATGGCACCTGGCCAAGCTTTTCTAGGTAATTGATCATCTGCGCCGGAGTCTTCAACGCAGAAGGTGTTAGCTCTAAAGCACGGCAAGCAGAGATAAACCATTCAACGGGTGACTTCACCATCGCATACTTTTCATCGCGCATCACTGAATCATTTGCCATCGCACCTACCGCAGCTGAAATCTCACGGCTCTTAAATGCGCTCTTGGCAGAAAAATTAGCAGGCATATCTTCGGTGCTTGAAATAAATCGGTACCACAAACGCTCTGCAATGAATTGTGCGCTGTCATCGCGAGCTACTAAGAAATCAGCCAATGAATCACCAGTAAAGACCGCAGTTGTACCAAGAAGATTTACCGGGTTCTTGTCACGACGGTTTTGATTGATCGTTACTGCGCCGCTACTACGAACAACCTGATACCCAGTCAAAGAACGAGAAATGTTTTTAACATCATCTTCGGTGTAACGACCTACACCTAAAGTAAAGAGCTCCATTAATTCGCGACCTAAATTTTCATTAGGTGCCTTTACCGTGTTGTCCTGACCATCCAACCAAAACTGCAGCGCACCATCATTGAGCATCGCCTTAGTCATACCTGCAAAGTTTCCAAGACAGTAAGTGCGCAAAGTTTTATTTTGCACAAACAGCGGCATCGCATAATTCAACTTTTGAACTGATGTTGCCCAATGTCCATGCCAAAACCAGGTCATCTTTTCTGTAAGACCATGATCACTTGCCGCCATGCGATCTAGCCACCACACAACCATTTGCTGAATTTGATAACGCATTTCAATTGCAAATGGAACAATCTCTTTGGTGTTTGGCTTTGGTCGTGGGCCTAGATCTGTAATCTTCGGTTCAACAATCGCTGCCGCACCTGCATCACTTGCAGGAACTGTCAGCAATCGCGAACGTGTAGTTGAAACACCATCTGCCAGTGCTTGGGCGTACTCACCCGGACGCGGCCCGAATCCGAAGCGGTGGAATAACCGCGATATTTCTAGCCTTTGTGCATCCATGTAATGAGAGTAAACCCGTATTTGGCCCGCGGTACAGTTCCCCCATGAATTCACGCCAAACACTCAGAGAACAGATCCTTACAAAAGCGGTTGTACACGGGAAAGTCATTCTTTCTAGTGGCAAAGAGGCTGATTACTACGTGGATCTTCGTCGCGTGACTCTGGATTCAGAAGCAGCTCCACTTGTTGGCCAAGTGATGCTGGATCTAACTGCAGATCTTGATTACGACGCAGTTGGTGGATTAACCCTTGGCGCAGATCCTGTTGCAACAGCAATGATGCATGTTGCAGCTCAGCAAGGAAAGAAGATTGATTCATTTGTAGTTCGTAAAGCTGAAAAGGCGCATGGCCTGCAACGTCGCATCGAAGGTCCAGATGTAAAGGGCAAGCGTGTTCTTGCAGTTGAAGACACATCAACAACAGGTGGTTCAGTTCTTACCGCTGTTGAGGCATTAGTAGAAGCTGGCGCAATCGTCGTTGGCGTTGCAGTAATTGTTGAACGCGGTGCAGAGCCAAAGATTAAAGAGGCGGGTTATGAATACCGCGCCGCTTATCAGCTATCTGATTTAGGCCTGTAACGCTTTGATTGGCGCTCTTTAAAGATTTCAATCAAGAGCGGAATAGAAGTTCCAATCACAATGACAGTCACGATTCCAACGATGAAGTAATTGCCATTCTCTTTAAACACATCGCCTAAGAAGTAACCAATTCCCATCGCAACCTGAGTCCAAATGACCGCACCAATTGCATTCCACGTTGAAAATGTCTTGCGATCTAAATTAGCTATCCCACATGTTGGATTAATTAATGTGCGTGCAAATGGAATAAAGCGGCCAAAGACCAACGCCTTGCGCGGACCATAAGTTGCTAAATACTTTTCAACTTTATGAACCATCTTTTGATTAAAGAAACGACTTTCTGGTCGATCAAAAAATGGTCGGCCATACCTTTTTCCAAACCAATAACCGACTTCGCCACCAACAATTGCTGCGATCGGTGCTAATGAAAACAACAACGGAGTTGATAACTTGGCATCTCCCAGAGCAACAGCTCCCGAGCCAGATGCGGCAATACCCGCCAAGAAGACGACCTCGCCGCCTGGAAAGACCAAGCCAATAAGCAGACCAGTCTCCATAAAGATGATGCCGAGGACTCCGACCAAGCCCAGCGTTGAGACGACCGAGGTTGGATCTAAAAGGTTCATACGGTCAGGCTATCCCACGCTCGGGGTGAGCCCGAGTTACCAAATCGTTGTACTTATACATACTTTTACACGGGCTGCGACCTTGCTCATGCGAAGCGCTCGCACAAGAATTACCCCACCACGGGACGCGGGTTTCATATGGAACTCGGACCGCTGACCCCTTAAGGATAAAAATGAAAAGAAAAGGTCTTCTTGCAGTAACTGCTGCAGCTGCTCTTTCTCTCGTAGCTTCAATGGTTACAGTAACTTCAGCATCAGCTGCAGTTAACTGTGATCCATTCACAGGTTACAAGGGACTAAAGGGCAAGACAGTAACAATCTTCACTTCAATTCTTGAACCAGAACTAACAACACTTCAGACTGCATGGAAAGATTTCACAACATGCACTGGTGTAAAGATCAAGATCGAAGGATCAAACCAGTTCGAAGCATTGCTACCAGTTCGCGTAAAGGGTAACAACGCTCCAGATCTAGCATTCATCCCACAGCCAGGTCTTCTAGCAAAGCTAGTTGAGACAGGCAAAGTAAAGCCAGCTCCAAAGGCTGTTGTAGCAAACGTTGACAAGTTCTGGTCTAAGTCATGGAAGGCGTACGGAACCGTAAAGGGTAAGTTCTACGCTGCACCATTCGGATCAAACATGAAGTCACTTGTTTGGTACTCACCAAAGCAATTTAAGGCAGCTGGTTACACAGTTCCTACAACATGGGAGCAGATGACAGCGCTTGCAGACAAGATGGCAGCAGATGGAAAGATTGCATTCTGCGGTGGTCTAGGTTCTGGTGGAGCAACAGGTTGGCCAGCAACTGACTGGGTAGAGCAGATTGTTCTACGCGATCACGGTTCAGCTGTTTACAACGGTTGGGTTAACCACACAATCAAGTTCTCTGATCCACGCATCGTTTCATCAATGCAGAAGGTTGCATCATGGATGCAGAACCCTAAGTGGGTTGGAAACGTAAAGGGAATTGCAACAACAACATTCCAGGATGCAGGTAAGGATATTCCTGGCGGTAAGGGTTGCATGATGCTTCAGCAGGCTTCTTTCTACGGAAATATCATTGCTGAATCAGGCGCAACAATCTCACCAACAGGTGATGCATTTGCGTTCTACCTACCAGCTACAAACTCAAAGGTAACTGTTCCTGTTGTTGGTGGTGGAGAGTTCACAGCAGCTTTCTCATCACGTCCAGAAGTACAGGCAGTACAGGCTTACCTATCATCAGCAACATTTGCTACATCACGTGTACAGCTTGATAACTGGATCTCTGCGAACAGCGGTGTTCCTCTAGCTGCATACAAGAACGCTGTAGACAAGCTTGCTGCAACATACCTAGCAAATCCAAAGTCAACATTTGGATTCGACGCTTCTGACTTGATGCCAGCAGCTGTCGGTGCAGGTTCAATGTGGCGTGAGTTCACAGCATGGTTCGGTGAAGGTAAGTCAATTGCTGATGTAACAAAGGCAATCGACGCTTCATGGCCTAAGAACTAATAAGCACAAATAAGTAATACGGAGGAGGTCACCTTTACGGGTGGCCTCCTCCGCACTTACAATTCCAAATAACCAATAACATTCGATAGAAAGGCGAAGAAAGACAATGTCAGATTTCTTGTCAGAAAATCTTCCTAAGTTCGCCTCGGTGTTTACCGCTATCGGTGCTTTCTTTATTGTTCTTGGTGTCATCTTTGCAATTGCCGGTCGTGCAAATGGTAAAAAAGCTCGTCCCATCGCTCTCATAATTCTTTTGGGGCCTGCATTGGTTTTACTTCTTGCTGGACTTGTAATTCCAGGTGTTCGCACAATCTTGTTTAGCTTTATGAACCCTGATTCAAATACATTTATTGGTTTAGATAATTACCGTTGGATGCTTGAAGATCCAAATATTAAAGTAATTATGGTTAACACCATTTTGTGGATTTTGGTTGTGCCTCTATTTACTGCAGCACTTGGCTTGTTGCTTGCGGTCATGCTTGATCGCATTAAACATGAATCCATTCCAAAATCACTGCTATTTATGCCTATGGCGATCTCATTTGTAGGCGCATCAATCATCTTTAAGTTTGTTTATGAATATCGCGAACCAGGTGAAGTTCAAATCGGTTTGCTCAGCTCCATTGTTGAGTTCTTAGGAATGACACCAAGTGACTGGATGCTTTCCAAGCCACTTAATACATTCCTATTGATGATCATCTACGTCTGGACCCAAATGGGCTTCGGAATGGTGATCCTGTCAGCTGCGATTAAGGGAGTACCTGCAGATATCGTCGAGGCTTCAGCGCTAGATGGCGCACACGGCTGGCGTTTATTCCGCAACATCACCTTCCCAATGGTCAAGGGAACCTTCATTGTGGTCCTGGCAACCGGCGTTGTTGGCGCGCTAAAGGTTTTCGACATTGTTCGCACAATGACAGGCGGAAACTTCAGTACCAACGTGTTGGCAAATGAGATGTATTCACAGACCTTCGTTCAATTTGATCAAGGAAAGGGATCCGCTCTAGCTGTCATCCTCTTCTTGTTAGTGACACCAATTCTTATCTACAACATCCAATCATTGCGAAAGGAGCGTGCCCACTAATGGCAAAGAAGCTGGCAGAGCACACACCCGGTCGCAAAATCTTCTCAAGCAAGATTGCAACTGTAGTTGTTTGGGTTACAACCATAATCTGGACTATTCCAACATTGGGATTACTTGTTACCTCTTTCAAGTCAGACAAGGACATTCTTGGCGAGGCGTGGTGGACGACTCTGTTAAACCCAAAGTTCACTCTTGATAATTACAAAGGCGTTTTCTTTGGAGATGAGACACAATCATTAAGTACAGGCGTTCTTCCATATTTCATTAACTCAATTGTTATTACCTTGCCGGCCACAATCTTCCCGATTGTTATCGCAACGATGGCCGCTTATGCCTTGGCATGGATTCGTTTCCGCGGTAGCAACTTCCTATTTTTCTCGATTTTTGCCCTACAAATCGTGCCTTTGCAGATGGCTTTAGTTCCACTGCTTTTGTTGTTTACAGGTGGCGCACACATCGGTTCTGTTCAGATCTTCCCAGCGTTAGGCATCGCCGGAGATTTCGCAGGTATTTGGTTACCTCACACAATGTTTGCTCTGCCATTGGCGATTTACTTGTTGCACAACTTCATCGCAGGTCTGCCTCGCGATTTGATGGAGGCTGCATATGTTGATGGTGCAAACCACTTCACAGTCTTCCGCCGAATCGTTCTACCTCTAGCAATCCCTGGCATCGCATCAATCGCGATCTTCCAGTTCTTGTGGGTATGGAACGATCTACTAGTTGCGCTGACATTTGCTTCAGGTACTGAAGAAGTTGCGCCAATTAACAGCAAGCTTGCATCACTGGTTGGTCAATACGGTTCTGGATACACACAGCTATCAGCAGGTGCATTCATTACCATTGCGATTCCGCTAATCGTCTTCTTCTCACTACAGCGTTACTTCGTCCGCGGTCTTCTTGCGGGCTCAGTTAAATAGACCAGCCTTAAATATCTGCGCCGTTGTTCTTAATCTGATCGCGGTACCAGTACCCAGAATCTTTAATGATTCGCTTTTGCGTTTCAAAATCAACATGGACAATTCCAAAGCGCTTGTCGTAGCCAAGCGCCCATTCAAAGTTATCCATGAGCGACCACTGGTAGTAACCCTTTACCGGTGAACCCTGGGCAATGGCATTTGATACAGCCTTTAAATGTGTGTGTAGGTAATCAATGCGACGCTGATCAGCAACTTGACCTGAAGCATCAGGACCTTCATCGTAGGCAACACCATTTTCAGTAATGAAAAGCGGTGGCAACTTATCGCCATGTTCTTTGTGCCAACGAACCAAGAGATTTTCCAAACCAGATGGTGTCAACGGCCAACCCATATCGGTCAGCGGTCCACGCGGGGTTTCATCAATATCCAAGTCAAAAAGCCCGGAAATAGAGTGCCATTCAGGCTTTCCACCCAATGATTTACCGATGCGGTTATCAAAGTAGTAATTGATTCCGATGAAATCATTCTTAACCTGCGCTGCCTTCATATCGCCATCTTTAATGACCGAAGTCAGCTCATCACCATATGAATCAATCAAGATCTGCGGATATGTGCCATGCATAATCGCATCCATCCAGAAACGATTTTGATGCGCATCTCCAATCGCTGCAGCATGTGCCTGAATCGGATCGTTTGGATCATCTGCAACATGGTTTGCCTGATTGAGAACTGGTCCAGTCAAAATATCGCTACGCACCGCACGCATCGCATTGGTAGATGCAGCATGTGCCAACACTGTGTGGTGTGCTGCCGCAAATGCAGAACGACGATCAATAATTCCCGGTGCGTGAATACCGATTCCATATCCAAGCCAAGCAACAACCCAAGGCTCATTGATCGGTGAAAACTTCTTAACTCGATCACCAAAACGCTCAACGACCGCTGTTGAATAATCTGCAAAGTGATTCACAATGTCGCGGTTTACCCAACCACCTTTATCTTGCAACGCTTGCGGTAAATCCCAGTGGTACAAAGTTGCTAGAGGTTCAATACCTGCTTCTAGCAATCCATCAATTAAGCGATCGTAAAAATCAAAACCGCGTTCTTCGCGGACGCCATCGCCCTTTGGAAACATACGAGGCCACGCAAATGAGAAGCGATACCCCTGCAGACCAAGCTCTTTCATGATCGCAATATCTTCTGGGTAACGGTGATAGTGATCATTGGCAACATCACCGGTGTCACCCTTTGCTACCTTGCCAGGTGTTTTACAAAATGTGTCCCAAATCGATGGACCGCGTCCATCAACATTGGCTGCTCCTTCAATTTGATATGAAGATGTTGCAGCGCCCCAGATGAAATCCTTTGGAAAAGTAGCCATGTGACAAGCCTATGGGCAACGCCCCCATATGTCAGTAAACTTCCGAAATGAGCCAATTACGCCAATATTCACGGGCCCGCATAGCGATAACCACCGCCTTCATTATCAACGGATCTATCGCCGGAACCTTTTACTCACGCATCGCCGACATCAAAGAGCAGCTTGATATCTCAAACAGCTTGCTGGGTTTTGCACTGCTAGTAGTTTCAATCGGCGTACTAGTTGGCCTTGGTTTCTCAGGAAAGCAATCCGCAAAGCGTGGAAGTGCACCAGTTACCTTTTATGCAACTTATGCATTAGGTGCGGCCCTGTTATTGGTGGGTGCAGCAAATAATTACCTAACTTTGTGTCTTACCTTCTTAGTTCTTGGCGCTTGCCTTGCAACGCAAGATGTTGCAATGAACTCACACGCAATTGTTTTAGAACATGAAGCAGATAAGCGTTACATGAGCACCTTCCATGCCATGTTTTCCTTAGGCGCACTGGGTGGCGGCGTCATCGGGGGTTGGTTTTCGCAACACGATATCGATTTGATGCGCCACGCAGCTTTCATCGCAATGTTGGTATTTCTTGCAAACTTTTTTGTGCGCAACTGGTTCCTGCCAGCAGAGCTAGATCAACACCCACTTGAAGGTAAGAAGAAGATCAAGAAACCAAAACTATTTCTTATCGTTGGTTTGTTAGGACTATGTGCGGCAATCGGTGAGGGCTCAGCAGGTGACTGGGGTGCAATCCTTGCGCGTGACACATTTGATGCAACGCCATTTGTTTCAACACTTCCATATATTTGTTTCTCTGCAGCAATGGTGATCGGTCGTTTGTTTGGTGATCGCCTCGCAGCCAAGTACGGTCCAATGAATTTAATTATTGGTGGCGGATTAATCGCAGGTATCGGTTTAGGTTCCGGATTATTAATCGGTGGAATCGGTGGCGTGATCTTTGGTTGGCTTGCAGCGGGCATTGGACTTTCAACTGTGATTCCAATGTTGTTTAGCCAAGCTGGTGAAATCGCCAAGAACCGCTTCGAAGGCCAATTCGCTCCATCAGAAGGCGTTGCGATGGTTTCCGGTATCGCCTACTTCGGCTTCCTGGTCGGCCCACCAACCCTGGGCTTCCTGGGCGATGCCATTGGCCTGCGCTGGGCGATGCTGGTCCCTGCGGTTTTGGCGCTAGTGATGGCCCTCGGATCCAAGCCCGTCCTGGGCGGCAAATAACCCCTATCTGCAGGTAATAGATAAGTATAAATTTGCCCGATTCAGGGTATCTGCGCTTACACTTCGTCAGTCTCGCGCCTGACCCTCGATTTAGGGCGCCTGTAACTCCAACGGAGGAGAACCTATGCGTGCTTCAAGCACCGTATCACTGGTCCAAGTAAC
>JACCDV010204937.1_pt1 | contig 10438 bp, 10 predicted proteins | sample 7446131 | NCBI WGS metagenome assembly JACCDV01 (sample SAMN15323448, study PRJNA562643) | freshwater metagenome | isolation source: river surface water | place: USA:Blue River Watershed | collected 2017-08-17
CGCAGCGGAAACTGTTTGCAGATGACCGTAAATTTCATTTTATGGCTGAGAATGATTTTGCAACCAATGGTAATGATGGAATGGCCATGTTACAAAATACAAGGTGGAGCATTGGCTCTGAATGGCGATTGGGGTATCATGGTTTCCATGGCTATGAAGTGGAAACACACATTGGTAGGTACATTGGTAAAATGCAGTGGCTAATGCCATTTATCGGCTTTGATTGGCGATATAGAAAGTTTGGAATAGATGAACAGGAAACAAATCTATTTGGGCAATCAAATAGTAAGGACCTAAGAAGTCTTGTTGCGGTCGGTGTAAATTACACGTTGCCGTTACTTATTGTAGGACAAGCTGAAATCTATCAAGATGGAAATATTCGTTTTCAACTTATGAGAGAAGATATGCCTATTACCAAGCGACTTAGAATGAGTTTTATGCTTAATACCGATAAGGAATATATGGCCGGTTTTCGTTACATTGTAAACAAAAACATGGGAATTACATCACATTATGATAGCGATATGGGATTTGGTGCTGGAATTACTTTTTCGTACTAAAAACATTTAAATTGTATATTAATAGAATTTAAAATAACAAAATCATGAAAAAAATTATTGTTTTAAACCTCTTATTGGTTCTTTCTGTTGGTGTTTATGCCCAACACCAAAACCATCAACCCCCAGCCGATACCAGTAAAACAGCGGTCAAACCCAAAAGTCCAAAAATGACGGCAATGGCAATGGTAGGCACAAATCACGTACATGTAGATTACGGTTCGCCGAGTGTGAGAGGTCGGAATATTTGGAATGGTTTAGTTGCCTATAATCAAGTATGGTCATCGGGAGCTCACAAGGCTACCTGGATAGAATTTGGTCAGGATATACTAGTTGAAGGTAAAGTTATTCCCAAAGGTAAATATGGATTTTTTACTATTCCAGGAAAAGAAACTTGGACTTTGATTTTGAGTAAAACGTGGGATATGCACTTAGCAGATGATTATAATGAAGAAAATGACATCATACGAATCAAGGTAAAACCCACAAAAAATGATAAGTTAATTGAAGCACTTACATATGAAGTATTACAAACAAATGCCATTGAAGGTAAATTGAAAATGAGCTGGGAATATTTAAGTGTTGAGTTTCCATTTAAAAATAAGTAATTGATTTTTTTGAGGAAAAATGGCTGATTTCCAACCTCCAAAACCAACTCTTGGCACATTCTTGGCACAAAACGAAAATGTCAGGTAAATCGGTCCTCGAAAAAGGATAAAAAACCGTAACCCTCTACTGACCTCGAACCACAAAATCCATCATTAAAACCTCCATTTGATTCAATAGACCACATTTATCCTAATCCTTGTGATGTAGGGTTGTAAATTCACGAAGAATTAGGTGTTGAAAATTGAAGTACGATATGCATTGATGACTTCATGTAACTTACAGGAAGTAAACCTAATCCTCTAAATCATCCACATCATAATCCTCGAGATTGAGTTCAAAGTCTTCATCACTTAAATTAATATTCCTTCTAAGTGGACCGGTATAGAACATGTTTCCATTAACAAATTCAATGTGTTGTTGCTGGATTGCTGAAATTATCGACAGATTAAAAATTAGCTCTTTCAACGAGGTACTTGTAATTGCCACCATGTCGTTTTCTTCCAGTTTTAGTTCTTCTAATACTTTGTAGAACAACGCTTCATAGAATCTAACCTCCTTTAGAAGTCCAAGGTTTCCAATTGTTTGCGAGGCATCAGGATTAGTAAATGTTATATTCAAGACCTTTAGTTTTGATAAATTCTCACTGTCAAAATTGTCTTCTATCTGAGTAAATCCTTGTAATCTCATTTCCGTGTATTCTTTACTTTCAATTCGTTTATTATGTTTTGAGAGAGCCGTTCAAATTGGGATTCTGAGAGAATGATTTTCTTCGAAATAGTCTTAGTCTTGTTGTTATTTTTCATAAATGTCCTTTACTATAAATACCGGAAAAATTGCCATAATTTTTAAAATGGGATTTCACCTTAAAAGGTATTCGTAAGGTTTTTAGGGGACTATTTTACCAGTTTGGTTTAATTTTTTGGCAGATTTTTATTTCCGTTAAGCCATTGAAACGGGTTTTTAAGGTAAAAAATCCCCTTATTCAATTTCGGATACGGGGACTTCCTCCAGGACCACCTGCAGGGACTCCCTATGGGCACCCTGTTTATGGTTCATTTTACCGGGATATTTGAACCTTGAAGTTATGATGAATTAAAAGGACTCAAGCAGAATTTAAATGCTAATAAATCCCAACTTTAACGCGGTCTTCTTAACTTTCATAATGGTAGTTAATGACTTTTTATCAGTCAAACTTGAGATTTGCCTAATACTAAGATTCCGCTTTAGAAGTTTGAGAACATCTTTGTGATTGGCTAGGAAGTCTTCATCAGAGACTACTTGACCTTTTTTGCGTCCCACTTTCCCTCCATTTGCTAAATAATTTCTGTAACCCGATTGAAAACGGACCTTTGTGGTTTCTGCCTCCATCGTAGCAACACTTGCAAGTATTTGCACCATGAACATTGTCATAGGGTTAACACTTTTATCAGGGTTAAGTGTCTCTAAATTATAGTTTTGGATGTAAAGCGATACTTTTCTGTCTATAAAGGTCTGGATTACTGATAATCCTTGAAGCACCGAACGAGAAATACGAGAGAGCTCACTTGTTAATATTTTGTCAATTGGGATTTGGCCACCAATCCCATGGTCAATATCATGTAATAGTTGATTTAAAACCGGTCTTTCTTCGTTTTTCTTGAAACCGCTGATTTTCTCTTCATATATGCCGACTAAATTGTAGCCGAGTCGAATAGCGTATTCTTTTAGTTCATTTGTTTGTCGGTCAGTGTTCTGCCTGTCACCTGTTGAAGATACTCTTGAGAAAATGACTACGTTCACTTGTTTGCGTTCCATATTATTTCTTTGAATTGATTTGGGCTAAAATACAGCGCAAAAATGACGTGCCGGAGTATTCCTCAAAGAATTTTATGGAACAGTTATTTTATTGGAACGAAACACTTAAATTGAAAATTCAAACGCACCTCCAATGGCAAAGAAAAAAGTTGAAGAAAACTTAGACGCATTGATTTTCATTGACACTAATATCTTTCTTGATTTTTACAGGATTCAAAACGCTAATACATCATTGAAGTATATTGAGGAAATTCTTAAACATCTTGACAAGATTATAGTAACAAGTCAGGTGGAAATGGAATATAAGAAAAACCGTCAAAAAGTGATAAGCGATACTTTAATGGAATATAATAAGTCGATACCTAACAGCGTTGCTCCTCCGTTAATCGTTCAAGATTATAAATCAACAAAAGCCTTACCCGATAAAATTAAAAGTATAATCAAAAGTAGAGAACAAATAACCAAACGGTTAGAGAAAATCATCCAAAGCCCTGATTCAGACAAAGTTTATGTTTCTCTAAACAAGTTATTTAAGTTTAAATCTATAATAAACCTTGATAGGGACAATACGCAGAGGTTTAGAATTAGAAAACTTGCGTATAAACGGTTCATTTTAGGTTATCCACCAAGAAAATCAACGGATAATTCAATTGGTGACGCTGTCAACTGGGAATGGATAGTAGATTGCTCAATTAAGACAAGTAAGCATATAATCATAGTTACAAGAGATACAGATTTCGGACTTAGATTGAATAAAGAACTTTTACTAAGTGATTGGTTGCGTCAAGAATTTAAAGAGCGTGTTTCTCGAACAAGAAAAATAATAATTACAGATAAACTTGCAAAAGCCTTTGAATTAGTAAAAATCCCAGTTACTAAAGAGATGAAAGACGAAGAGGAAAATTTATTGAATGAAGATTCTCCAATTAGTCAAATTGATTTATTACATGATAAAAGCGGATTATTTAGATTTAGTCATGATTTTACGAAATTGTATGAATATATCGAAAGAGCTAATAAGTCTAAAAAATTGTAATTGAGAATATTTTAAAAATGGTTTGAGTTTCAAACATGGGTCAATTCCCACCATACCAAATTACGGCGAAATCTATTCTAAAATAGACCTTGAATTTTGGCTGGTGATACCAGCATCTCAAATTTCAATTTTTTCACCTATTAAAAGTTACACCTACATCCTTTACGATAAAAACCTCCTTTAAATTACAGGAAGTGGGGTTTGATTTCTTAGCAATTCCTTAGCATTGAAGCCTTCCCTTTTTAATCCATTTTCGATATATTTATTAATACGGTAGGAATTAGTTAGTAGTGGAGCTGATTGATACCATAAAGATTTGATTACCCCCCTCATTAAAGTAACCGTCCACTACCGGTGAACTAATGGGGGATTTTTATTTACATGTTTTCTTATTTCAATGGTGGTATTAAAAACATTTACCCAAAAAGACATATTGACCTACCTAAACTGGTAAGGTTGATAAAGAATAATCCTGAGAAGTTTAAAATCGAAAAGGTTCGAGAACTTAGAAGGACCAGTATGGATTACTCAACCCCTAAGAGTTATTTACCTTATATTACACCCAATTGTTTGGTAAAGATTCGTAATCTAAAAGAATCGGACTACAATCTGATTACACCATCATCCTACATCTACTTTGATATTGATGACTACCCAAATTCACAGCAGTTAAAAGACCGGTTCATTATAGACTATGGACACGTAGCTTCACTTATTTGTATATCATGTAGCGGTGGCGGTATTTCTATCTTCTTTAAGGTATCAAATAATCTTAAGAATGAGCATGACTTCCTTATTGCTCGGCAATACATTATTGATAACATATTGGTTAATGAAAAGATTGATACCAATGCTGGTGGTATTGCACGTGCAATGTTTATTTCTTCTGACCCTGATTTATTCTTTAACTACGAGAATGAATTAGAGGTACCAGTGGCATTATTTAAAAAGAGCAAGAAGAAGATTGATAACTGCCGGTTGGAAGACAAAATATCTAATGGTGGTATGATACGTATCCATTGTGCACCCCAAGAACCATTTATACCCACCCCAATCAAAGAAGTTTTAGAGCAATTGATACTGGAAACTCCAGTAATTGTAGAGAACCCGGTAGTAGATTACAATGAAGTCAATTACGTTGAGATTCGGTTCCAATATCTTATTAAGGATGGATTGAAACATAAAACATTTACCAATATGACTCACAAGTTGTTATTCCTAAATCCTTCTGCCGATAAACATTTGCTCCTTTCATATCTCTATCATGTGAATGAGGAATATACCGGTAATAAAAAGATGGAACTAAGTGAGCTGATAGGTTTATTTGAAACCATATACCATGGTGCAACATTCCTCGGGAACTCTATGGTTAAACCGGTCCTTAAACGTATTCATTATAATAAGGATTGTGATGCAACATTCAACAAACGTAAAGTCTCGGGTAAGATTAGAGGGGTATTAAAAGAGAACGAAACTAAGCTAAAAATTAGGGCAGCAATTAAGGAGATGGAAGCCAAAGGTATCCCCATTTCCAAGTCAAGTATATCTAAACATTCAGGAATTCACCGGGGAACAATCATAAAACACATGGATACAGACCTTCATGACATAAAAAATATTATAGACGAAATCAACGATTCTATTGAATGAAGGCATATTTCAGCTTCCTTCAAATTAAAGGAAGAAAAAGTTGACAAAAATATTTGTATGAAAATAAAACTTCATATACATTTGTAAAAAATTACAAGGGAATGAAAAATAAGGATTCGGATAATAAGGAGGTAAAGAATAAAAACCTTAAAATGTTGGCACAGGATTTGGCAACATTAGACTTCAAAAACGGAAAGTCATTCATGGCATTTCCCGCTGATGAAATTGAAGGTATGACTTTACCTCAGATGATTTCCGCTTACGAGTCTGATAAATTCTCTGCTAATATTTTAGATGGGTTTAGAAAGAAGGTATTTGCGGAACGAGATAGATTGGTTCAAGAGGTTTTAAATTTCTACACAACCAAACTTAACTTCAAGGATGCTGAGTCTTCTATGTCACCGGAAGAAATATTTCAAGTAATTGAAGAAAAGAAGATTCAGGTTAAACGACTTACTATGGTTCTTAAACCTGACTGCTATCAAACGATTACAAAAAAGGCGAATGGTGATGAATATGACTTGGTTAAACTAAACTGGATTGGAGATGATGGAGATAAATTCATCAAGGTCTCAAAGACGTTTGGTTTGAAAGGGAAATTGGGATTAGAGTTTTCCATGAAAAAGGTACTTAAAGACTACTTCATGACGGAGGCAGAAGAGCTAACAGATTGGAAACAACAACAAAAGTTTGCCAGAGCAGTTAGAGCTGACCATGTTGCATCAATTGATGGTAAGACGTGGGTGTTTGAGTTCAAACTTAGTGACAAGAACGAGTTCATCAAAACTGCATTGAGGTTTGAGTTGTGGGATAACTACTATCAAACTTATCTAAATACAGGAACGAATTAAAAAAACGAGACGGATGAAAGTCCGTTTTTTAAGACCCAATTTTGGTTGACAAAATATTTTACCAACTTTTAAGAATTCATTAACAATTAAATTTTAAAGCATGAAAAATGTAATTAACGTAGAGGTTATCGAAGTTGATAACATCAAAATTCACCCTTTGCTTGAGCAATTTGTGAAACCCAAAAAGAAGGACCACATCGAATACACCATGAATCGATTGGGTCAGTTTACTCCATTACTTGGTAATCTTGTTGGAGACACCTTTTATGTAACAGACGGAATCGTCCGATTGGAAGTTGCAAAATCCTTGGGATTGAAAACTTTACAATGTCTGCACATTAACATTCCTGATGAGGATGCGGTAAAAATCAGATTAACCAGTAATCAGCGAACCAAAATGTCATACAGTGAGATGATGCATTATGGAGAGCATATGTTAGGTCTTCTTGGGAATTCCCAAGGTAAGAAAAGAGATTTAATGGGGTTTGACTTCATCGACAAGGATGAACATTATGGACTTGTGGGTAAAGAAAGATTTGAATTGGTCTGCCACTTGCTTGACTTACCAATCAAGGCATCATCATTACGAAAGTTGATGGAAATTAAATGGTTCGAAGATGAGAATCCGGGGAATAAAGTAGGGATTATGGATGGTTTGGAAAATGGGTTATATAAGATTGACAAAGCACATCAATTACTTGGAGAAAAGGCCAAGAAAGAAGCCAAAATTGCGGAAAGAAAGAGAAGAGATTATGAAGGAAAAGTAAATGATGTTAGTTTCCATTTGTTCAATACATCGTCATTAGACCTTTCAAATATACCGGATGGAATTATGAGAATGTTCATCCAATCACCACCGTATTGGCAACTTCGTGAATACAGAAATCAACCTGATTATTTTATCCATGGTCAGGAAAAAACCTTGGCCGAATACATTGAGAATGAGGTAAAGTTTTATCGGGGAGCTAAGAGAAAATTAGTATCAAATGGTGTAGTTGTGATTATCATTGGCGAGACTTACAGAGACGGTTATCAGGGTGTTTGCACCAAATTAGAAACTGCACTTGAGAAGGATGGCTGGTATATTCTTGATGTAAATACCTTTGTCAAGACCAATGCTAAGGCGACACCTCATGTGGCAAGATTTCTGAATTCGAAAGAAACCATCATCGTGGCAGGTTTGAAGCCAGCAACTGAAACGTTATTTAATGACGTCACAAGACCTTCTTCAATTGGGGAGTTCAAAGTGATTCCTGGTTCATCAAGAACCACTGGTAGTAAAGGGTTTTCAATGGCATCTCCTGAGTCATCCATTACCAATGTGTTTATTGAGTCAGTATTTCAAAAGTCAGAATACTCGGATGTTGATGATGAATTTTTTCACCAAGCTCCCACATCGGTTAACATCTACGAGAAATTCATCTTAGGCTACAGTAATCCAGGGGAAAATGTAGGGGAATTATTCCTTGGGAGTGGTTCCGGCTTGGAATCAGCAATTTTAAACGGAAGACATGGGTACGGCTGGGACGTAGACCATGAGTCAATTGACTTTTGTAATAAACGTCTTAATAAACGACTTGAAGAAAGAGAACAAGCGAAAGTCGAATTATCGATTGCCGCATAAACGATAGTGCCTACCTGTGGGTGTTTAGGATATTTAACCCTCATCAAACTTAAAATTATTTTATTATGCTTTTAGAGAAATTTTCTCCGACCAAAAATCTTGGATTTGAAGTTTATCAAAAACTTCGGTTCGAGTCCAAGTTCAACATCTGTTTAATGGCAGATAGAGACATGTTGAAACACTTCTATGGTATTGAATTTACCAACAAGGAGTGGGATGAATTTTTAAAATTGTGCGATGAATTCTACTTGGATAACAAACACAATTGGACAAATGAAGTCATTAAAAAATGGAAACGTGTTAAGTCTAAAAAACTTAACTCACAAAAGTTAGCGGCTTAGTTTGTATGATTAAATAAAAGGGCGTAGCCTTGCACTACGTCCTTTTAATTTATTTGACTATGATAAACATAAAGGATTCAACCAAGATTTTAAATTCAGGAAGTACCAAATATTCCAGTGAGGACATTGTTGAAATCAGAGACTTTTTATATGCTCTAGCACAGATAGAATTTGAAAACTACCTTATCGAAACAAACAAATCTGATAAATCAGAATGAACGTAATTGCATACGAGCGCGTCTCAACTGACGAGCAATCCAACTTTGGTTTCTCTCTCCAGCATCAAAAGAGTGTGATTAAAAACTACTGTGACTTCAAGGGGTATAATATCGTTGAAACGTTCACAGAAGACTATTCAGGTAAGGATTTTGATAGGCCTGAATGGAACAAGATTATGTCTCTTATTAAGAGCAAAAAGGGATTGGTCCAAAAAATCATTTGTCTGCGTTGGGACCGGTTCAGTAGGAATCAGATGCTATCCATGAAGATGATGGAGACCCTTCAAAAGTTAGGAGTTTCTATCGAAACCGTTGAAGAACAAATTGATACCTCTTCTCCTGATAGTCAGCTTATGATGAGTATCTTTTTGGCCATGCCAGAGATTGAAAATAGAAAGAATTCTATTAGAACAACCGAGGGGATGAGACGTGCTCGATTTGAAGGTAATTGGAATGGTTCTCCGCCTAAAGGTTATAGATACGTGCGTATAAATGGTAAATCCATTTTAGAACCCAATGAGCAAGCGCCACTTATTGCCGAAGCATTCACAAGAATGGCAAGTGGTGCATATTCAGCAGAAGATGTTAGAAAATGGTTGTACGAGAAAGGAATGGTTATGACCAAGAATAACTTCCCAACGATAATCCGCAACAAGGTATACATAGGTAAGGTATATGTTAAACCTTGGAAGAATGAACCGGAATCATACGCTGTTGGTAAACACCCTCCTTTAATTAGCGAAGACCTATTCCATCGTGCCAATGCAGTATTGGATGGTCGTAGAAAGAACTGGGATTTCGAAAGCGATAAGACAGACCTATATCCGTTGAAACCGTTTATGAAATGTCACATTCATCCGCATCGTTCGTTAACGGCCGCACCTTCAAAAGGTCGCAAAGGAAACCTGTATCATTACTATTTCTGTACGTTGTGTAAAGGAGCTGAGAGACACTCCGTTGAAAAGGTACATCAACAGGTTGAAGACGTACTAAAGTCCATTCAAATTTCCGCTGAGACGGTTAAATTATACCGAAAGGTGTTGGAGAGTATCTTTGACCGTGAAAGCGGTGCCAAGGTCAATGAATTGTCCAAAAATCAAGCTGAATTGGGAAAGTTAGAACAGAGAAATCAGAATATCCAAAATATGGTAATGGATGGAAAACTTGACCCTTCTGAATACCATAGAATGAAGGACATAAACGACCGAGAAATTGCTCAAATTAAGCACAAGGTTGAACACCTACAAGAACACGGTAGCACCTTTAAGAACTACATCAAAAAAGACGTTCCAATGCTTGAAAACCTTGTTTCTTTCTATCAAAAGTCGAATGGAGAGACAAAAAGAAAGATACTTGGCTGCATCTTTTCTGAAAAGTTCGTCTTACAAAATAAAAATGTTGCAGCCATAAAATACACTACTCCAATTCAGGTCCTATTGAACGTAAAGGGGGTTTTGGAGAGTGGTAAAACAAAAAAAGAGGTCGAAAATGACCTCTTTTTGAATCTAGCTCCCTCTCCTGGGCTCGAACCAGGGACCCCATGATTAACAGTCATGTGCTCTAACCAACTGAGCTAAGAAGGAATTTTGTTCCTATTAGGACTGCAAAAATAGGGGGCTAAATCATTAAATGCAAGATAGCCCCCTGTTTTTTTTGATTTTATTTCTTGTCAGCGGCCTTTTCTGCTGCTTTCGGATCCTTTTTCTTTACTAATTCCCCTTCTTTCAACTTCTTAGCTACTGTCGCATATGGACCTGA
>JACCDV010329894.1_pt1 | contig 10438 bp, 21 predicted proteins | sample 7446131 | NCBI WGS metagenome assembly JACCDV01 (sample SAMN15323448, study PRJNA562643) | freshwater metagenome | isolation source: river surface water | place: USA:Blue River Watershed | collected 2017-08-17
ACTTACCGGGGTCGGTTCACCGCCGACCCCATTGACCCGTTGAGGAGTTCCGTTATGAAATTTACAAATAATTCCGAGTTCGAGACCCGCGTTGCTTCTGTTATAGGTTCCAGCAAGGGTTGGCACGTTGTAGACCCCGACCTCGATGTATGTCCCGAAATGTATACCGAGTTCAGCCCCCTTGGCTGTGACATTTGCGTTGGCGGGGCTGGCTCGGTGACCGAAGTTCGCATTATCACCGAGGAAGTTGACGTTGAGTGCTGTGTATGCGACTCCTGCCGATACTCACTCGAGTATGGCATTGACGAAAATTAATCCTAAACCGTAGCCCCCCGGGGCGGTCACCCACCGCCCCACTTACCCTAAATGGAGACCCTGAAAATGAAAATCAAAATTGAACCAGCCTTCGTGACCCTGCTGAACCTCGATACCGCGACCGAGTCCGCGATAATGAAACAGCACCTTCCCCGCGCTAAGAAAATTGCTACCGCGACCAACCTGCTGACCCTGCTAGGTCAACGATACGGGTCCGCCGAGTCGGTAAATCATGCGGGGTCAACCGCTATGACCTCCAACCGTTGGCTTGACATTGACCCCAACCGGTCAACTCCTCAGCCCCATATCACCGAGAAAAATTCAAACAGTATGACCAGCGAGGTCGGCATATTGACCTCCGAAATTACGGTCAATGCTGACGTGACCTACGCCTTGTGTTATCAGCACATTCGAGTTTATATCCCACTTGACCCAGCCCATTCGGTCACGATATGGAAGGGGGTCACCGGTACTTACCCCGAGCGTACCCATCCCTGCATTTGCTTCTCGGTAGAAATCCAATAATACCCACGGGGCGGTCACCAACCGCCCCACTTACCACGTCAACTGAAGCCCGTTCCCATTGAGCGGGCATTGTATATAGGAGTTCAAATTATGCGCGTTCGTATCCCGTTCCTCTACTCGTCAATCGCGGTCGTTATGTTTATAAATGCGGTCATGTCGCTCGGTTGCTGTGTGAACCGTATGGGCTGGGGCTGGTATCCTGCGCTCCTGATTTCGATTTTCGGTTTTATGTTCACCGTACAAATGTGGAACTATACCGCCGACCAGAAATAACCAACCCGGGGGCATAACCGCCCCCACTTGCATACCCCGTACAGCCCGGGGTAATATCACCCACGGGCGGTTCACAAGACCGCCCACTTACCCTTGAAGGAGAATTCGGTTATGTCAAATAATAAAATCCTCGACCCCATCATCGACGGGGTCATTGACGCATTGAGCAACGGTATTGCACCATGGGCTAAACCTTGGTCCGCATATGATGGTGGGGTCAGCCTTCCCTATAACGTAATTTCCAAGAAGGCGTATAGGGGTCTCAACGTGCTAATTCTGGGTATGACCCGCTATACGGACCCCCGGTGGGGTACGTTCGCCCAGTGGAAATCCAAGGGCGGTACGGTTCGCAAGGGTGAAAAATGCACTCATGTGACCTTCTGGAAATTCCTCGAGGTTGAGAAGAAGGGTACGGGGGGCAATATCCTACCGGGTGATACTGACACGATACCAATTGTCAAGACCTACGCGGTCTTCAATGCCGAGCAAATTGAGGGCATTGACCCACTTGCACCGCCCGCCGATTATGACCCCGCGACCGCCAAGGTCAAGGCTGACGCAGAAGGCGATAGAATCGCGACCGAATATCGGAACCGTGAAAATGTACCATTGACCCACGTTGGTGGGGGCGCATGGTATCAGCCCTCAACCGACCGGGTCAACGTACCGCCCATCGAGACATTCGTGGGAACCAGTGAGTATTACAGCACGCTGTTTCACGAACTGGTCCATTCTACGGGGCATGAGACCCGCCTAAAGCGACCCGGTATTTGCGACAAATCCGGCTTCGGTTCCGATAAATACGCGTTCGAGGAATTGGTCGCTGAGATGGGTGCAAGTATCCTACTGGCTACCGCAGGTCTAGCACAGCCCACGGTGACCGAAAATTCCATTGCATACCTCGCCAACTGGGCGGAAAAAATCCGCGCCGACCGGGGCATTCTACTGAAATCAGCATCAGCCTCCTCCAAGGCGGTCGACCTGATTCTCAACGTAAAACATGGGGCTGACCCCGCCGATACCGAATAAACCCACGGGGGCGGTTCACAAGACCGCCCCCACCATCAAATCACTGAAGCCCGTTCCTAGGAGTTTATATTATGAAGTTCACCGTTGACCCCGCCGTTGAGGTTCCAACCTATACCATGCCCGGAATGTATCCAATATATTACATAACCGCTGACGCTGGGTCGTTATGCCCCACCTGCGTCAATGCCCACCGTACACTTTGCGCCGACCCCAATGACCCACAATGGTACGTGACCCTCGCCGATATCAATTACGAGCATACGGAACTGTACTGCGACCATTGTAACGACCGCATTGAGTCCGCATACGCCGAGACCGAATAACCAGCCTCACTTGCATACCCTGTACAGCGCAGGGTATCATTGACCCCGGGGGCTTCACCGCCCCCACTTACCCTTTATAGGAGTTTAGAATGCATCGAGAATTTTATGTTCACCCATCAGACATTGACGCGGTCCGCCGTGCGATAGCACGGGTCACCGCCAAGGTTCCAGCCTTGACCGCTACGGTTCACCCCGCTGAGACCATGCGCCGAGCGCATTATCACGAGATTGAAGGCGCATACGGTCATATTGAGATGGTATTGGATGGGTACAGCCCCATTACGGTTCACAAAGTGGAGGTCACGGTTGACCTTGACCCATACCTGATTGGTGGGTGGAGGCTGGTTGCACGGCGGACCAGCGACCCTGATGGGGCTGACTTTGTTGAGTGGTACGCTGACCCAGAAAATAGGGTCGCGGTTCCTGACATAAAGCGGACCGCGTGTCAAGCGTGCGGTCGTAACGTAGCCCGCTCCGAGACCTTTATAATCGCACGCGGTGAGGAGGTATTGCAGGTCGGCGGTCAATGCAAGGACCAGTATATACCCCACGCGGTCATTGGTTACATCAGCCAATTGCAGACCCTGCTGTATACCGTGCAAGGGCTGGCATATGACCCCAACGACCAAGCGGGCGGGGGCGGGGGCAGATACGAGGAACTGTGGAAGGTATGCGCGGTCATAGCCCACTCAATTTCCCATCTCAAATCAAATCCATTTGTACGGTCAACTGACGAATGGGGTCAAGCCAATACTGACGCGACTTGGCGGGTCGTGAAAAATAACATTCGGCACGGTCTTCTCGTAGAATTCGGAACCTCCACCCCGTGGACCCCTGAAATCCTAGAATGCCTCAACGACCTACGGAACAGCGACCGCGATACCGACCGGGATATATCCGCATTCGACTGGTGTAATGTCAAGGGGCTGGCGTTCCTGCCCTCCGCTGTACGGTCTTGGATGAAGCGTAAAGCGGACTCGATGAAGCCCCACGTTGACCCCGTTATGCCCCCAACGGGGCGGGTCATTCTAGAAGGTACGGTCACCAGCCAGAAAATGGTCTCGACCGATTTCGGCGATACCTACAAAATGCTCCTCGACTGTGGAGCGTACCGAGTCTGGGGTACGGTTCCCGGGAACCTCGCCGTGGGACTTGGTGACCGCGTACGGTTGACCGCTACGGTACAGCCCAAGGAGATGGGCTTTGGATTCTACAGCCGACCAGCCAAGGCGGAACTTATCCCAGCCTAGTATCACCCCGGGGCGGTTCACCCACCGCCCCACCCACCCTGCTGTGAACAATTCCACAGCGGTATTGCACCCTGTGTTATACATGGTAGCATTGACAACGAGGGCGGTTCACCCCGCCCATTGACCCAGATAGGAGTATTGAGATGGTAATTAGATTCGCTGTTTACAATGATGGAGGCGACCATGTCGCGACCGTTGACCGTGGGAAGTTGAAGGCGACCGTAAACAAAGCGGTCAGCCAGAATGCTACAAAGTACGGCGGGCTTGGTCGGGTAGCAATTGCGCTGTTTGTCGATGATAAATTCAGCGGTCGGCAATACGTTATGACCGGCGTTGAGTTGCTCCCCGCGCTCCGCGTTCCATCAATGGTCGGCGCAGTCAAAATTCTCACTGATGGTATTTGCGCCTCAGTCTAGTATCACCCCGGGGCGGTTCACCGACCGCCCCATGTTTACCCCTAAAGGAGAAGTTATGAAGGTTCCATTTTCCACTTACACGACCGAAGCCCTCAACCGTTACAATGTAACGCTCGCCCCGTACCAAGCCGGGATTACCTCCCCCATTGAGTACCGCGTTATTCATACGGACCTCCCCGGCTTTACACAGCCCCCGGTTCGCATTGAGCAACAGCCAGATATGGGATTCACCCGCCCCATGTTCGAGGTTTACATTCTCAACGAGGATGGGACCAAGCCCGAGTTGATTTATTGCAAGGGCAATTATTACGATATGGGGTCGGGTCATACACTAGCCCGCCGTATTCACGACCTCGTATTGCAACGGTATCGAGACACGACCGGAAATACCGAGAATGTCATTCTCACCGTGACCGTTATGAGTACCAACCCGACCGTTATCTGTTAGCACGCCTCCGGGGCGGTTCACCCCGCCCCACTTACCCCATAGGAGTTTACAAATGCACGTCAAAATCACCGCCCCCAATGATGGAACCGGGGTCACCGACCTCGATATACCACTCGACGAGTTCGAGACAATTACCAAAGCCAGCGAACTGTTGGAGTTTATCTGCGAATACCTCGCCCTTTACGGAGTCACTTATCGGATTGTCTTACAGCCGACCGATACCAACCTGAAAGCGCGGGTCGTGACCGATTATGAAATCCCTATGGGATTCGAGGTACACAGCACCCCTTGCACCGTATAACACGGGGTGATAATATTGACATTGACCGGGGCGGTTCCCAGAATCGCCCCATTGACCCTGATAGGAGAAATGCATTGGATAGACTCAGCCCCCTCTGCCCTAAAGCGGAGACCCTTTTTACCCAGATTCGGAAGACCATCATTGACATGGTCGCGATTCACAAGGTCAACCCACGGAAAATCACCGTATACAGCCAAGCGACCAACGAGGGCTTTACGGTCAAGGTCTGCATCAACTTTACTGGCGAGCAGTTCCCGGTTTACTTTAGGAAGCATCACGAAACGAAGCCCGTTCCCACCAACGAGGCAGATGTAAAGGAACGGCTGGCGTATGTTATGCCCCGCCTCGCTAAGAAATTCCAAACGACCGCGCTACACTTTCACGCCAGCATCAATGATATTGACGGCGGGTCCGGAAGTTTTAGCAGGTACTAGGCACGCACCCCGGGGCGGTCACCAACCGCCCCACCTCACCCCGTTTGTATAGGAGTTTTATTATGTCTACGTTTACAATTACCATCACGGTCGACTATGCCAACCTCCGCGTTGGTATGGAAAGCGTTTACCCCGGCGGTTCCCGTATAACCCATGAGCCATCCACTCAACCCGACCGTGATGGGCTTAATCAGTTCCTTATTTTCTTCCTGCAAGGTCACAGCGAAATATTCGGCGAGACCTGCATTCACATTGTGAAATTCGGAACGGTAGAGGAGGCATCTGATGCAAAGTGAGGAATTCCAGCCCCGCGTCTGTCGAATCACGGTCGACCGTGAGCGTTCCCGAGTATCGGTTACGTTAGAGACAACGGCTAAAAAGAAGGTCGTGCCTGTTATGCTCGAGGCATTCGACAGCCTAGCGTTAGCCCTCAGTTGGGTCTCGCGGTTTGCTACCCTTAACACTCCGAATGGTATGCAATTCAAGTTTTACGAGGAGTCACTTACAGAAGGAGAATTCAATGTTAATTAATCTCACCCCGCTGACGCTGGCGAAGCCAGCCGTAAACGGCGGAACTGAACGCGTCGACCTGCTGGCAGATACCCTGCCAGCCCCGGTCACCCGTACGATAAATACTGCTCGCCGTATCGCGCTGGATAACTTCAGCCGATTAATCACTCGCCCCATATTGACCGCTGTAACCCAGACCGGGGAAGTGAAATATCAGAAGTTGACGACCGATAAACACGAACTGATGCTGTCGAATAACGGAACCGGGGAAGTGACCCTTCTTGTGATTGTCAATACAGTTGACGACCGCCGATGGGTGAGCGTGAATTTTCGGATTGAGAATGATGGGGGGAGTAAATGAATAAACATATCGCACCAATAATCACCGCGCTGATTATGACCGCCGTGAAGGGACCGCTGTCAACTTATACGAGGCTATTCTGGGACCTCGACCAATACTGCGAGTTGGAGGTAACTCGCACCGCTGAACCTCAACACGGGGCATTGTGGACGTTCCAAGCGTACGTGACCGTAAACAATCAGCGCGAACGCATTCTATATTCCGTTGGGAACGCTGACGGCTTTACAGACCTTGGTCTTGACCTTGCAATCGAAATGTCGGTCGAGGCGATAAGTCAATATAAACGGATTCGAGAAGCGACCAAAAATGCAATGCTCGACCTGAAAATGCAGAGGAGAATTTCAAAGTGAACATAAATAAAGACCTTAAAGGGCTACACGCTGAAGACCGTAAGATTTTAACGGGGGTTATCTTATTTATGCTGTTCGTTGTTACTGCGATTTATGCTGGTTCCGGTTACGAAGCCAAGCAAACCAACGTGAAATTGCGTAAACAAATCTCATATCTGCAACATGAGATTGAGGTACTGCGTGCAACGGTCAAGACCGATATCATCGACCGCGAGGGTCAACTCCCTTACAATCAGGTCGCTGGTCACCTTAAGGCTTTAGGGCTTTGACCGTTCTATACAAGACCCAATTGTCAAGCGATGCGGGGCTTCCTACCTTCTGGTGGGATGCCTCGCGGGCTGATGCAGACAACACACTGCAAACGTACAGCCGGAATATGTTCACCTCCAGCCGGTTCAGCCCATATATATATACACTCGAGCAGTGGTGCGTTGAGATACCACAGCGACCCCGTCAACTCCGCGTATTGCAGATTACAGAGGTACTTAACGGGGTATATATTAATCGGCTATTACTCCGGATACAGGTCCACCGTTCCGAGGTTATTCATTACGAGCGGTGCAAGAAGGCAAATGCTAAGACCGATATCATCCCAATCACGCCTCCGAATTACCCAACCGATGAATACGCTGAATACTACAAAATGCTTCTAGATAACCCAGCCCTTTATGAATTGTGCGCTCGGTGCAATACCCTCCGCACTTGGTACGAAATCGCTGGACGCGCTCAGGTCAAAGCGAACCGGGCGATTCTGCGCTGGCTATACCGGGTCGTTCGCACTGGGGGCGACCATGCGACGGGTTAGCCCAGAAGCCACGCTCCAAGCCCACATAACGTCCATTCTGCGGACTTTAGGCTATACCGTGATGGAAACCGGGAAGGCACGGTCAGCGGTGCGCTGTCCGAAGTGTGGGGCTAAACATTACGCTACAGGCTGGCAGGGCAATACGGTTGGTCTGCCAGACATATATATACACCGCGAAGGCTGGGCTACAGGTACAGCCTTGGCAATGGAACTTAAAGCCCCGAAGGGGGCTGTACGTGCGGAACAGCAAGCGTTAGCAGATGCGGGCTGTTCAGTCATAGTACGGACATTTTCGGATGCACTGCGCTGGGTGCGAATAGTCGAGGAGCGAAACGGGAACGAGTCGCAAGTCAAACGCCTTGACCAAATACTTAACAGCGATTGGATAGGAGAATTGGTATGAATATTCCAGACCCACAAGTCGAATGCTGGGACTATATCTTTAGGCAATCACCGACCGAGACCGTATTCGTTGCAGTAGATAACGGGAACCGCGATAAAGTCGTGACCTTCAGCGTTAGCACAATGTGGAAGTATCTCATTGTTGCAGATACGGAAGCGGAACTACTCGCTGATGTTGCATCATTCGCTAAAACGGACGAAGTCTCGACTGTAACGGCTGAACGGTTCGCAGTTGGCGAGATTATTCAGAATTGGCGGTTGGTACGTTATAACGGGCGGAAGGTTTGCGTTTATGGCTGTCAGGATTACACCCCAGACAGCGTTGTAGCCTATCCCAATGGACCGATTGCGCCTGTCACAAACGGCTGGCTGTATTACCTTACCGATGCAAACGGGAAGGCTGTATCCCATGAGGTATCGGGTTTTAATCTGCCGATTGTGTCAGACCATCCGAATAACTTGGTCGAGACTATCGCCAAGCGCGGAACCGAGGATGTTGAGTTAATCGCTGACATTGACTTTCACATTATCTGCGTTCACCCGTTAGCCCTTGCAGATAAACACCCGGTCATTTGGTACGCCAATCGCGCATTCCCACTTCTGCCCGTGCTGAACCTCAACCCGAATCTTTTACCAGATGCGGAAGACCAGATATTGCGCCCAAATAATTCATAGGGTACACTGCATAATACAGGGCGGTTCACCCCCGCCCTGCTGTTTCATAGGAGGATTGTTATGATTTCGGATTCACACAAGGCTATCTTGGAAAGATACGCCAAGCATCGCTTACATCCCGGAGCCGGGTTTGAAAGCATTCTCGCAAACGATATTGAGTGGGCGCGTTTGGATACGGAAACGACCAACAATATCAGCAACATCATCTCGTACATTCGGGATAACTTCCCCGCTGAATCATTCGGTAGCCGTGAACTCGTCAATGCATGGCTGGCACAAAGGAGCAGTAAATAATGGCATTCAATCCCAACGACCATTTGATTTCGCTGAAAGGTAAGCCGTACCTCGAGGTCAAGTGGAGGCTGGTCTGGTTTCGCATGGAGCATCCTGATTACGGAATCAGTACCCAGATGGTACAGTTCGACCCCCAAGCCAAGTTCGCGATATTCCACGCGGTGATTACTGACTCAACCGGTCGGGTTGTCGCTGAAGGAACCAAGATGGAGGATTCTAAAGGATTCCCAGACTATCCCGAGAAGGCGGAGACCGGGGCTATCGGTCGCGCCCTTGGTATCTTGGGTTATGGAACCCAGTTCGCACCTGAATTTGACGAGATAGACCCATCATCCCCATCACCCCGGATAGTTGATGCGCCCATCGACCCAATCAAACCCAAGGCAGATGCACCAAAGCCCCCACGCCCAGAGGCAATGGAACTGAAAGCCCTCGGCATTGAGTTCGGCAATATCGTAATTGCAAACGAGGGGCAGGTTACATCGGACCGAATTAAAGAGGTTTTTCGTATCCTGACAAACGGAGCCGAGCGTAACGTCACTACGCTGTCAGCGGTTCTTACATCTATCAGGGAGTTGACCCCTGATGCATACTTTGGACTGTTAGATTCATTGAAGGAGAATCCAAATGCCTAACGTAGAACGGATTGGCGACGACCTATTTGATGTAGAGACCGGCGAATATGCCGGTCCAGCAGATAACACCCTTCCAAAGGGCGCACTCGAAACCGAGGAAGACCTGCTGGCATTTATGAATAGACTGAACCGGGCAGAGTCTGACTTGGTAGCCGAGCGGGTTCGCTTGAAGGCACTCATTGACAACTGCGAACGCATGGTCGAACTGAAGCGCAAGCGGGTCGAATGGCTGAACGCGATGTATCAAACCAGCGCATCTGGAATTGCAGAGTCACTGCTTCCACGCAAGGCTGACGGTTCATATAGAAGCAAGACCTACACCTGCCCATGGGGGCAGATAGCCTTTCGGGAAGTCAAACCAAAGGTGGTCGTTGCTAACCCTGAATTAGCCCTTACGTGGGCGAAACAGCACGCCCCAGACGCGGTGAAAGTAGCCGAGTCGATACTTGTATCTAAACTGCCAGAGGAGGTCGTATCCGAATGGCTAAACAGTGAGGACCATAACACCCCGTGGGGATTCACTATAGAACCGGGTCGGCAATCTGTATCTGTGAAAACGGTTACACCCGAATGAGTGAACTGATTCGGACCGACAACGTAAGCCTCACCTTGGTGGGGCTTACTTTCATTGGGAGCATCACTCAGGACGAATGGCTAGACCTTATGTCTACGCTAGTTCGAACCGAGACCGCGTTCCAATTCTCTATCGGCGATGCACTTGTATATGGCGAGAAGCACTACGGCGAAACGTACAGCCAAGCAATGGATGCAACCGGGCTGACATATCAAACGCTGGCGAACCTCATGTGGGTTGCAAAGCACGTGCCTCAGTCTAATCGGGTCGTTGGCGTATCTTGGACGCATCACCGCGTTGTTGCATCTGCCGACCCTGCCGACCAACGCGGGCTTCTTGAAATGGCTAAAGAGAAGCATCTGTCAGCCGTTTCACTGTCCGAACATATAACGGGGCGACAGCCACGCGTGAAGCCAGTTCTGCCCGTCCCAGATGGGATAACCGTAGAAGAAGCCAAGGGCGTACTAGAACGCTACGCGTTGGCGGTAAAGGAGGCTAACAGCACCAAGCCACCAAGT
>JACCDV010355938.1_pt1 | contig 10437 bp, 10 predicted proteins | sample 7446131 | NCBI WGS metagenome assembly JACCDV01 (sample SAMN15323448, study PRJNA562643) | freshwater metagenome | isolation source: river surface water | place: USA:Blue River Watershed | collected 2017-08-17
ATTAACAATTAAATAAAGGTTTACAAAAATAACAACGATGAAACAATATACAAGAACTTTATTTATTGATTCTTAGAATCTCCAATGCAATCTTCATTATTTTTATTAAACTATTTTTATGTCTAGTTTTCTTAGAATGAATCAGCCATACTATCTGCTAAGCTTTATTCCATACTATCGCTCATTAATATTTTTATAAATTTTAAATTAATTATTTTATAAAACATGCTTAGAAAGAGATCTAATTTTGATGACTCTGAAAGTTCTGAGAAAGATCCTTAAGTTGAATTAGGAAACTTTGATAACTTTCATATATCTAGAGCTTAGTAATCAGCTTTAGTTAAAAATGGAATAAAATATCTATTTCCTATATAAGCCTAAACTTACAATATTGTTATTGAGGGAAGTGACTTATTGGCTAAGGATAGAACCGGTTCTGGTAAAACTATTGCATTCTCTTTACCAACCTTAGAGAAATTCAGAAAAGAAGGACTTTTCTGAAACAAAAGAGGTTAAAGACCTCTATTATTGGTTTTGGTTCCAACTAGAGAACTTGCCATATAAGTTACTAACGAACTTAAAAAGCTAAAAACCTAAGAAGATGAGTTTTGAATAGAATCAATCTATGGTTAGACTAATATCTATGATCAAATTAATGCTTTATAAAATGGTGTTGAAATAGTTGTCGGTACTCCTGGAAGGATAAAAGATTTGATTTCTAGAGAGAAAATATCCTTCACAGAATTAAGAACTTTTGTTTTAGATGAAACTGATTAAATGTTAGATTAAGGTTTCTAATAAGATATTGAAGAGATTTTTAGATCAATTACTTAAGAATTAGAAAGCATAGGATGAAAGAAAGCTTCTTTATAAATTCTTCTTTTCTCGGCAACCATTCCGGCATGGGTTAAATAGGTTGGCTCTAAATACATGAAATCCGATTATAAGACTATTGACATGGTCAGATCTGATGAAAATAAAACATCAAAAACTGTTTAACATTTGAAAATTGTTTTTCAAACCAAAAATCAAAAAATTACTGCTATTGGAGATATCATTAGTGTTTATGGTGGTCAACATTGTAAGACTATTGTATTTACTAATAAGAAGGCTGAGGCAAATGAGATATTGTTGAATGGAAATCTAAAAGTTGATGCAGATGTTCTTCATGGAGATGTTCCATAAAAATAAAGAGAAGTTGTATTTTAGAGCTTCAGAGAAGGAAAAATATAGTGTATGGTTGCTACTAATGTTGCAGCAAGAGGGTTAGATATTCCATTGGTCGATTTAATTATCTAATTGAATCCACCTGAAGACATTGACTCATATATTCATCGAAGTGGAAGAACTGGTAGAGCTGGACATAAAGGTGTTTGTATCACTTTGATTACCAAATGGGAAGATACAATCATTAAGAAAATAGAAAATATGGCTTAAATAAAAATCTAGTAAGTTGGAGTTCCTTAGGTTGAGGATATTATAAAAGCTACTGGAATTAGTATTAAGAAATAGTTTGATGCTGTTTCAACTAAAGTTTTACCACATTTTAAAACCGTTGCTGAAAGTATTCTTTAAACACATGAGCCAATTGATGCTTTATAAAGAGCTTTAGCAATTATTTCTGGATATTCCAAGGATATATAATAAAGATCCTTGTTAGGCAGTATAGAAAACTATATTACTTATATAATAGAGACTAAAAGAGAAATTAGAGGAAAAAGCTATGTTTGGAACATTCTAAAAGATTTCTATTCAGAAGACTTAATTAATGATATGAAAGGAATGAGAATGCTAGCAGATTCTAAAGGAGTAATTTTTGACATTGGAAAGAAACATGAAATGATATTTGACTAAATAAGTAAAGACTTAGAAAGACAGGGATTAAAGATTTATAAACCAGAGGAGTTACCAGAGTTATAAGAAGAAAGCTAAGGAATGCAGAGAAACTATGATTGAAATTATGACTAACAATAAACTAGAGGATATTCTAATAAATCATCATATTAGTAATCCAACTAAGATAAAGATCTTACAAGGCTTTTCATTGGAAATCTGGATTATTCTGTAGATAACTTTAAGCTAAAGAGATTTATCGAATAAAACAATCTAAGACCAATCGACACCTTTGTACCTTTCGACCAAGATAGAAAACCAAAGGGTTTCGGTTATGCATGATTTTCAAATGAAAAAGAAGCTAAAGAAGCCATGGATATATTAAATGGTTAAAGATTGGAAGGAAAAGCTCTGAGAGTCAACTACTCAAACGGAAGAAAATAAAAAAATTATTATTGATCATTTATTGAGGAAAAGAATTCTAATTTTTAGAAAACTGATAAACTCAAGGATAAAACCTTTAATAAGATTATTAATAAGGTTTTATCAATAATTTTATTCTTATTTTTTATTAACCAAGTGTAAAATTTGATTTGCCACCTGGTGGAGCATGAACTTTAACTGACGTGTTTGCTTTCTAAGGTTCATATTAAGATTGCTCATTTTTTAAGTTTCGCTTTTTTACCTCTGGTTCGTCCCATTTAAGATTTACTGTTGTGTTTCCACCTGGTCTTTATAGAACTTTAATGTCATTCAATTGTCGAATCTCTTTGTCCTTTTTATTTTACCATTTTTGTTATTATAATTTTAATTTATGAAAGAATTAGGTCTTTTGATGAAAAATGCAAATAAATCTAGAGAAAATATAGAGTATATGATCAGATAGAAGGAATTATTAGCTAATAATTTAGAGGACTAATCTATATATGAAAAAATGGCTGGTAAATAAGAGTAAAAATAAGAATAAAAATCAACAGAATAAAACTTCTCTTATGAAATTCCCTATTATATTTAATCATTCATAAATTACGTTGATCGAATAGAAAATATTCAATAATGAATTTTTTATAATTTATAAACATGTCAGAGGAAGATATTTTTAACGGAGCAACTAATGAAGATTTGCAGTTTGATTAAAATGCTTTTCTTATATTTAGCTCTTGTTTACTTTTCATAGTTACTGCCTTTAAAGGAATCAAACTTATTATATAATACAAAAAGAAATAATAACAATTAAAAGACATAAAACCTTAGTGTAAATGCTAAAGTTGTCATTAAAGATATTTATTTGGAGTTTAAGAGATTTAATAGGAGAATAATTTAAGAAAAAGTACTATTGGGTTTATATTACTTTTATCCTTGTTTATTTTTGTAGCTAAAAAATCTCTCTTATAAAGCAATTTTAAATCGTTCGATCCATTTAACATTTTAGAGATTGACTCTTCAGCTACCGATTAAGAGATAAAAAAAGCTTTTTAGAAAATGGCAAAAATTCATCATCCAGATAAGAATAGAAACGATCCAAATGCTCATAAGAATTTTATTTTAATATCAAAAGCTTATTCTTGTATAAAAGATGAAAAAGCTAGAAGCACTTGTTTATATAATAAATAAGAAGAAAATGAAATAGATTATGAATATCAAGTAGGAATTGCTTTACCTTCTTTCATATTGGATAAGAGAAATCAATATCTTATTCTATCTTTACTTTTTATCATAATTTTATTCATAATTCCAGCAGTTGTTTATCATTTATATCAAACTTGGGATCAGACTAACGATTTTGGTGTAAAGTGAACAATTAATTACGTATGCATGTAAAACTTTCAAAATGATAAAATGATTTTTTAGTAATTTTTAATGATGATTATTTAAACTGAAGAACTGGTAGATTTTAATTTTGTATAATAAGAATAAATAGAGCCTTTATTGAAGCTAAAATGAAAAGGTTATTTCCCTTTTGCAAATATTAAAGAATTGGAGATATTTCAAAAACCATTTATGATTTTATGGGGTAAATTTTTAGATAATAATTTAGACTCTGAGTTGTAAGATGATTTCTTGCAAATATAAAAGCGCTTAGTTCATATCATAGACTCTGTGTTATCTATCGCTGTTGATTTTGTTAGAATGGATCCTTAGTTGTAAATTTAAATTTTGAAAAAGGAAATCCATATTGAGTTTATAGAAAGACTTTTAGGATTTAGCTAAATGTTTTATTAGGGATTAATAGATATTAATGATTAACTAATATAATTACCAGATGTGAATTATTCGAATTTTCCAACAATTTATACGAAATTTAAGAATAAATCAATTTAATAAATAATAAATTCTTAAGAATTGATATTGAAATTAGGAAAACTTCTATAATAGGACAAATATGAATAAAAAATTGAAAGTTTTAAAAAACATTATCCCAATACATCCATTGAAGTTACTGTTATTGATGCCGATGGAAAAACAATGGAATTCGATTAAGTAAAAACTGGATAATTGAATTTTTTGAAAATTAAAATTGAATGAGAAAATTAAAGCAACAGTGTTGTACATTCTAAGTTTTTGAATGTTTCAAAGAAAGAAAAAATTTATATTTTAACTTAGATTGGAAACGAAGATGATTTGTGACCTTTTGAACTGTTCATCAGAGAGTTTGAAAGTTCTATAATTGAAGTTTAATGCAATCTATTTTTACCAGAGAATATAAAGGAATTGGATATTACTATATCTGTTTGCTCTGATAGTTATGTAGGAACAGATATATTATACGAACTTAAAATATAAACAGTTCAAAGTGAAAAAATAGAAAAATAAGATTAAATAGCTGATGAAGATATAGAGGGTTTGTAGTTCTTTAATAATCAGTAAAAAGCAATGTAAAACTACTTTACCTCTGAAATAGAGGAATTAGAGGAAGATTGATAAATTATAAATTATTATTTCCATATTTTAATTATACCATCTTCTGAAGTGATATAAGCTCCTGTTGTATAATCATAGTCAAAATCAAAACTATTTTTATTTGATATTTGATTTACGTAAACAGTATTTAAATTATCAATATTTTTTTATATTAATTCTCCATTATTGGTTAGTATTGATAAAAACTGATTATTAATTACCATTTAATTTATCAATTTATTTTGCAAAGAAATTTAATTATCCTCTTTTAGCATTCAAATATCCCATTTTATAATATTTCCTTTAAAATCACATGAATAAAGCTAGTTCTCATCTTAATTAATGCAAAATGAGTTTATTCCATAATTATGACCAACTAAAGTATAACTTAATAACCCAGATCATATATCCCATTAGGAGATAGTTTTATCAGAACTTGATGAGTGAAAACAACTATTAAATTTTGAGAAAATTACTTTGTTTATTTATCCAACATGACCTTGGAAGTTTTATATATTTTTTTAATAGGGAATATCATAAAGTCATAAAATTGGGTTAGTTGCTCCAATAATAAGAAAATCTCCTGAATGATTAAAATCAATCGACCAAACTGGTTTTCCATAATCTTTGATAGTCCAAATATAAGATAAAGATTCTGTATCAAAAATTCTTACCTTACCATCATTACCAGATGTAGCAATTTATGTATTTACTGGATTAAATTAAATATCAGTCAACCATTCACTTAAAGTCTCTTGCTAATGAATTAATTCATGTTTATCGGAATTCCAAAGTTTCCAAAACTAATCCTTTCCGGATGTTATAAAAAATGGTTTATTAAAATTAACTTTAATTTTATTAATAGCTTTATCATGTCCTTAATATTATTTTTGCAATTAAAGACTTTCTTATTAGCTAAAATTATACTCCATATGATATTATTCAAGATTTTTAGGAATATTTGTTCTATCTTTTTATTATATTTATTTTTCTAATTTTTAAACATTTTCTTTTTCAGCTTTATCATTCTCATAAATCTATAATCAATAGACCAATCTGTCTTTTTCTCATCTAACAAGCATTTTTTCTTTAATAGAATTTTCATAATTATATACTAATTCTTGAAATTTTTACTTTAACTCAATATTTTCCTTATTATATTTTTCACATAATATTTAAATCTGTTTGTATTTGTTTTTTATATTCAAATAATCTGCTTTATATTTAACACTTTATGAATTGGATTCTTTATATATTTTTTCCTTTATCATTAAAATCTATTCCTATCAGTCAATTATTTTTTGTTTTTCTTATAATTATTATTAATACGCTAATATTTGCTCATATAGATCAATCTATTCATTTTAATAAGAAAATTATTATTCTTTTTATTAATTTAATTCTTCTTGGAAAATTGCAACAGTTTTATCTAAATTTTAAAAAATTAAATATTTTCTTACAAATTCCTCTATTTTATCATATTATCAAATATTCGTTTTAATTTATTCTTAATTTTCTGATCTTTACTAATGTTTTTCAATGTTATTTAAAAAGTTAGAAATATTACTAAGATCGCTTTTCATATAAGGAGTCGGAATATCTGATGGTTCGTTTACAATTTATGAAGTTTCAGAATCAATTATAGAACTGTTATTAGATACATTCAAATCCATTATAAAGATTATAATTTTATAAATGAGTTTTGTATTAATTGATATCGAATCAGAATAAATAAGAAAAATGTATGTATCTGAAATATTTTAAATTTATTTAAAAAGAATTTTTTGTGGCTTAACTTTAGAATAAGGTAAAAGTTTTCATAAAGAGATTTTTGATGAAAAAGTAAAAATTAATGTTGTTGATTTATAAGATAAAGATTAAAATAATAAAATCAATATAAATGATAAAACTGAAATTAGGCTACTCGGTTTATAGCCTCAAGAGAAATAATAAGAAATTGTTTAAGAAAAAGAAGAAATGTTTATAGAGAATGAAGAATTCAAGTATTTGGTTAATTTAGTAATTAAAAATATGATAAATTAAGATAATATAATAAGATAAAATAGCGTATTAATTGTTGGTACGAATGGATAGGGCAAAACTACATTAATAAAAAAGCTTTATTAAAAATTTTCATAATAAGAATATAAGGAGATTTTTGATATTTTTATTAATAAATAAAATATGGAATTTGAATCTTGGATAAATAAGCAAAAATTTAAAGCATTGATATTAATAGATAATATAGATCAAATAAGTGAAAAAGAGTTAAATGATTATTTGCAAAATGAAAATTTTAAAAATAATTTACTTATAGCAACATTAAGTTTAAAATCTAAATAAGAAAATTTAAAAGAAAAATTCTTTAAAATAATATAATTAAAAAATCCAGATAATTTGTAAAGAAAAATAATATCTGATTTTTATCTCAACTAACTATAATAAAAATAAGAATTAGTCGAGTAATTTAATAATCTAAATTTTAAAGAAAATCATAATTCATCAATAATTGTTTAAAAATCATCAGGTTTTTCCTATAAAAATTTAAAATAACTTTTTGCTGAAATCGAACTATAAATGATAATATAATAAAAGCATTCTATAGACATTGAAATAATAAACTCTTCATTAAAATAAATAAATTACTCAATAAATGAATATTTGAAATCTTTTTAAAAGATTTATTTTTCTGATATTGGAGGTTATTAAGATGTAAAAAATTAACTTGAGAATATAATTAATAATCCAATAAAAAATCCTTAAATTTATTATTAAAGAGGATTAAAACCTACTAAAGGTATATTATTATATGGACCACCAGGTTGTTCTAAAACGATGTTTGCCAAAGCCCTTGCAACAGAGTCAAATATGAATTTCATTTCCATCAAAAGTCCGGAAATTTTAAATAAATATGTTGGTGAAAGTGAAAAGAAAATTTGAGAGATTTTTCATAATGCTTGATAAATGTCTCCAACTATTATTTTCTTTGATGAAATTGATACGATTTCGCAATAATGAAATGCTAATAGCAATAATCATTAGGATTCTATTCTTACTTCTTTGTTAACCGAAATTGATGGAATTGTTGAAGAGTAAAATTAAAATAAAGAATAATAATTTTAAGATACTGTTATTGTAGTTGCTGCAACAAATATGCCACAATAAATAGATAGTGCTTTGCTTAGACCAGGTAGATTTGATCAATTAATCTTAATAGATTTACCAGATAAGATTGCTATTTGATAAATTGTTTCAAAATAATTCTGTAATTTTCAAATTGAAGAAGACACTTTAGAATATTTAATATAAAACCTAATAGATTATTCAGGAGCCGAAATTGTATAAATTTGTAATGAAGCAAAAATGTAGAATATATATAAGAAGGACTACAGTAATATGTGCATTTCTTTAGTTGATATTAAGACTTCATTAAAGTTAATATAATCAAGAGTGAGATAAGAAGATATAATATGATATTGAAAATTTCATTTAAACAGAAAATTATAATAATTTTATAATATGTAAATTAATTAAAATATAAATTACAAAGGAGGTAAAAAGTATTAAATGTTTGAGGGTTATGGAGAATATACTTTTTAAGATGGTTCTATTTATAAAGGTAATTTTCATATGGGAAACTTTCACGGAGAAGGAGAATTAATATTTAAAAACGGGAATAAAATTAAAGGAATATGGGAAAATGGAGTAAATATAGAAAAATAACTAATATTTGCGGATCAAATGACAGATAGTTTCCTTTAATAAAAGTATATGGAAAATGGGGATTGATGATTTTATAGAGAAATTAAAGAAGGAATTTAATTTTATGATAAAACATTACTAGATAATAGATAAAAGTAAATTGATTAAATACCAAATAAAACTTATGATGTTTGTGAAGGTTTCTTTGAACCTTAATCAAATATCATCTTTTCATATGATAAATCAGACATAATTAGAAGAGTGTAAAAAGAAGAGGCTTTGTTAATACTAGATAAAGCAAAATTTCAAATTTGAATAAATAATGATTTTAATCAAACATTAATTTTTAAAATTAAAATATAATTTTAATATTTTAAATTTATAACTTTTAAAATGAAATTTTAAAAAACTTCAAAAAACGAATAGATTTTTTGAAAATCCAAAAATATCTCTGAGCAAAGTACTGCTATAGAGAATATTAACCCAAATGTTAATAAGAGGGTAAAGGATGTATAAGATCTTAAATATAAAGGTCATTAAACCCAATAAGAATAAACTCATTCTTTGGGTACCTTAAATTTTGGTTCAAAATGCATTTTAAAAATGAATTAAATTTCTAGTATTGCAAATCACTATTTCAATACAAAGAAATTTAACTAAGTTGCATTTGATCCTATAGCTAATCAATTACATATCAATTTCTAAATGAGATCTGTGTTGATAAATTGGCTAATGGAAATATAAGAAAAATTGAATCTTTCAGAAAGAACTCTTTTCCTATCAGTGAATATTTTAGATTGAATTCTCTAAAGTGAGATAATCTAATGAGACTAGCTATAGTTGCTTGGGATTACTTCCTTTTTTATTGCAAGCAAATTTGAAGATAAAATAGCAACAACTTTGGAATAAATAGTTTATTTCTGTGATAATATTTACACTAAGGAATAAGTGTTGTTTTAAGAACAACAAATTCTTTAGTAAATTGATTTTTAAATTATTCATGTAAATTCCTATGACTTGCTAACTGTCACTTTAAGAGCAAATAATATTGAAAACTCTCAACTATAGAAACTATCAATGCAAACTATTAAAGCGTTTTTACTCTTTAAACAACATGGTTTGATTGATCCTTTTTAATTAGTTCATTTTGCTTTAAATTTATCAAAAATGTTCATATAGCAAAACAGGTAGAAGAATGATGAGAAATTTTAGACATTTTATCAGACGTTAAAATAAACATTATAATAATCAAAAAGTCTGAATTTACAAACCGTAATGAAAAGCAGCAAAGATCTTATTTCTAAGATTTTCGCTTTTTAATAATTAATAATGTAATTATGTATTAAAAGTTCTTTTTTATCATGATTTTATAAAAATCATCTTTGGTTATCTCTTAACCATTAGAAGAGGCTCTTTAAACCATTTCGGTTATTTCTTCAGCACTTAGATTCTCACCTAATTCTTTAGCAATTTTTCACATGTTGTTTACGCTAATAACTCCTTTCTTCTCTTCATCAAATAATTCAAATATTTTATCTATTCCTTCTCTATCTTCTCTATTTCCCAGTTGTTTGGATATTTCTTCTAGAAATTCATCAAATGTGATGTTTCTTCCAATTTTCTCTAAATTTGAAATCATCTCGAAAACAATCGGACTTTTTTATTTAAAATTCATAGAAATCATTGCTTGCTTTAACATTGTTGGATCAATTGTTTGTTCTCCGGTTGTATCAAACATTGAAAAAGCTTCTTGTATTTCCTCTATTTCTTCAGGAGTAAAGTTGGAATTTTCTTTAGTGTTTGTCATTTATAATAATAATATTTTTAATTTATTAATATTATTTCTTCTTTATTATTGTAAATATCATAATTATTAATATTATATTATTCAGAGCAAATTAAGGAACTTGTGAATAAATTAACTTTAAATTTGATAAAATTTTATACAGAATGTAAACTGGTTGTTTTTTTGTTTTTAGCTGTATTGCTTAATCAATTAAA
>JACCDV010322371.1_pt1 | contig 10431 bp, 12 predicted proteins | sample 7446131 | NCBI WGS metagenome assembly JACCDV01 (sample SAMN15323448, study PRJNA562643) | freshwater metagenome | isolation source: river surface water | place: USA:Blue River Watershed | collected 2017-08-17
ATGAAGGGCGTACAACTTGCCCCCTCCTACAAGAACATTCACAACAGACTCTCAGTCAAGTACTGGATCAACCTGGTTCTCCTAGACGAATAGGACCGAAGATACTTTAAGCAGACTTAGGTGGTAATATATCGCAAGCCATGATAATAGCTCACAATTATATCTTCTTTATGCATATTCTTATAATGAGCTTAGATGATATGCTTGAAATCTATTATTTTTATTGTTAGCATCTTTTGCCGCATGAAGAACTCTTCTACTGTACAGAGCCAACAGTCCAATCAACCGTACATCCACCAGTTAGATAAACACTAATTGGTGCTAGTCAATCAATAGTACAAGTGCATTTGCTAGCTGTGCAGCTGTGGTAAGATTGCATCATCATATAGGCAGGCACAGATGTCCAAGGCCAGTGCTGAAAGGCCAGTTTGAGACCAGCTATAATAATCACTACAAAGATACACATATTATCATTCCAACTAACTCTCCTCCACAGTATGTCTATCAAGATCGCCATTACAATCCCTAGGCACTGAGAACAAACTACAAAGAGTCATTTACTGATAAGCCTCACATAGAGAACGCATAGATGCTTAGCAAATCCAGATTGTAGAATATAGGTGTAATATCAATATTAATTGCAGATGTCAGTGCTGAAACCAACTGTGCCCTTCTATGGCAGCTCAGCCTATACCTAACAATTCAAACCCTTCACCCTTCAATCCAACTACAATCCCTAGTAAGACAAATTCATCACTCAAAGGGAAAAGATCCCTCATTATGGGTTCCAATCCCCTGCCAAATTTGATGACTCAACTGCATACAAATAGCAGTTCCAGGCGCCGTCCCCAGCTAAGAACCAAAAGAGCCCTTACCCTTAGCATAAAATACCCGATGTGCCCTTCCAAGGATCGTCAAGCTACAAGTCACAGTTCAAAGAATATAAGCTGCAGCCTGCCTATGAGAATTACTATAATCAATCAGTAACAAATGCACCCAAAATAAAATTCTAAGCAGACACTACCTATAAAAACTATTTCAAAGGATTCTCAGTAATGCCCAACCAAAATCCTTCAGGAACCAAGTGCTAGCTATAGAGCATGAATCTTCCCCATCATAAGTTCCTAGAGTCTTCTTCTCCCCACATCGACACCGCATAACGACATGATAGATACAGTTGATTATTATCTTATCATATTGAATTGAGTTTATAACTGAATGAATAAATCGGAAAGACAGATTAAATCAACCAAGTACATCCTAGAAAATGATAAGGAAAATACTCCAAGCTCAGATATGGAGAGTTTGTTAGTGAGCAGTGTCAGATACGATAATCAAATTCAGATCACTGAATCACAAGGGCATTAGTTTAAATCCAAACCCTCTCACAGTCAAATCAGGAAGCAATGCTTCTCTAATGTGTATGTTGATGAACACTCATAGCGAAAATGTCAGCAATGTCAAAAGAGCATTGACACTATCAATGAAAATATGGGGATGATTAACATTCGCCTTCAATAGCTGTAATCCAAACTCAATATATGCTTTAGTAAGTATGGCAAGATGCAATCGAAAGTAGGCTAGTTTGGAATCGTAGTGGAATGGATAAAGGAATTCGAAAGGGATTATGGATAGAGGATCAAATAGTTGATGTGCAGCGTAGCAAAGAACTAAGAGGAAAACCGAATAAGATTGAAAGAACGCAGCTAGGAAGTAAGTCGTATTAAAAAATCAATTGCACGCTTATAGAGCAGGTAGGTTGATAAGATGTGCCACTAAAGCAAGCTACTTTAGCATAAGTTGTAAAGGTATAAGGATTAGCAATAGATAAAAATGAAGTAGGTCATATAATCCATCGAAAAGATTGGATACTCACAAAAGAAAATATCCCATAATACTGATAAAAGTGAAGAAAATACCTAATCTTTTTACTAGCCAATGAAGAAGAAGTACTTTAGGACTTATTCAATATGTGATAAAAGCAAAACAAACGAAAGTACTAATATTAGCTATAGTCGCAATTACTAATTCCCCAAATGATGCTTTTGTTACTTTATTCATATATTAACAGCCATCAATATGAACGAACTCTTTAAGTCCTCCATCCTCACCTAGTATAATGAATAATAAACATCCAACAGCCAACTCTATCGCGTCCCTTCTTTTGCCAACTCCCACCACCATCTCTCCAATCAGGACATCTACACCAATAGACTGTAGGCACTCATTCGAGAAAACGGCAAAGTCATTAAAGCAAATAAACCTCTTATCGAACAACTAGAGTGCAGGCGTAGATTTTTCAAAAGGATTTGCGAAAAGCAAAAATAAAAACTACAGCAGATAAATCCCATCATATTGCAGTAATAGTATGAAGAGGAACTCAAGTCTCTTAGATAGGCAAGGAATAGAATGCACTAAATGTTGGGAAGAATCCAAGAATAAGCAGCAGAGAAGTAACATAATTTCCATCAAATTTCACAGTGCCTAACAAAGAATAAAGCATTTTTAGAAGAGTCTCTATGTCAGATTGAAAGAGAGAACAATGAATATGAATAAATGCTGATAAAAAAGAGGGAAATTCTTAATAATCAAATGTAGAGATGCAAGATGAATGCTTCTATTATTGGATAGAAGTAGCGAATTGAATAAAAATACGAGCTAATCAAAGAATAAATTAAAAGGAAATAATTATCATTGTTGCCGAGTTGACGATTCACGAGTATTGATACATTTAACTAACATTTATGTATTTTTATTGTCAATATTGATTGTTTTTAAAGCTTTAGATTTGAATAAATCATTTGCCAACTTATTAAAAGATAAATATTGTAAAAGCATAATATTATGAAAAAATATATGAGAGTTAGCTTAGAGTTGTGAAGATTTTCCCTAAAAATCAAGCCAGAAAGATATTTCGATTCCCTATAAAATAGAGGCAATTATACCTTATAAGGCTGTCTGCTTACTATTGAAGGTTGATCACTATGAAATACAAGGTTAGGTCTCAATTCTTAGGGTAAATAAAAGGTAATATATTTTGGCCTATAGATATTAATGATAGTTTTAAAGCAAAACTAAAGACACTATATTCTAAATAGACTATTACATAAGTCTATCTTTTTGGTTTGGGAGTTGGCCATCCAAAGTGAAAGATAGCTTATAATAATAATTTGTCTTCAGTATGTTTATGCTATACAAAATTATATTAATAATTCAATATGAGTAAGAACTATCAGCATCAAATTACAAGAAGATAGAACCAGCAATGCAATCGCTCAACCAAGAACAACCACTTTCTCCATCATTTTGATCACCAATTTACAAAATTATAGGCATTATCGAATATAGGGAATTCATCAACTTCATCTATCACTCAAAAATACCAACCTTAATTTCAGAATGACTGCCAAATCGAGGAAATGACCTAACTCCGAGGGAGAAAAAAGGGAAATAAAGAATAAATTCAAAATGGACAGGAATAATATATAAACAAAAGTATTGATTTCCTACAGAGATAAGCTTACTAGCCCACATTTTTCTAAGATTTCTCATTCAGGATAAACAAGGGAGGGTATTATCCAATCTCCCTAGAATAGCAAGACAGTGAGGATACAAATAGGAAACTTTCTTCCAAGTTAAACAAACTACAGCAAAGCAATCGCTAGCTCAGTGACCAATGCCTTTTGCTAAAGAAGGCCCTCATTATGTTTGAACGAGAGAAGCAATTCGCCTTCGATGAACTAAAGAAGAAAATTTTATCATTAGTCACAATAATAGAAAGGGAGAGAAGAAGCAAGCAAAAATTAAGCAATGCCCTCAAAAGCCTAGAGAGTGAGATTGAGACTTATGCTAAAGTTACAGAGAAGAATAAGTCTGAGAAGTAATAGTTGAGTAAAAGATGTGAAGAGGATTCCATTTTGATAAAGAAACTGTAGGATGAAGTCTCAGTGCTTAAGGAAGAAAACAGCATTTTGATGAATCAGAATGAGGATTATTTTAATGAAGCCTGTGAAATACAAGGCCTCAAAATGCTTTTGGAGGAAGCAAATAAGAAAATTAACAAACTCAAGATTAGCCTTGAACTTTCGGCAAATAAAAACATTGAGTTGGAATACAAGATTAAAACATAGGAATTAATCTTTTCTCATATGGGTAAGGCCTGTTAAGAAAAAGAAATAAACTCTTCTTATCACAGCTTAAGCCTTAAACATTTGAAAACTAACACCTAGCTTCTTAGTAGAAAGAATTTTTAGCCACTTGTTGGCAAATAATTAAAGGAATCTATTGAAACAAATATTCCTGACATCAATCAACAATCACCCAAAAATATTGACATCTAATGTTATAATTTCACTAGCGAGCATCACAAAAAAACTAGGTCAATAGATATTACGAAGATATCATAATTTAGACTGACTTGAAAAGACCGTTCATGATGATATATTCTAAGTATTTTTAATAATTAATAGTTAATCCCTCTCTAATAAAGATGAGCGCTCACACAATAGTTGGTTCGCGAAAGAATTACCTCCTTAGTGTTGATGTCTTTACATCCATAGTCTAATAGCATAGTTCGTTCGACTACGAGTCAATGACCAATGAGTTTAGCCAGTTTGTCAAATCCCACTTCACTTTCACCCTAAGCCATAAATACATATACATCTTAAGGCATGATTTGAGTAATTGCAAGGTTACATAGCTTTATAGACATCTTTTCTCGAGAGGGAAAGCCTGAATGTTGAAGCGCCCTTCCCTTAAGATACATAATTACTCGCTGTCTTCTAAGTGAGGTATATTGATCACAACATCATCCTCCGCTTTTACGAAGTGGAAGATCTGCAGTCTGATAAAAAATATGGAGTTACCAACACCAAAAACATTAAAAATAAATCTCTTCATCAAGTCTATCATATTGTACGTTCCCGAAAGAATGAACAGAACTAAAGTATCGGATACAACCTAAGTAAATGCAGTTATATGAAGAGTAGGGGGGTTTACTGAAAATAGGGCAGAAGGAATATTTCATTTCATCAGTCTGTAGCTAAAGTGGGGGCAACCATCAAACAAGAAACAAATTGATCTTAATTGACAATGTCCTTAATAAGCATAAGAAAGTAGTTATTTCGCCCGAGAGTCAAAAAGGTTAGTGCAAATACTGCATGCAGGAGTAAGGGGAAGAGGAGGGATAGTTCTTATGCAGTCCATGTAAGTGCTCGGGCTCGTGTGCATTGGTCCACTTCAATTGCCTCGAAAAATGGAATCAGTCGAAAGTAAAGAAGAACCAGGTGAAAGGGTTAACTTATTATAACTTTGAAAAGTTCTGTTGTGAGGTATGCAAGGAGTAATACCCAATTTTAATCGAAAAGGATGGAAAATCTTACTAGCTGATGCCTATTGAAATGCCCAAAGGGTAGCATATCATACTTTAATAAGTTGGCATAAAGTTGTACTCGCTCATATGCATTGAGAACATTCCTCATGAAGGAATTAGGTTGGGACGTGGTAATGAGTGCTAGATAAGAATAGAGAGCCCTTCTATCTCTCGTAATCATGCCAGAATATGCAAGATGGGAACGAAATACTACATCTTTGATAATAAATCTAAATTTGGGACAACAGTGAGGGACAATAAGATTTACCTGTAGCTGGACCTCACAAAGAAAGGTATACAGATTGATAGGACTGTCCTTATGATGCAGCTGGTTAGAAAGAATATATTCGACTGATTCTCAATATGTTTTAATTGATTTGTTGGAATATAAAGAAAAAACTATCCTGCATTGGATTTCTTTAACATATATTAAATACTTTTTCCTTCATGGTATCTATACGAACCTTTTTAACATTTTTAACTGTATTTTATAAATTTTGACTGAGAACAACCAACGTTCATCATTGACCCAAACTTTCCTAAACATCATTTTCCATATCTTTTCGACCTTATGATGGGCAGATCGATTTCTGAGTCTCTGTTTCCAAAGTCATCTTAGAATTACATTATTACTTGTCGTTAGTAAAAATAACCAAATCTTTTGAAGGATAATAGTTTTAATAACAACCATATTAAAATAGTTTTTATATTCCCCAAGAAAGGAAATGGTACTTATTCGTCAATGAATGAAGGGATGAACAGTTAAAGCCTTGCTTTCCCCGATTATCGACTTGTCTTGATTGCAAAATTTATAATATTAAGATAATAAAGAATAATACTTAAATGCATTTTAATAAAGAAAATTACCTTTAAGTCAGCTATTAAGCCAATAAAGGATTAATACTAAACTGGAATTTCACAGACTTACACCAAATCCATAATTATTACCATCATCTTTTTATTATTGCACACCATCAATCCAAAAATACGCAATCGCTTATAGAGCACTATTATAAAAAGATGAAACTCGGAGACCTCATAGCCATCGTCTACTATCATGACGTTAAAGGGCTAAAGACTATGACTTGGCTTGAAAAAACACAGCATTCGAGTTTACAGCTCGCCAAAATCTTTAAGTCCCTCACTAAAACAGCGCTAACTGGCGATAAAATTTAGTAAATTTTCAAATGTGCTGGGGAGATTACGAGAGAGAATAGTAATAGTAATGTTGTTTCGAATTTCATCCTCTCTGAGGAGTTCAAGGAGAAGGGAGACATGCTGACTTCGAAGATAGAAAAATATAGGCAATAAGGAGCATTCCTCTATCACTGTACTTTCTTTAATGTTTCTCCCTTTAACAGGATCTGCTTTAATAGTGGAGTGCACTTCTTAAATACTGATACCATTGATTTTCAACAGGTAATATCTTTTTACCACTCCATCATTAACAACGCAGCCCTCAAAATGGCCAAAATTTCTATTGAATGTAAAAATGGTCAAATGATGAGCTATGACGCTCAAGTATGGCATAATACTGATTTCAATAGGATTGAGAGATCGTTTTATGGCCCTTCCATTAACTATGAAGATGATACTATACAATTTCACTTGCTTGATACATGTGAAGATATAGAGTTTGACATGACAATAAAACTGGAGCTCAAACTCTTCTCAGGGCAAACTATAATTGGCAATAAAAAGATGAAATTAGCATTTCTAAATGAGCGATTCTTTGATAAATCTTTAAACCTTGCAATATATGAACCCTTGATTAGCATGGGCGGCATCGAAGTCAAATCGAACCCTTACTCAACCATGACTTTTGTCCGTCTCATGAAGTCGGTCTATCAGGACTTGGGATAACTAAAAGAGAAGATGGAGAGCACGATAAAAGAAAGGAGGACCAGATAGCAGACAGCAAGGTTCTAAAAGGTAGAAAAGGTATAAAAGCTATAGAAGGGTGAGAAGGATTCAAGGCAAAACACGAGGAGAAGGCCCATTTAATATTTTATTCCTCACAAAGAATAAAATGATTAATAATTTTCAGCTTGATAAAGAAACCATTTATTTGAATAATCATGCTTCAGATATTTAAGAAAAGTTGCTGTCTTTCTCCTATAGATATTTCTTTACTTTCTTTCCCTAACTTTGTAGATCCTTTTTGTTCGCCTTCTCGAATATTACTGACTGATTCTCATCAGAGGGCAAATTACTATTCGAATCATTTATTTTATTTGCCTCCTCTTTGCTCGCCTTGCCCCAGTTCTTGACTTTGAACTTGAGATAGGAGAAGAACTCAATGAAGAAGTGATAGTTGGAGACCATCTGCATGACTGTAATAGAGAAAAGAAGTATGAGGATAGTGAACCATATGCACTAGAAATAGTAACTTGTGGTTTTTCCCTTAGCCACCAATATGCCACCCAATGCGTTGATTACCAAGAAGATTGAATTCAATAGTAGATTCAAACGGAATACTTTCCTTCTTATTGGAAGAATAAATGCCAGCAGCAAATAGAAGCAAAAGTATATGAAGAAACATATGGTTTGGGTTGACTAATTACCTATGAAGTAGAGAATAGTAATAGGGATGGGTACTTTGAGTAGAACCTACATGATTCCTGGCAGAATTTTACCCTTCTTTATCTTTTATTGAAGTGAGTTAGATCCTTGCTAATTAGGAGCAATGTACTGCTTCTACTTATCAGAAATAGATTGGCCCATTTAGTTGCAATAAAATAAGGCAATTTGAGTACCTTACTGCTCTGTCTTGATCCTCCAGCACAGGCTAACCACAATGAGGAACAAATCGACAATTAAAAGGAAGAGTGAGGCTGCTCCAAGATCAGAGACAGCGTCGAAGCAATACATGTAAAGCATAGTATTTAATGAGAGTTCAAGAAGGATTAATCTAAAGATATAGGTTAGAATATAAGGGTTTATCTTCTGGTATATTTTCATAAAGGTCTAGGATCTTTGGCTGAAATACCTGCATAGTGCATATATTATCGAACAGCTAACCATTACTATTTGTATCCCGAATGCATCTATCATAAAGTACCCTGTTTTGCCAATGACTTGGAATTTGGAGGGCAAGGAAGGGTGAGGAGTCACAGAATTTATTGATATTAAGGCTGAGAAGTTCATTGCGTAAAGAAAGTGAGCAAGGCGCTGGGTCGACTAAGAAATCTATATGGTGAGAAACTGAGTGTAGGATAGGATTTGAATGAGCTATATTGTTTGAAGTAAGTTAGTCTTGTACGAAAAAATTATTTACAAAAAGAAAGAGACAAAGAAGTGGATGATTACGAATGTGACAAATGCATCAAATAAACTGCTTTTGTTCGAATTAGGCATAAAGATTATTGATTTGTCATTACTATATACACAGGTGGATTTCACTAATTAGGTTCCAGGGTTACAGCTTGAACATTCAAGAAACGTAATGCCATTACATTCGAAGCAAGTAAGGCTACAACTTTGGCAGGCTTGGAAATAGGCTACTTTTCTGGAGGGGCATTTAGTGCATGTAAAGTTATAGTTGTTACTGAGCTACCCAAGATTGCATGTTGCAAGGCATTGGGAGTAGTTCAGATGGAAGAAGTAGGGAGAACTACAAGTAATACAGTTTGTTGACAAGGGCCCACTGCAGGTGAGGCAAGAAGAATGGCAGGACAAACAAACAGAGGAGTAAGTATTTGAAGGACATGTTGCATAGCATATGCCTCCTATCAAGGCAGCTGCACTTGGAGCACAAGATAAGCAGTTATCGCTGAATGGGCCATTGCAAGTAAGGCAGCTTGAGTGGCAGGTCAAGCAAAGCTGGGTTGAATTGGATCCATAGAAATTGGTAGGACATGTTACATAGCATACGTTTAAGTGCATGTAAGCTCCAGTTGAGCAGATCAGACAGCTTACCCCGTCAATGCATTCCAAACAGTTGGCTACACAAGATAGGCATTTGAAGGTAGATGTGTCAGGATAGGTTGTTGTTGGACAGGTAGAAATGCAGACACCCTGGTAGCCATATAAGCTGTTGGGACAAGGTGAATAGCAAGTGTAGTCATAAAGAAAAGTGTTGGCAGGGCAGGATAGGCAGTAATAGTTTGCTCCATTGCTCCCCACACAAGTAGAGCATAGTGAATTGCATGGTTGGCATAGTGACAGCGATTCCTCGCCGAAAAATCCTGGAGGGCATGTTTGTACACAGGTCCCTCCCACACTATATAAGAAGTATCCCTTTAAGCAGGCTGAGCAAGCATTAGAAGCAGTGCTGGAGCAGGTCTTACAGCCTGAGAAGCAAGAAAAGCAGGCAGTTGTATGAGGGTTCCCTGTGTATCCTACAGAATTGCAGGCACTGCAAGTTGCTGCGCTATTGACTGGAGACGTGCAGTCACTACAAGCTATATTGCAGGAATCGCAAGAAGTGGCTGAAGACTGGTAGCTGAATAAGACATTGAATACTATCCGATCCCACAGCTTAGAGCCACGCATGTTGTGCAAGGGGCTGCTGTACAAGGCACAGTTTTCCTTCTTAAAGCCGTCCCTACTGTACATACGCAAAAGGCGCCGGACAAGACGAGTGACTGGCTTGCATCACAAGACGTACAGGCAGCTTCATATATGAAAATATACTTGATGATGTGCAAGTGAGGCAAGTTTCATCGCAGGCTGCCATCGTAATCAGCACATCCCTGATTCCCCAGCTTCCAGAACTACTCGCCAAATTGCTAAGGATCTTGAGGACTAAAGTGGATGAAGTATGAGGAATCGTGAATGAAACACTCACTATTAAATCGTTATAACTTGTATTTATTGGATCTGTAACAGGTGTGGGATTTCCACAAAAATCAGTGGTCCCTCCGTTAGTCGAGTTAAAGGTATAGACTTGGACAGTAACTCCGTCAACCATGAAGAATATTGTATTATTTAGCCATGAATCAATTTTGTATAATTTCATAGAGATGGTGACTTAGTAATGGGGAATGAGAAGACTCCAAGTTTTTGTTATTCCCGATGGATTGGTTGGATGTCCCACGAGGATATTATAGCCTAATTTA
>JACCDV010468726.1_pt1 | contig 10430 bp, 16 predicted proteins | sample 7446131 | NCBI WGS metagenome assembly JACCDV01 (sample SAMN15323448, study PRJNA562643) | freshwater metagenome | isolation source: river surface water | place: USA:Blue River Watershed | collected 2017-08-17
ACCCCAACCCCGTGAGCCCTTACAATTGAATAAAATTCGTCAGAAATGATGGTTAATGATTAATTATATGATAATAATGATCGAAATAAAGGGAGGTGGGATATTAGGGGAGGGAGTGGATGTTGAAATATTGAGGTGTGGATAAATTGAATTTTATTTCCAATCTATCTTATTAATCTTTATTGATGTTGGTAACCAACCTTTTCAAAACTTGCCTTAGAGCGGGTGCCCAAAGGTGCTTCTCTACTGCTGCCCAGACCGCAGCCTCCCTGAGGAAGGGACAGATCTCACAGGTACGTTGGGGAGTATGCAGGTGATCGGTGCAGTGGTGGACGTGCAATTCGAGGGTGAGATTCCTCCCATCCTGAACGCTTTGGAGGTGGACGGCGTGGAGAACCGATTAGTACTCGAGGTCGCCCAGCATCTGGGAGACTCAAGAGTCAGGACCATCGCTATGGATTCAACTGAAGGACTTGTGCGTGGACAAGCAGTCATTGATACAGGTGCCCCAATCAGTATTCCCGTTGGCCCAGAAACCCTCGGCAGAATCATGAACGTTATCGGAGATCCCATCGATGAGCGAGGCCCTATCCTAACCCAAAAGAGATACCCCATCCATAGGGAAGCCCCCTCATTCGATGAGCAAGGCTCAGGAGCTGAGATCCTGATCACAGGTATTAAGGTCGTCGATATGCTTGCTCCCTATGCAAGAGGAGGTAAGATCGGACTCTTCGGTGGTGCTGGTGTGGGAAAAACAGTCGTGATCCAGGAACTCATTAACAACGTGGCCAAGGCTCACGGTGGTTACTCTGTGTTTGCAGGAGTGGGTGAGCGAACAAGAGAAGGAAACGATCTCTACCACGAGATGATCGAATCTGGAGTCATCAAGATCGGCAAGCCCGGGTCAAGATGCGCACTGATCTACGGACAGATGAACGAGCCCCCAGGAGCTAGAGCCAGAGTGGGACTCACTGGCCTCACTGTCGCTGAGTATTTCAGAGACGAGGAAGGAAAGGACGTGCTGCTCTTCATCGACAACATCTTCAGGTTCACCCAAGCATGCTCAGAGGTGTCAGCCCTGCTCGGCCGTATCCCATCCGCTGTGGGTTATCAACCTACCCTCGCTACTGATTTGGGTGCCCTCCAAGAGAGAATCACCACAACCAAGAAAGGATCGATTACATCAGTGCAAGCCATCTACGTGCCTGCTGACGATCTCACCGATCCCGCCCCAGCCACCACCTTCGCCTTCTTGGACGCCACCACTGTCTTGTCTCGAGCCCTCACCGAACTGGGTATCTACCCCGCTGTGGATCCCTTGGACTCCACTTCTCGTATGTTGGACCCCACTGTCGTTGGAGAGAAGCACTACACTATTGCGAGAGGTGTGCAGAAGCTGCTGCAGGACTACAAGTCCCTCCAGGACATCATTGCGATCCTGGGTATGGACGAGTTGTCTGAGGACGACAAGCTGACTGTGGCCCGAGCCCGTAAGATCCAGAAGTTCCTCTCGCAGCCCTTCTTCATGAGTGAGATCTTCACAGGCAGGAAGGGTAAGTTCGTGGAGCTGAAGGACACGATCGACGGCTTCACTGCTCTGCTCGAGGGCAAGGGAGACGACTACCCCGAAGCTGCTTTCTATATGCAGGGTACTCTGGAGGAGGCCTTCGAGGAGGGTAAGAGGTTGGCTGTGCAGGCTGCTAAGAAATGATCCAATACAAATAGACAGCTCTTTTGAATGAAAATAAATTTTGAATTTTATATTTAAATTAATATGTCAAACAATCCACATCAACGAAGGGTCTTCCTCGAGGGTAACCACTGCCTAACCAAGATGGCTAGAATGATCTGCTCAACGTCGACGACTCCTTCTCTGATGAGGAGAGCATCGAAAACGACCTCCCTCAGCAAGAGTTCGAGTCCAACCCCAACCATAATCAGCCAGAGCAACCCGAAGACCCTCAATATGAGTACCTCTTGCCTTTACCCTAGGGAACTTTCCGATCTGGTTGCCGACCTCAACGACAAGGACCACAGCGAGGACGAAGGAATATAGGACTATAAAATCGGAGGGTACCTCACTCACTATGTAGTTATCACCCTTGCCACGTGGGAGAGGTGTTGGTGAACAGGTACGTGCTGATCCAGAAGCTGGGTTGGGGGCACTTTTCGACAGTGTGGCTGGCAAAAGATTTTAAATATGGCAATTACGCGGCGGTGAAAATCATGAAGAGTTCTCCCCACTACCTATAGGCGTCGTACGATGAGGTAATTGTGTTGGTAAGCAAGACAGGTTTAAATCCTACAAAAAGTCGCCAGCAACGCTTATCATCCTGATTGGATCAAGTCCCTCAAGGAGTACGAACCCAATAAATAAAAATACGACCGAGACGACTGCCACGTCCTCAACCTCCTCAACTCCTTCCTCTACAAGGGACCCTACGGCAACCACTTCTGTATGGTCTTCGAAATACTCGGAGTCAACCTTCTGTAAGTCCTCAAGCGATACGACTACAAGGGTCTACCACTCGACCTCGTCAAGGAAATCACAAGGCAGGTACTCATGGGTCTCGACTTCCTTAACAGGATATGCAGGGTTATCCACACTGACCTTAAACCTGAAAATGTGCTACTCTGCCTCACTGAGCAAGAGATCAAGCAAATCGTGGAGAAGGGACAGCTTGCGAGTAAGGAGCTCTACAGGGATAGGCTGAGACTTTACAGGTAGAAGTACAACTTGGGTCCAAAGGATGAGGATTCATAGTAGTAGTAATAGCAAAAGGAGAAGTAAGTGTAAGTGAAGCCTTAGGCGGCTAAGAGCGAGGATAATGTACTTGATGAAGATAACTTTATGTAAGGATCCTCAGAGATATCCACCAGGATCTCGGAAATCAAGGAGAGACTCTAGCAAAAGGATCTCAACAAAAACCAAAGGAAGAATCTCAAAAGGAAACTTAAAAGATATGAAGAGAAGGCTAGCTAAATCAAGCCTTAGAAAAGCGAACTCAAAGTGACCAAGCAATAAAAGGTATAGTCTCAACCCAAAAAGTAGCCAAGACCCAAGAAGAGTGTAGCTTAACTCTTCTCTGCATTTAGAACAAAACTTGTCCTAGATAAGGGTCCGAAGCTTGAAAAAGGATTCAAGGTCAAAATCGCAGATCTCGGTAACGCCTGTTGGGAGCACCACCACTTCGCGACATAGATTCAAACACGTCAGTACAGAGGGCCTGAAGTGTTGACTGGCTCCAAGTACAATCTCAGTGCGGATATGTGGTCACTGGCCTGCATGACTTTCGAAATGCTCACAGGAGAGCTACTGTTCAACCCTAGGAAAGACCAAAATGATAATTTCGGCAAGAATGATGATCACCTCGCCCAGATGATGGAGCTGCTTGGCAGATTCGCCAGGAAATTCACAGTGCGAGGAGCCAAGTCAAGGAAGTACTTCTCGAAAGAGGGGAACTTGATAAGGATTCCCAAGCTGCAAAACTGGAGCCTCAAAGATGTGATGATTGCCAAGTAAGCATACAATAACAATAGATATCGATTCGCCTAGAAGGAGGCTGAATTCTTCGAGGAGTTCATGCTGCCGATGCTCAACTGCTATCCCGAAAAGCGCATCCTTTCCAACAAAATGCTCAAACATCCTTGGCTCTACACGCCCAGCCCACCCGACTACTTCATGTAAGCACTGATGAATGTAGGACTGCCGAACAACACGAGAAGATCAAGGCCGAAAGATATGATCTGGATGTGCAAAAAGACGAAGTCTATCAATACTAGTCGGAGCAAGAAGACGCATAGACGGAGGACAACGGGGCTGACTCCGAGTCCGACGAGGACCAGTTCTATGGGTATGAAAAGATTGGAGACATTCGGTACATCGACCGCAGCTTTATGGATTTGGGGTATATTGGCTACGGCGACGGAATATTCTTATAGAAGTTGGATTTTGGACCCAACTGGCAGTTTTAGGCTTGATTCATCCAGACAATCATATCAATAATAAACATCATTTCGACACTCCCTCCTCATCCACTCCAACGTGGACCTTCAAGGCAACTCCTTAGAACTTTTCTGACTGTATTGGGACCTGGATTTGTACAACCTTTTGGAGCATAAATATATTTGCAAATTAATAAATGCCATAGATGGTGGTGCAAAGGGTGAGCAGGATGAGAAAGTAGAGCATAAAGACCTTGGGCGATTGAATGTTGAACTCCTAATTGCTCCCCTACTTCACTGCGAAATTAATGCCAACAATAAGACTAACTAAGTTAGCTACAATGAATACAACGTTTGCAAACGCTGTGCACTTGCTCATCCTTATCTTCTTTTTGAACTCACCCCACCCCATCCAAAGGCTCACCAAGCTAAAGTCGATTCGATAACTTGTGTGGCAAATCTAGCAAAACGCTTTGTGGGTCTATTCGTACTATGCTTTATTATCACTTTACTAATATAGTTTTTAAAGCCATTTTTATAGACACTATTTGTGCTGATATTGCAAGAAGCCCAGGCATTGACAGGCACTAATGAGGGGGTTGTTGATCTATTCACCTTATAGACAAACTCTACATTATTTTTGAATGTTAATTTATTGGACGCCAAAGGAGATATGGTGCGAGGTGAGCTCTGTGTTGTCGGCCATTTATTTGTTAGTGGGGTTGATGAGGCGTTGAGGTGTGGGCTAGGATGTGTGCATGGGTGGTAAGGTGGGGAATTCGAAATTGTTAAAGGTAATAAATATAGAAATGGTTGTTTATAAATTATTAAATCAATGCTTGGATTAAATTTGCTTTTTATTTGTAGCACCAAAACAAATCAAAATGGAAATAATTTATTGATAATTTGTACTCACATTAAAAAGGTAATATCAGGACTCATCGTATTATAGTATGGGCATTGATTCAGTGGCTAATACTTTGGGAATTGGCGTTATTTAACATTATAAATTCTTATGGATTTAATACAGCAGTACAAACTGCTGATTGGATATTAATGGCTGACTTTAAATTTATATTGTAAGCTATTTATTTAGTGAATCACTATAGTTATTTTCTCAAGTCATAATAAAACATTCTCCATCATCGCACATATCGAAACAAACTCTAAACATACTTATCAATCTGCCCACCTCCCTTCAATGCTTTGTTCCTCAAGCCAATCACAAAAGATAGTTATTCTTAGATCGATCAATGTGTAATAATTAGTCTGCATAATGTTTGGAAATATTGATAAGAATGGAGCGGAAGTAATGAGGAAGATTTATTATGATGACACAAGCATAATCTAGCCTTCCAAAAGAGAAAGTCACAAGTTTCACGCCAATGAATAGATCACTAATTGTTCTATTTTTGGCCCTTCTTTTAGAAAACAAACATAAAATGATGACCAAAGCAAGTATTAGTCTAGATGCATTCAGTAAGCGCAATAGAAAGCTTACTAGCACCATTTTACATCTTCATAGTTTGGCCGACAGATCAAAAGACCCACTGGAATTATTGTCTATTTTAAAAAGGATCAAAAATAGATGAAGGAACTACCCAAATATTCCTTATCTGACGTCGCATCCAAGCTCAAACTCATTCATTAGTTTCACAACAATTTCCAATTAAATTATATTATTGAGTATATACACTCCAAAATACCAATTAACGTTTTTTGTTCAAGTTTCCCCCCTTCCCTTCATTCACCCTACAATTCCGATGGCCGATAAAATGGATAAAATAATGAGTTTAATTTTTGACTAATTGGGGATACTTGAATGCTTGAGAGTAAAAGAGACGATGAGAATAATGGGATGATAAAAATAAAGAAAGTGTATTTTTGGGAATGGATAGCGAGCGCTGTATAAATTGAGGGTGGAGAGAAAGTCTATATAATAGAGTTTGTGAGTCTGGGTAAGGTAACGGAAAGAGAAAGGGGCTGGGGTCGGGGGAGGTGCGAGGAGGAGGGCGGGGATATTAATAAAGGGATTAATTAAATACGCAGATTTTTTTTCTCATTAATAATTATTGATATGTAAAAGCAAGCAATAGGCTTCTTAGTGCTTCTCGGAGTCGCGTTGGCCGTTTGTCCAGCGAACTACAATATAAATAACCTTGTTGCAGGTACGACGTTCTAAATGCAGACTCTGTGAGTTTTAGCGTGAATGGTAGTTCCTCATCGTCCTCTCAGAACTTTGTGTACTCCTTCCAGCAAAGTTTCGCAGGCACACCAGCTCTCGCACTCGGTACTCCTCATTTTACGTAGGTATTCAAGATTTCTCAATCAACTCCCTCGTCTCCAATAGTCACGCCGTCTATCCTTCATCCCTCTCCAACTCCCAAGTCAATTTCCAATTCGACTACACCCCCGCACTCTGGTCCAAAATCAAAGTCAACTTCTTCGCCACCACCAATCCCCAAATACAGCTGGGCTACTTCAAAGTCGGTACCTCCCATCTCATTTAGATAATGTTCAAACTATCAGCTCCTGCAACTGCGCCCTCGCCTACGCCAATATCAACTCGCCCTTCGGTGCTTCTGACAACCCAGTCATTCGAGTCTTCATCAATGGTTACGATGTGGCCTCCAGTAATGTCCAACTGTCAGTCAGTCCCACCAACCTCCAGGGCACCAAACTCACTGTCAAGATCACAGTGGGCTCAAAGACATCCTTAACACGCATTTGGCTGTCTTGGCTGGCATTTTCCCCATCAGCCGCATCCTTCGGGTCATACGGAGGTCAAGTCTCCCAAAGCAAATACTCAGGCTCAGTCAGCAACGATATCAGTAACTCACTCTATCAGACCCCATACGTGTTCTATGGCCTGAATCTCATCTCCCTCTCCAACTCTCAGCCTTTGGACTTCTCGTCGTCAGTTGATAATAACTTTGTCCTTACTATTTCAGCTTCATCCCTCGTCAATGACTTTTCTCTTGTATACATTGCCTTGGGAGTTTCACCCAGCAAGCTCTGCTCCACCTGCGGAGTGTCAGTCTTTGCTAATAGCGATAGCTGTGTTGCTGCCTGCCCTGCTGGAACCTATGCCCATACTTACAAGGATGGGGGAGTTTCCTGCAGAGTTTGTTCAAGCAAGCTTGGAATGACCTTGGTCAACGGCAAGTGTGTGATTGGCTCAACCACAGTTAGCACTGTCACCACAACAACAATCCTTACTGGAGCCAGCCAAGCATCAAACTATGGACAACAATCCTCACAATCAACCAGCCAATCCTCAGCATCAGGTGCATCCTCAGCCCAATCAACCAAAACATAATCAACATCAGCATCAACTTCCTCCTCTGCCTCCTCTGCCTCATCATCTGCAGACAGGAAGGCAGATGTCGCCTGCCCTGAGAATGCATTTTTCAATGGAGTGGAGTGCGTGTGCAATGTTGGTTTCGTCTATAAAAATGATAAGTGCAGAGCTGCAGATGCCTCAGTCTCTGTCCCCATTAATATTGCAAATAACGACAAATCTTCCTCAACCAAGGCTACCCAAGATGCTTCATCATCATCCTCTTCTTCATCTTCTAGTGTTCAAACCCAAGTGGTTGATACCCCAGCACCAGCCAGGCCACCAATCGAAACTCCTAAATCTAGCTCATCAGACTGCGGCCCCGATGCATACAACAATGGTTTGGGGATCTGCGTGTGCAACCAAGGAAAGTACTTCAGCAATGGAAACTGTTTGATGGGTGCACCTTGTGGCCCTAACTCAAAGAAGGCAGATGATGGTTCATGCATTTGCGATGCAGGTTTCAAGAACTACAACGGAGTTTGCTCTAAGTGTCCTCAGGGAGCACTATGGAGTTCATCATCAAATCAGTGTATTTTCGTCTGTGGACAAAATTCTTTTTACTCTACTGCTGCCTCAGCTTGCGTCTGTAATCCAGGATACGGAGTGTTTGGTGGATCATGCCAAACTTGTCCTGATAACTACTTCATCTCCAACGGATACTGTGTCACCTGCCCTGTCAATGCCGCCTACAATCCTAAAAGCAAAACCTGTGAGTGCTCAACCGGATTCTTCACCAACGAATGGGGAATTTGCGCCAGAAAATGCGGAACCAATGAGGTGTACGATAGCAAGACTCAAAGTTGCTCATGCATCGATGGACTTGGAAAGGTGAACGGAGTCTGCCAGATCTGCCCAGCAGGAACAACCCCAACCTAAGATGGCTCAAGCTGCTCCAAGTGCAACGTCAATGAAGTCCTTGTCAATGGTGACTGCGTCTGCCAGCAAGGATATGCCTACAATTCAGCTCAAGTCTGTGTCATCTGCTCCTCTTTGGACAATGGATTCTTGGTTAATGGCTTCTGTGCTGTCTGCCCTGGAAACATGATTGCTGTCAATGACGAGTGTGCATGCCCTCAAGGAAAAACTGCCCAGGGATCCCTCTGTGTCAGCCAGTGCCAAGATGATGAAATCCTTGACCAAAGCGGCAACTGCTTCACCTGCGCAAGCAACCAAGTGATTTCAAACGGCGCCTGTGTCTGTGCACCTGGGTACCAGCTGAGTGACTGTGGAGTTTGCAAGCTTTCTTGCTCATCTGGGCAGTTCCCCTTCCAAGGAGCCTGTGCAGTCTGCCCCCTCAACACCATCTTCAATGCAGCCATTAACGGATGCTCTTGCCCCACAGGGTTCTATATGGACACCTATGGAGTCTGCCAAAAATTAACCCTTCAGCCACTTAACTGCCCTAGCGGACAATACTTCGATTCCAACAGTGGCTGCCAAGCCTGCAGTGCCTCATGCCAGACCTGTAAATCCGCAAATCAATGCATCACTTGTGCTTAGTCAGGATACTCAGCCAACTCTTTGGGAGTCTGCATCCCAACCTGCGGAGATGGAGTGATAGTGGGCACTGAGACATGCGACACAGGAAGCTCATACTCTGCTGGCTGCATTAGCTGCAGGACTCAAGCTGGGTATACTTGCAGTGGACAGCCATCAGTCTGCAGGTCCAATGCTCCCCCTCCAGTCACTCCCACCAATCCCAACTCAGGCACCAGTGCAGATCCAGTCATCCCTTCAAGCCCTCCCCTCACCCAATCAGGAAAGACCAACATCAACTCCAACAATGTCTTCATCTCACTCAAAACAGCACAGACTTTTACTTTCGCCAATCCTACAGAAATGCAAGGATTTATCAAGGCAACATTCCCAAGTGGGGCCAAGCCTACTGTCTATTGCACTCAGAGAAACTCTCCGAACTTAGATGTCTTCGATTGTCTGCTAATTTATCCTTCGGGAGTGCCCAACAGTCCCTTCCAGGTTAATTTCTCATTCAACTTCCAAGGCAAGAGTGGATAGACAATCGTAAAGGTTAACCCACTAGCCGCAAAGAGCAACGCAAGGGGTAAAGCTTGATCGAATTTTATTGCCTATGCATTTATTCTGTGATTTTCGATTGATTTGGAATATATGAGTGTGCGTATAAATATAAAATCATTTAATTATTTGATTATTTTAATAATATTTTTCTTGGTGAAATGGGTAAGGTGATCCGATGTACTTTCTGTGTTAATGTTAGGCCAGAGAAAGGGTAAGAAAGGTAGTGTGTACACTACTCCTAAGTCAAAGAGGATAGCTCCTCCCAGATATCGCAACCTTGACTTTGCGGAGAGACAAGGATACATCAGGGGAGTTGTGCGAGCAGTGCTGCACGATCCAGGAAGAGGATGTCCTCTCGTCAAGGTCGACTTCAGGGATCCCTATAAATACAAAAAGCAAACTGAATACTTCCTCGCTGCCGAGGGCACCTACAGTGGACAATACCTCTTCTGCGGCAGGAAGGCAACCGTCTCAACCGGAAACGTCCTCCCAGTCAACCAAATCTCAGAAGGTACCACCATCTGCAACATCGAGTCCTCAGTTGGAGACAAAGGCGCCTACTCAAGATGCTCAGGCACCTATGCAACCATCGTCGGCCACTCCGATGATGGAACCAAGACCAGGATCAGACTTCCCTCTGGGTCAAGGAAGACCATTCCCGGATCATGCAGAGCCACAGTGGGGATCATTGCCGGAGGAGGAAGAAACGAGAAGCCCATCATGAAGGCCGGTGTCTTGTTCCACAAGTTCAAGAGACAAAGAAAGAGATTCCCTAGAGTTGCTGGTGTCAGAATGAACCCCGTTGACCATCCCCACGGAGGTGGTAACCACAAACACTTGGGTAAGCCCGGAACCGTCAGCAGATTCGCCTCACCTGGTCAGAAAGTTGGTCTCATTGCCGCCAGAAGAACCGGTCTCATCAGAGGTACCAAGACTGTCAAGAACGCTCCCGAAAAAATATGATCAGCCTTCTTATTTAAATCCATTAATAGGCAATCATAATCACATACTCACTCATACATCCATCATCCCATCAGTCACTGGTCCACTGTAAGCTCATCAGCTTTATGCTGTTTTAGTTGGTGTTGAGTTGGATTTAGCTGAT
>JACCDV010447020.1_pt1 | contig 10429 bp, 5 predicted proteins | sample 7446131 | NCBI WGS metagenome assembly JACCDV01 (sample SAMN15323448, study PRJNA562643) | freshwater metagenome | isolation source: river surface water | place: USA:Blue River Watershed | collected 2017-08-17
CGCCTAAACTCTTGCGAAGCTCGCCTAATAAAAGAAAATAGAACTTTTAAGATATTTCGAGAATATCATTGACAGGAACAATTGATATGTTTACTTTAAATTTAACTGATTCATATATTAGGTATAATTGTAATCTTACTTTGAAATGTATCGTCAGTCTCATAAGAACGAGGATTTTTGGTTTGAAAATATGTATGTTTGATGGTTGGTGATATATGAACTTAAATAAATAACCATTAATCAGCAGCCAAAATCGAAGGATTTGAAAAACTTCCGATCGATCCCTCCCTTCAACTTGAGCACCACTGTAAAGTGCTCTCCCTTCAAAATATCAAGCTATATTTCCTACTTGAGCTTCAACAACTTCTACTCCTTCACTGTCACCTCTTAGTAGAACTCTTTGTTTATTGGCAGAATTTGAACCTTGCATTTTAATCCTCGAATAGATCTCATCACTGTCACATCTCCGTTCACTCTCTAATTTACTATGTTCTCGATTATCAGTCCCACCTTCTCAGTAACATAGTTGTATGAGCAAATGAACTTATTTATTTGGTTGAGCTATCCGTACCTTTGGGCGAGGTCAAGGCATCCACTTTATAATATTTTCTATTGTGGATTATAAACAACCCTTTAGAAATTGTACTCTTTTTGGCTTAATAATTGAAGTGTAATTTCGCTTGGAGAATTCTTTCGCCACTAAGGCTCAATAAGAAGCCAATATTCACCCGCCTAAAGGTAGTGAGTGAAATTAATAGATTTAGATTGGCTGTACTATCCATTTATCCACCTGAACCCATGATTGCCATATTCTTTTTGAAGAATGATGAATCGGCACCAAATATACTCCCCAAAATCCTACTTTAAATGAAACAATCTTTTTTACCTTTGCCTTATTGTTATGCTAAACTCTGATGCGGATTCCACTTTGAGGGTTCGCACTGAAGGATAATCAACTTAGAAGTATCCCTCAGGACATTGCTTATTTGTAATTGGCTTTCCTTTTCTTATTAATGCTGTACTACACACCTAAAATTTGAAAGGATGTATCAAATAAACAGCTTTACATATGTTTTTTATTGCTTAAAAAGGGATTTCCTTCTTTTTGAAGCTGTCTGAAGGGTCATTATAATAAAGGATTTGATGGTAAATAGAGTAAACTAAAGATATATACCCCTTATCTTCTAGCATTTCTCCAATCGCTATTGTTTCCCCAGCTGTCATCTACTTTTTTATCTTTTGTATAGCTTTCTATGATTCCTATTCGCTCATTCTTTACTTCTTCTTTCCTCCCTATATCTTTATCTGGATCTTTTTGCTTGGACTGCCTGAAATTTCCTAAGCAAAATCAATAATATTCCCATGCTGTAGTGCTTCATATCTTGAATAATAGTTCGCATAGGCTTTTTCTAGTAAGAAAGGCCATATATCGATTGGATCTTCTTTTCCAATATTTACATTCGTAAATGCAGGCTAAATGATTCCTTCGCTATTTTTTATCACTGGGATATAGTCATCAACTATAATATACTTCCATAGGTTTTATTGATATATTTTCAGTAAGTAAATACCATAAGGATTTACTGTTTGGTCTTCAAATATTTTCTCAAGGAGCCTTGGGCTGCCTAAAACACTATTAAATGCTCCTAGCAAATAATCTTCCACGTAACTTTGGGTTGTTTTAGTTATTTATATGTGATTTTTAGATGTTTTTGCTAATGTTAACTGTCTACCCTTAAAAATGTCACTAATCCTCATCCAAGCGATTTCTTCACCCACCTTTTGCCTGCTCTTTTTGCCTTCAAAAAGTGATGAATACACTGGAGGGAAGATCTCATCTTTGTACTTGTATGGACTAGGTATCTTATCTGGTTGGGAATTGCTATAAGTTGCCGCGGAAAATCTATTTCCTCTGGCTGTGATACGAGATAAAGATTCAGCTTGTAGCTTGCTCAAGATTGATTTATATTTTTGCTTTATGGTCTTATTTGTATTATTTTAATTAATCGACTTTTGACGTTAGTTTCTGTCCTTGCCTGAAGCCACAGAGCACGATCTTTCCCTTTCTTTCTGAATATTAATACTTTTACTGATCCTGTGATGAGACTTCCGTTAAGTATATTCCTACTCCCATTCTTCAAAATGGAGGGACTTCTAACTTTCTCTCTCTTCTTCATGTTATTCTTCTATGTTGACTCGATAACTGGTCCAAACTTAACTTCCTTCAATGATTATACATAATCTGATTGCTTGCTAAGCTACGTGCTCATTTATTCATGCTATCTCTTTTCTTAAGTATCCTGTGCTTGAAGACTGATGGAACTTTCAGAGTTGGGAGTTTTGAACTTAGGGCTTATGTTTGCAAAGTTAAGCTTTTCACTGTTGTTGGTTCTTGTTGCTTATTCTAGTTCGGGATAATATTCACAATTGATCATATTATCATTGCTCTTGAATTATTCTTCTTTCTACTTTGCTCGCATCACATTCTTTCTTTGGATCTTTGAATTGAGGCTGGCAGGCTTACCTGAAGAGTCCTATCTCTTCCTCTCAAGTCTACTGACGGTTGGGTTGGGGCTATGCATGAAGTGATTGGAGTGAGGATTTAATTATGTTTGTGAATCTAGGTTGTTTGGTAGTGTATTTTTGGGGGAGAGAGGGGGAAATTTATTTCTTTTGAGCATATAAGTTGTGATTTTGAGAATAAATATAAAATGATGTTCATTCGTTTTCAAAAGAACAATAATATCCAGTAAAACTTACGTACAAATTAATGTCCAAACACTTTTTAATTTACCAGTAACGCCCTCATACAGCCTTAAAATATGTCAGCGCCCATATTAAATATTATGAAACAATCAATAAGTTTAAAGTATCTATAACCGCCTTAGTTTTGTACCAAACATTTATTGATAATTGCTCCAAAGTGACTAATTTTTGGCTTTCGATAATCCTTGATTGAGTCTATATGTTGATTTATAAAAATAATATGTATGATTAATTAATTCTACGATAATAGAAATTAGAATGTAATAGCAACCCAACCTTTTAGATAGAAAAAAATCGCCACCAGCAAGGCTTAGTACTGCCAATCCACTCTACCATGTTCAGAAATTTCTAAGAGAAACTGCCTCAGTCAATCGTTTCAAAGCCATCAACCAAAAAAACCATCCTTAATCATTTTTTCATTCTTCCAAAACCACCAAAAATCTCCCCCATATTGTAATAAAGATGAACGAAAATAAGCAATAATTATAAACAATTTTGACGAGAAACCATATGAAGCTCAATACCTCATTTAGTGACTATTTTAGAAATGGAATTCACGTTTCTCAGGATATGCATTTGAAGAGGAAAATAACGAAACTGAAAAAGATTTAAGACCAAAGATAAAAAATGATTGAGGCTCCAGTTGTCGAAAGAGACTAAAATGCATATGTAGAAACAACATTCAAACTCTTCCCTCTACCCAATAGATGCTTTGACTCTCTATTTCCCGCCATCAGGTATAATGCTACTCTCTTTGGCTCAGAGAAGCAGGTTTATTTGCTTGGAGGATATCATCAGCGTGGATTTTAAGGACTTTCTTTATTTCACAAATACGATTATTAATTAAGAAAGTGGATTCAAGTGAAAGGTCAAGGCTAAGCACCAAAAATTTCGCCATGTTTTCACACAGTCTAAATCTTCAAAAATAATCTAATAATTGTTGGAGGAGTGAGTTTCTAAGGATAGAAAGGGAAGCGCTTCAATACTGAACTGCTAATTTTCAACATGTAGAAAAGCGAATGGCTTAGAGCAAGAGGTGGACTAAACATAAAGCACCACGCTTCTACTTTATTCGGGAGCACTTTGATAATAAACGGAGGGATAAATGAGAAGTAAAAATTCAATTAATAGCTTATCTTTATTACTTTCACTGGAGGGAATCTCATCAATCCTTTGATCTTTACTGTGAAAAACCAAGGAGAAGCCCACGAAAAGATAAGTAGGCATAAAATTATACATACTTACGACCTGGAGCCCAATTATAGAAACCAAATCAAATATGATGGAGTCCTTGCATTCGGAGGTTAGGATTAAAACGGAAACCTCAACAACGACATCATGTTTATCAATGTGATGGGAAAGGTCTCACAGAATCTGGATATAAAATTCAAGAAATGGGAAACAGTGATAACAAACTAAGAGAAGCCCTGTCCAAGGAAAGATCACTCATTCAACATAATAAACAAGAAAGGAATAGCTATTTTGGCTGGAGGGATCGAGGAATATGGCAACTGGCTTGATGATGTTTGGCTGCTTGATCTGGTTAGGATGAATTGGAGTAGGGTCAGTACGAGCCCCAGAATATAATAGTCCTTAGGGTAAAATATTCCATAATGATAGAACTTTATCAGGACATTGCGCATGCGCCATTGGCACCACAGTCTACTTCTACAACGGCAACGTTGAGAAGAAGAGGGAGAAGGCTTTCTGGATGCTAGAGACTGATGCAAGCAACTACAAATCCAAAAAGAATATGTATGCGACAAAACTACCCTCTTTCAAAAGCATCCATTCATAAAAGTAAAACTATTCCATGACTCAAATTTGATCATCCCCATTATTGATATCCATACAATCTAAATGTATAACTCTCAACTTTTTATAAGCATTCTATATTATATCTATCCCTTTTGTTATAAATAGCAGCGGAAAACAAATAATCGATAAAACTATTATTGATCGATTTGTTATGGGAAAATAGTGCATGGCCTTCAATCTGCCTATCCTTGTTAGAAAATGAGCAATCTAAATGGCTACCAACTTAATGACTAGTGCTCTCAGAGGGGAGATGCTATAGGAATGACTATGTTGGGCATAATTGTTGTAAAATGTTTTGATTTATTTATAAGTCTTGGTAATATATTGAGTGTCGCTATCGTATGGAAGATAACGACGCTGCGTAGGCAGGCGCAGAGCCCCTCTTAAAGCATTCAAAGGAGCTGATCTCTCCCGAATAAGTGCGCAGTAAAATCAGGATCAGCAATCACCAGTTGCTGGAGCTAGTGCACTCCGAATGTAAGCTTGGCATAGATGCAGAAAAATTACTAGATAGGATGAATGAACTCAACCACCAAGGCGTCTTGCAAATTTAAGACTCAAATTATGTACTCGCCCTCATGTTTTTTGACGAGTGCGAAAAAAACCTGGAATATGCTGCCAGTTGCGGCAAAACCATCGATCGAAATCTCATCATCGCCATACTCAACAACAAGGCAGTGGCCTACCAGCGGCTGCAGGAACATTAAAAATCAGCAAGCTATGTTGAGGCCATTATTTATAACCTTAAAATGTTTGTAGAATCGCGTTAAAATCAGCTGCTTTATCATCAGCTCAATCTCATCTCCACCAATCTTGCTCAAAAGCATAGTGTCGCTTCCTTCAACTAAGCGCAGTTGGCCAGCATCCATTCTTTCATTTCCAGGAAGTTTTAATTGACAGTTTATTTATTGCAATTTTCAGGTTTATACTCGCAGTGCCAGTCTCATTAGGATTCGTTCAAAAACGCCAAGCTCTCCTTGGAGACCATGAAGGAGCTTTGTTTAGCAAATTACCAGTTGCTCATAGTTCAACAGAATGAAAGGAATGACACTCTAAAAGAACTGAGCTAGCTGCCTTTACAGTTTGATAAAAACTAGTATTAATTACTGAGGAATTAGTTTGAGAAGCTGAATCGAATTAGTAGCCAGACAAAGGTTTCTCAGGACTAGATGTATTTATAGAAATCGGCTTAGGAGGAAGTAATTACATTTGAATCAGTATTTTCGCTGAAGTCCAAAACCATTCAATAACATATTCTTTAGTCATAGATTATGCACTGGGATACACTGAGCCACTAAAACCACTTCAAAAAGATCATCTTAGTTATTTGCATGTACTTCACGATGGGCGTCTAGCTTGAATAAATTGCAGCATACGATTTTGAAAGCTGTAATAGCATTTACATGTTTGGGTCCTAGAAAAAGAGCGAAAAGCAGGATATTATTGACGCGGAGATGTATCATCTCATGGCCTTAGTCATTGGCCTCAAGCATCTTTCTTACAGCCATCCGTTTCTGCAAAACCTTATCTCGATCTATAGAGAACACTACAGTCATTAGACAATATAGTCCCCATTGAAGAAAGAAAGCGATATAAACGAGCACCTTGACAAGCTTACCTAGAAATACAAAAACTATCTAATCGAAAGAGATGTGAGTATGAGTTTGGATGAGGATTCCTCTTCTTTGATTAAGCAGGTAGACCCTGAGAGTTAAAAAAAATGGAATGAGTAAAAGAAATAAAGCAAGAAGTTAAATGAGCTACTAAAGCAAGAAACTCCACAAGCATTTATTAATAGAGGTGGACAATAGAGCTACTTTATGTAAGTTCCTTCCATAGACTCTATCTCGATGGCCAACTCTGTCTCAGCGAACAGGCAGGATGGGTCAAGCATCGGCTAAGAAAAGAAATACATGCACACCAAAAAGGGTAAGATAAATATGCACCCAAAGCTGAAATCAAGCAAAACAATCGGATATTAGTATGAATCGAGGCAGTAAGAATTTTATCCCACTCCACCTGATAGCAACAACCCCATCAGCTAAAGATCCAGAGAAGATTAGTATTACGATAGCACCAAAAGATAGAAGAAGAGAACCGTCAACATTATGAAGTCCAAATCCAAGTCTTCCAAAAAAAATAATTCCAAGACCAAATTGGTAGAAACTAAGAAGATTGAGAAAAATGCCAGCAATAATGTAAGTAGTGCTAGTCCTATGATGGCCCTTATGACTACGGTTACTGATAGAAGCAGTAAGAAGATAAAACTGAAGAAGTCCCCGTAGAGGAGTTAAAAGTTCATGATAGGAAGTGCTGGAGGGGAAGCCAACAAGTGGGTTGGAGACGCGAAGAAGATAGCATCAAGCGACCAGATCAAATCTTTGAAAGTCAATCAATTTTCCTCAGTAAAGAATGCAATTGAGCCAATAAAGATGAACAAAGTCAAGGCTCCCCTTAAGATGATTGCCTCAATCCCAATCAACGAAACCAAGCCTTCTCAAACAATACGCCTTTAGCAAAGGAAGAAGAACAGCAGTAGCCAAAAGAATAAATCAAAGAGCAAGAGCAGTGCAAGTTTCAAAAGCAAGAAATCCTAGAACAACAGCAAGAATAAAAAAAACCTGAGCAAGACCATAAAGACATCCAAATAGAAGATATACACGTAAATCAAACACACGATAAAGCGAAGATGAATGCTAGTTAATCAACTGATAATATAAATCATTTTTGATTTTGGCACTTAGCACACTATTTATCTTGACTGTTATTTTTTAATTATGAAATTACAGATAATCAGCAAATTAGTAAAAAATCAGCCACAGGCCAGTCCTGCCCCTTCCCACAGAAATAACCATCAGAGCAGACCCAACCTGCATCCTAAAGCACCCTTCCTCAACATTGAAAGCGAGTATTTTACAAAAGGACACAAAAATATGAATCAAGATCACCTTCAAAACAATAGATCGAGCAAAGTGAGAGGTTTCTTTGACCATTTTCAGACACACTGCAAAGATACATATGAAACAGTCATTATAGAACTGCCTGAGGTGAGAAGACAGTTAACTCCAATCCTTTAATCTTTAAAATCAACCCCTATCAAATGTTCACCCAAGGACTAATACCAGTTTTCTTTCAAAAAAAATCAATCCAACTCTAATATTTTACGCAGCAAGAACCTTAATACATAAACTATAGATAGTTAGAGTAAGAATCATTCCAATTATTATATCCAACAGGCAAATAAGACTAAAATTAAGTTAAGGAAATTTAACAGTCTCATACAAATAAAAAAATAAGAAAAGACCGTGATTCACACCAAAAACTCTAATTAAATCCCAACTAAGCGTAATTTGTCATTAAGCACCAAAGAAGGAAACTTTATCCAACTTTTTACCAAACAACCAAGCAAAGCTGATCTGACAAGGCATCACACATAGAATGCGGAGTAAATAAAATAAAACAGCGCATACAGGTGCGACAAGCTAAGATAAAGCATAAAGACCTAGTCAGGCTTCTAAGAATAAAAAGAGAGATTAAATAGAATCAGAAAATAGCTTAACCAAATCTATCAGATGAAAAAAGCCTCTGAGGTCAGGCTTAGGCTTTATTGATTTTTATTTAATTGGCTTAGTAATAAATAAAATAAGTGAGAAAATGCGTATAATGTAACTGTACAGAATCGAGAACGATTATAAAAATCATAAGAAAAGACTGCAAAGTATCCAGCAGTTGAACAGTAAGTAAAAAGTGGCCAGGGTGACGGGTCAACAATTTTATGTTTCAAACTAGCATAAGAAGATTAAAATCAATTCATAAATATTTCGAGAAAAAGAAGAGCTAACCAGAATAGCCCACCATAACTAACTTATGAATAGGACAATTGTCAACCACTCCAGTAAACTGAAGCAGCAAATTGATTCCTCTCTTCTCGGACTCAATAACACTCAAAAAAATAATGTCAAAGTTGACAACAAAATATAGCTGGAAAACCTAAAACTCAAAGAAAAAATAGGTAAAATGAAAAGTGTATATCAGACCATAAGGAAAAATTCATAAATCGGGATCGGAACTAACCATTTTACTGAAAGGTAAAGGTCACGGCAAACCGATAAAGAAAAGCTGATAAAATTATTGAAGAATCAGTTTAGAATATAGCCAGTCGTATCATTCCCTCGCGCAAAATCCAAGACCAATGCAAACGAAACGTTATAGGTCGAATAGCAGGGGAGTAAGCGATAAGGAAACAGTATTGAATAAAACAAATCCTAGCAACAAATATGACGATTGATATCAATTTTATATTATAACCTAAATCGATAAATAAAAAATGATAAGGTACATTACTGAAAAATAAGTGGATTTTAATAGTAAATCAAGATCAGTCCAGGATAGAAACCAAAGGACTAAGATAGATCATCATCAATCCATGTCCTAAGTACCTGAGAATAACTAGAATAGTTCAAAGGCTTTGAGACAGTTGAAGAAAATTAATGATCACAAGGAGATGTTGAAAGGCAGACTTTCATTTCTTCAAATAGAGGAGGAAAAGAATGAGTTTAAGGCATTTTTGAACGACCATCGATATCAATTCCATCAGCAAATGAGAGATTAAATGTAGAAGTAGCGCGAATAAAAAGCAAGACATCTAAAAAATGTGTATCAGAAGTTGTTGTAAGCTCAGCAAAAAGCTAAATATGAACGATAAACGCATAATATGAATCTTAAAAATGCGCAGAATTAGCTAAACATGAGCAAATTTAATGACTATAAGTAAACCAAAGAAAGAAGATAATCAATAGAGCGAAGCATTTCTCAAATTAAAAAAGAATAAGGCCAAACAAAAAGGCAAAGATACGAGTAAATCCGCGAAGGCGAAAAGTTACAAAAGAATCACGTATAAGAGTACATGAAAAATAAAATTAATGAGTTCAAAATGGAAGATAGCGAATCAGCTCAAAAATTTAGTAGAATCCGTGAGTAACGAGCCAAGCAAATAGAAGAACTGGCCAAGTTAGAGTCAATAATGATCGAGAAGCAGGCCAAGAGTAAAATGAGCAGCGAATAAAGCGAGAAGAAGCTGAGGAAGCTATTGGGAGACAAGAAGCCAGTCAGCACTTCTCACACCACTAAGCTTCCTTATATTTCCACTGAAAAAAGGCCGAGAAGCGAGCAATAAGAAATCCTTATCCTTTGATTTAGTTAATAATTTATTAATGAATTCCTTCATAAAACCAGTAAACCATCACTCGAGTTCCTACAAATGATTAATTTTCTCATTGATTTACACTATTTTGGTTACTTTGATTTCTTAGTTCTTTGTCTCAGAGCTTACTTATTCCTTCTGGTTTAAATATGGATATGTCATAATGTTCTACATAAGCAAATTTGTTACAAATTCGATCTAACCAACGCTTTCCAAAGGGTTAGGCTTTTATGACTCAACATCCATTTGCCTTGATTATTCGACCATTTAATTTTGATCTTCTTCTGAGGAGGAAGAAGAGGAGTCTTCAACTTATTCAAGTTTCGCGTCCAGATGCTGCTAAGGCTTGATTTATTGCTTTAAGAGTTCATTGTTGGATTGCTTCAAAACAGGCATAAACTGCTTCAGTTGGTCCAATACTATATCAAACATTATTTACAAGGGGAGCGTGGTATTATTCCGATCGCAGGCTTTTATTTTTTCTCCAATAGCTTTGCGATGATACTTTCCACTTTTCCTTATTAATTCCTCTTTAGCTCATAGATGGGTTTCTCGTACTTCAATAGATCCTTCTTCGTTGTCTTTTTGTGTTTCTTTTCATTGGTTTGCTCTTCAGGAATCATTTGTTGTTTATAGTAATAC
>JACCDV011056884.1_pt1 | contig 10429 bp, 17 predicted proteins | sample 7446131 | NCBI WGS metagenome assembly JACCDV01 (sample SAMN15323448, study PRJNA562643) | freshwater metagenome | isolation source: river surface water | place: USA:Blue River Watershed | collected 2017-08-17
CTTTTAAGTTTAATTTTAATATATTTTAAATCAAAAATTATTGTGTAATTTTTGATAAATTAATATTATTATACGAGCGTAGCGAGTATAGTATATATTAATTTATTAATATATAATATATATTAATATATATATTATATTAAATATTATATAAACGCGCGCACGTAGGTTAACAGTGGAGCAAATACAAAAAAAAAACAACTCGAAAATTCATTCGAAAACACTGGACTCAAAAAATGATCACCAACCTGTATCTTCTGGGAAATACCACGTACGCAAGAGATCACATCACCAAACTCGTACTGGGTACTCCCGAGTTACCACCGGAGTAGATTCGATGAATCAACCGAAATACAAATTTCCTCTCGGTGAGTTAATCTCGTGGGCAGAGCAATGCGCCACGGAATATTACTCATCCGGAACATCACAGATTTCCGATGACGAATTTGATTCGTTGAAAGTTTCAATCCTGCAACTGTGCCGAGCTCAGAAAATCGACCCTGGCACAATTCGAATCTTACGTGGCATCGGCTACGTCGGTGACGAGAACAAGATCAAGCACCCAGTCCAGATGTATTCTCTGGACAACGTGTTCGATTCCTCGAGCCTATCCAAATGGTTCGAAAAGATTTATTCCAACCTCCGAACGACATACGCTGATTTGAGTTTACTCGACGTACCGCTATCCTACGGGATTGAGTACAAGATCGACGGTATGTCATTGGACTTGGTTTACCGCTTTGGCAGACTCACTGCTGCCATTACGAGAGGGGATGGTGCACGAGGTGAAAATATTTTAGCGAATATTCTTCACGTCAACGCTATTCCAAACGAACTTCAAGATCGTGGCAAAGTGGTAGCTGTTCCGCTACTCGTTGTGCACGGTGAGCTGTACGTGAAGAAATCTGACTTGAAGCGTTGCTTAGCTGAGTCGCCTTACTTTGGATTGCACAAGTCTCCGCAATCTGAACGAGCTGCCGTGCTGAGTATCCGAAACAAAGATTTCCCAACGATGGGATTACAGATGAGTTTCAACCCTCATGAAGTCGCTAGTGTTTCGATTGATGCGAACGAAGTCTCCGTGAGCCCAATCCCAGATGAACTGTACTCTGAATCCATGTTCGAAAGACTTGAGGTTTTAAGACAGTTCGGGTTCAGTCGAGCATCGCCCCTCTCACCCCCAATTCAACATTCGAGTATTCGAGACTTAATCGTCCACGTTGACTCAATCATTCCCAAAGTCGATACGATGCGTCACCAAGACGTGTTCGATCATCCAATCGACGGGTTAGTGATTAGCGTAGATGCACTCGAATACCGACAGCAAATTGGCTACACTGCTCGTGTCCCTAAATGGGCAATAGCCTACAAGTTCCCTGCCCTTGGAAAACAGACCAAGGTTAAGCAAGTAGCTTGGCAAGTGACGATGGATGGGAATTTAATCCCAGTGCTGAAATTGGAGCCGGTCACCATCTCCGGTAAATCAATTGACGCCGTAACCTTGTTCAACTTTGCTAAGTTCCGATCGCATGATCTCCACCATGGCGATACGGTGACTGTGGTGATGCGCGGCGATGTTGTCCCCAACATTTCCGAAGTTCATGCAGATCAGAGAATGGATGGTGCAATAGGAATCCCCAATCCGAAGCAGTGTCCATCTTGCGGGTCAAAGCTCAGTGTACGTACATTACATTTGAGTTGTTTAAACGTCGAAGGTTGCACAGACCAACTTGCAATGCGCTTGATGCGCTTCGTGGGTAAAGCGGGTATGAATATCCGTGGGTTTGGCGAATATGGAATGCGTAAGTTAATTGAGTTAAAACGAGTTCGGACTCCAGCCGATTTGTATAAGCTTAATCTTAAACAATCCAGTACCTTGAGTGGGATGTCTTGGAAAAAGATACTCATGGCGATTGAACAGTCTAAGGCGCAGGGTTTTTTAATCGTGCTGAATGCTTTATGTCCACCGAGACCGAAAGGTGGTTATAAAGTTATTGTCAGTCAGTATAGAGACATGGAAGCATGGATTGATGATTACCTAGAGAAGTCAGAGTCAGTAGATGACGATGTACTTGTCGCTTGGGTTCGATCAAACTATCCGATGTTGAAAGAACTCTACCACCTTGGCGTGGGTAAAGTAAACTACGATTACGATGGCGGAGCTTAGGCTCTGCCGTCGTGGCTTTATGACGATTATCGAATTAATGATAATCACCCTGTATAAATGAAAAGAGGAACACAACAATGTCAGCATTTACTTTGGAAGAAGTCGAAACTATCATCAACGAGTACACCGGCGGTGAAGGCGCACGCGCAATAGCGATCTCTAACTCTGAGCTCCTAGCGCTGGTCAATGATTACGAAATCGTGGATGTCGCAGTCACTCGACCGCTCAGTAATTTGCCGTCGGTTAGCACCGTATACGCCATGAAGCAATATCACAACGATTGGTACATGAAGTTGATCGGTGGCGCTCTAAAATGTCATGACGGCTACGTAGTTAGTTTACAGGAAGGTTCTTTGGTATTAATCGAAGGGCGTGTAAATATGTGGGCGTTTAAACCGCATGTTAACGAAGATGGTAGAATGGTATTACACAAGCTGGATCGTACCGTGGCAGATACTTTGGCGGATAGTGAATATCGTTTCCGTACATTAACAACAAACAATGGCGTCCACTCGGACGTGATCGGTGCAATACAAACATGGTACAACGAACTTAGAGCGGAGATGGTTTAAAATGAAAGCGATGCATAGCGAGTGGGTTAATGAAGTATTGTCAGAATACGTGCCGAGCGATTCAGTATTCAAAATGCCTTTATTGGAAGAAACTATAAAGACCTACGTCGACGGAGAGCACATACGTCAAATCCGAACTACACGTGACATGTCGACCTTACCAGATAAAGCTAAGTTAGAAGCCGTATTTAAGGAAGACAAAATAGCCTACGGGTGTTTACTTGGTTTGGCAGTTCCAGTGACGCGGGGTTGGTTATTATTCATTAATCGCAATTCGATCCTTGAGTTAGATTGCGGAAACCGTCTTCGCTATTTCAAACTCATCGAATTCGATACCGAGCACGGGACGGGTACGGGGTTTGAAGAAATTGCCAAACCAATGCGCACCGCAGCTCCGACCGAGGCTGACTATTGTGAAGGGATGAACTCGGCTTTCGAAGAATTACTACACGCCATTTTAGTTAGTCCACTATGTAGTGACCAAATTAAACTCAACTAGGTAAAAACAAATGGAACGTACATCAAAATCAATTGACGATGACGTATTAAAGGAAGCAGCAAAACAATTTGATAATCTTGTCAAGGCAGGGTTATTAATCGATTTCAACACACTCAACTCAAAACCAAATTGTGAGGATAGTCCGCAATGTCAAAAGCTAAAGAACTAAACACCGAAACAACATTCTTACGTCCAGTATTACATGATGATTTATTTACCGCTTATCGTCCACTGGATTTTAAAACACGCGCATTTATTCCGGTGACTATTAAACGTAGTATTTCAATTCTGTATAAGAAGTCAGTACACGGCCACGCAGAACACTACGCACCGGTGACATATAAGGATACCGTAATCCTAGACGCCATCCATGAACTATTCTCAGGGTCACCAACGCCACTAACAATGAAGACCCTATCGGAAGTTTCTGTGCGTTCGGGCTGGCTGGATAAGTCGCTGAGTAATCTTACCTTTACCCCAATCTCAGATTTATACCATAAATTCGTTGACGATAAACTTGACCGTAAGGGTAACCAAAAACTACGTCAAGTACTCGCTGCAATATCCATGAGTAAACGCGACATGGTTAAATGTTACGAAGTACCCGGCCCTAGCGGCGGATATTTTTGGGAGGTCCCATTCGTCTACCTAGATGAAGACTTCAAAGTCAAAGACACGCAAAACAACTATATAACTGTTGTGCCGAATCTGGAGACGCAAAATGCAAACCCAATCTAACATGCTAGATTCATCACCAAAGTGGATAGATGAAAATTCACCTATTGCTAAGTTGGTCGTTTTTCACTTCGGTCAAAACATTGCTAGTGGGCATGAATGTGTCGTCACCGGCAAAGAGGCTAAGGAGGCCACCGAATCCTTTAACTCGGAGGACGGTATCGAGTTCGGTACCTTCATGATTTGGGGCCTGTTCGTGCCCGTATGGGATATGCGATTCGAGCCCTTGACCGTTACAATAAGTAAGTCGAATGACGAATATGCACCCTCACTATATCGCATCGACGCGGATAACGTTCGATACACGTCAGGTGACCCGTATTGCGTGATGGTTAATCCTAACGGGTGTTTTGAACTGGCGGAACGGCAAAAAGGGTCGGTTAAGGTAATAAGTAAAGATACCCACGGTATAGAAGTATGGAACGCGCTCCTAAGAGCACAGTTCGAAGCTAAAGCTCTAATAAGTAAGAGCGAAGGTAACGGTAATTTGCCGCAACACATTACGTTCAACCCAGCGACTAAGTCTTATTACAAATATAAGGCCGTTCTGAATGAAGGTACATCACCGACGGAGACACCTGAGCCGATTACTTTCATCGACATCGAAATTAATCCGAACTCGAGTAAAATACTGCGTGGTTGGACGCTTGAAGAACTCGAGGCAATCGTTAAACATTTAAAGGAACAAACAAATGAGTGATGCGATAAGACGAGCAGACCAATCCATTGAACAAATAACGTCGTCCCTCAATCGAATCAAAGATTTAAAAGATGGTATGGTCGCCAAAGGTCGAGACCCAAAAACTCAGGGGTACGGAATTGTTTTGCTAGAGGTAAAGGTGCATACGATTCGTCTTGAAGTCATTGCCAAACTAACGGAGGTCTTAACGGCGACCGGTAGTGAAAAAATGGTACGTCAGTTAAAACTACGCATCGACAAACTAACACAATTAGGAAATAAAGAATGAACACATGTGAGCACAAGAAAGAACTGGAAGACTCGTTGATCGTTGAAGGTGACATTTACACACATACGAAATCGGGTAAGGGATATATCGTAATTGATGCAGGTACATTTCGTGATGCGAATACGGGCGAATACTTAATCGGTTATCAGGAAGTGGATGACCCATCTGCCCAAATCTGGATGCATACGGTCGCTAACTTCATGGCAGTCAATGATGATGAGTCGCCTCGCTTTGAATTACTCCAAGCAGGAGCTGATCCAGATGTTTGAACCCAAACTAACGCCAAAACAATACGTTCAACGTAATAATGTAGGCGTGTCTTTAGAACGTAAGAAATTACATGCTTTGGAAATGCGTATGCTGTCAGCGCCTCGACCAGAACGAAGCCGTATTGCTAAATATGCTCGCCATCGACTTAATGTTATCGGCGAACTATATCAGCGTGAGAAAATCTCAGCGATGCTTCTCGATGACCAAGACTACGCGAAGCCATTTAAGATACTTGCATCTGAGCTAGTTCAAATCGCCAAACGTTACAAGCTTCTAGCAGGTAATTAAATGTTTTCCGAAAAATGTCTTAAAGGTCTATTCTATTTATCAGCAGGACTAGCAGCTTATCTATTCGTAGATGCGCTGTTCTTTTAACTAATCGCTAAAGCAATCCCCATCGGTATGAATATATATCGTGGGGATTGTAATGGCCATAGGTGTCTACATTATCTTTTTTCCCAGTGCCAAGTTTTATGTTGGTAGTAGTCACGATATTGCAAAGAGAATCCAGACCCACCGGAATAACCTACTCAAGAATAAGCATGAGAATGAACTAATTCAAAAAGAGTGGGATCAATACCGCGCGTTTGACCTCTACGAATATCACACCAAAGATCGCGAAACAGCCTACAAGTTAGAACAATCCTTTATTGACATTCACATGAAGAATTTATCCATGCTGAATATCGCCGCACAGGCAAAGGGCGGTTACAGAATGCGTAGGCATCCAGATCGTAAAAAGATCGTGGATAAAATCATGATTAAGAAAGTGTCTGCCAACACTTACATGGGGAAAGCACAACCGTTTGAAAAGACGCGGCGCAGAAGACGTCGTCGCAAGAGGAAGAAATACAGATGACCAGAAATGAATTGATTGAAAAGATTGAAGCGTACGTTAAACATAAAGGTTGGAATAAGACGCAGTTTGCAGTAGATGGCGATGCTGCTAAATTCATCCTTGGTGACTGTAAGATGTTTACCCCACCGATCGTGCAACTGTCTCTTTCACAGACCAATTGCCATCGAGTTGGCGATGAGGAATTTATGGGACTTCGTTTCATTGCCACAGTCAACCCAGCAGGGTGGGCAACCGTTCATCCTCTTAGTGAGACAAATCACTTCGTTGTTTCTGCACGACATCGAATAGATAAAAGATTCGGTAAGGAGATAAAGAATGTAACCCAATCAAACTTAAATAAGGAACACAAATGAAAATTAGGAAGAAGATCGCTAATCGAACGATATACAATGGACCAAACGGCGCAATCGATCTCACTGACCAGCAACATATAAATTTAATCGCTGCGGCATTCAAACTACACTCTGGTTACCCAGCCTATTTCTCATCTGCCGAGATCGCCGCCCATTTAAAATACGAAGTTAGACCATTCGATTCAAAACAGCCTTCGATAGAAATTGCGGTTTCGGACTTTAACCCATATGACCGTACCGTCGAGGTTGTACTCAGTGACGAGCTTGCGAAAACCTTGGAAAAGGTTCATTCAAAACCAATCTCTGAAATCGATCTACTTACAGCTTGGCTGATTGGTTCAACGTCCAGCGGGTTCGATATCAAAGTCACCGCATTCTACTTCCAGACACCCAACGAAATAAATACCGGAGACCCCGATGAAACTAAGAATAAAAGCACGCCTTAATCCAAATACTTTAAAGCCCGATTATGCGGACCAAGAAAGTATTTCGCTACAACACCGCCTCATCAAAGTGATGGAGCGCATTAAGGACGGAACACTCTACGGATTTACGACGAAAGAACAAGCCCGTAGCCATGTTCGAAACCTAGCGGCACTGACTTCGGCGGAGTATTCCCTCGAACCACGAGTACCATCTGAACTCGATCGTGTCTTCAAAGTCGTGGCGTACTATCCGCTAGAGAAAGAGTTCGAAATCGAAATCTATAAGTCATTCCCGATAGGTCCGAATACTCGCATTGGTGTTGGTTACCTGTTTAAGAATGGCGAACATCAAAGCGAAGTGATTGACGCTGTCTGTGCATATCCTTTAGAAGTTGAGGTAAAAAATGTCAAAACATAAAAAGATCATCGAAGATTCACACTACGTTGCATTGAACAACACTCTTGTAGAAGCAATGGCTAAGAACCAATTCTTCCAAACGACCGAACTGTTCGTCAACCATGTGCATCAGACGAATGCGCGCGCAGTATTCCACGAAACAATGAAGAATACTGTTTTGTCGATTTGCATGAAACTTCGCCTAGAACATAAGGCGATTTTGGATTTAGTAAACTACCATACTGAACTCATCTGTGGGGATGTGAACCATCAGCACCCGAAGAATGTACACTCGGAACTACTGAAAGCATCGGCAAATACAAGCAACGAACTTCATCGCGTAGGCTTTAACCTCTGCATGCTCACCATCCCAATTGACGGGGAGTTCCCGAAAAAGTTAGTTGACGCTATTGATAGTCAATCACTATATTACTTGACCGACTTAGAACCTAACTTCGTTAAAGTATATTCCGCCTTCTGTACGATGGTCGCTCAGTAGTAACTTACGTTTAATGTGGATGGGTGTTCGTCGCCCATCCACACTGGAGAAAATATGAACATCAACACAATCATTCAGAACACGAAAAAGCGGTTGGAGAGAATACCAATCGAAGAATGCCCGCGTAAAATATTAGCGATGATCTTCGACATACTTTCTGAAGTATACCCTCAAGGACACTTATTCGAATCAGAGATGACCTTTGATTCAAGCGGTCCCATTTATGCAGAATATCCAGAGTTCATCCACGCTGAGATGGCTTGGGGAAAAGCCAACTTAAAATTCGTCGGACTGGACTATCCGATCATTCGCCCTTACCAACACTTCCTCGGAGACATACGACTAAAGACACTCATGGCCAGCAATAAGAAGTTGGACAGTGATGACTTAGCGGCTGGTTCTGGATTCATGGCGGTTAGCGTTAATGTATTGCACAATGTACGCGAGGCGATACTGAATAAGTTAGCGATAGGTGATCTAATCCCGCTTGAGTTCAATTGGATGAACGGTGACCGTACGGTATACCAAAAACTAACTGTTATCGTGGACCTGAAACATGAGCGAATACACGCGGTGACTCATGGTGTTCGTTTAAACTCATTCGGTAGTGCGGAAACCACCAGTACGGTATATGTAGATGGCGAACCATTAACATCACCAGACTTAGGTGAGCGTATGCGAAAAGTAGCAATACACAATACACGCTTAGTCGTTCAGAACTTGCGCCTTAGAATCATGAGCTCTAAAAACCCACTGAATGACTTCGCCTATTTCACTCGCGGCCTGATCAATGCCCAGGGTATCCGAGTCAAGCATATTCCCAACGAGTTCGTTAAGAGTTATCTGGTCAAAGAGCCGTCATCTTTCGATTGGAAGTACGCTAGTGATCGACCAAGGCCGGGTATGTATTACCACAAATGGGTCGTTAAAAATACGACGCATGTGGGGTTATTGACAAACAAAAAGGTGGCTGATGGCGGACTGTGTATTTTATGGTTCTCGTTGATTTATGAGGATAAGGAACACAAGCTTTACTTGTCCAGCGACAACATTGAATGCCGACTATTGAAGTTAATTCCGCTTCGAGAAGTATGCGGTCGCAAATGCGAATTAGGTCATCCAGTTAATAAAGAAGGCTGGGAGACATTTAGAAAGATTATTGATCAATTAACAGACGAGTAGGAGTCAACTGTGAATTTAACTATCGGATATATCAATCGCACCATTTACCAAGAAGACATCGAGAAGTCACCATCAACTCGTATGTCGGCGGGTATTGATATGCGCGCCAATATCCCACGCACCATCGTACTAGACTCACCATACTCGGTTAAAATCCCATTGGGTCTCGGTATGGAAATCCCTGAGGGTTACGCTGGACTACTTGTCCCTCGCTCCGGCACTGGTTCACGTGGTTTTGAATTAGTGAATACGATGGGCGTTATTGATGCTGACTACCGTGGTGAAATCATTGCAATTGCTCGCAATAAACTCCATGGTACTGGTAAGCCATTGACGATTGAACCGGGTGAACGCATTGCACAATTAATCATCGTCCCAGTGATGACACTTGCAATGTTCACTGGGGTCAACCATATTAGTTTCGATGATCTAAAACAAACCGAACGTGGCGCAGGTGGTTTTGGCTCCACGGGTAAAGGAGTGTAAGATGAAACGCTGTTTAAACTTCGTAGGTAAGTTAAGCGATACGGATTTCCGTGAACTTAAAAGCCTAGGTGCTGAATTCAAACATGACCACGACTGGGACACCGCAGTCGGACTAAATGGGTTGATGGAGCGTCTAAACCAATCCCCGCACATCTCCTCAAACGCAACCGATGTGTACGACCCGATCTACGTTGTTCGCCCGAATAGAAACTCGGCACACTATCTCTTAGAGATTCTGGCTGCGTTCCACAAAGGCGAAAAATCAGTGAGTGTCTACTATGACGATCATGCGCCAGACTGCACACCTCAGTTGCGCTCTGACTATGAAAAGTCAATGCAGACACTAAAAGATCAAGGTGTACGCGTATATCGCACAGTCCAAGAAGTTCAAGAAGAATTGAGCCCAAACAACTAGCCCATTGGATTCTGTGCCGCTTGGCACAGAATCCAATTAATTATAGATACGTATTATTTAGATGGTATTAACAAACCTTTCCTCAACCAACCTTTATAATAGGAACAATCCATGAATACACGTAACGAAACCAACCAACCAATCAAGGGCTTCAACGTTGCGACTATTGAAGGGGGCGAAGCACGCGAGAAAATAATCGATATCTTGTCGACCCCAGGGGTTCACGCGTCACTTCGAAAATTAGGCACTTTATTAAGCGACGCGGCAGTAAAAGAACTAATACTACAACTCGACGCCCGTGACCTTGACGACATTTGCGCGGGCGATTATCTTGTCGCATACGTCGAGGGCCACGCTTCAATATATCTATACACTGGCTACCACTTGTATACCATAACTACCGTTTCAGTGAGTGCTGACTCGTTGATTGATGAAATCATATCGATGATAAACACCAAACCCGCAGCCACGATCAATGTCCTGACGTTCGTATTCGATTTCTTATACCCGCTAGATTTCGAATGTGATTTTGAATACGATTTACCGTTCGCGCAACTCATCGACCGCAACGCATTACTTAGAATCCTAACGCATAACGGAGC
>JACCDV010103784.1_pt1 | contig 10425 bp, 10 predicted proteins | sample 7446131 | NCBI WGS metagenome assembly JACCDV01 (sample SAMN15323448, study PRJNA562643) | freshwater metagenome | isolation source: river surface water | place: USA:Blue River Watershed | collected 2017-08-17
ATTTTTTTCCTTGAGTTCTTCGATTAGACCTAATAAAGCTATCAATCCTCCTCCAAGTCCTAATCCGTGGTGAATTATAAGTATTTTTTTCAATTTCAATGATAATTAAAAACCCAGATTTATTAATTTATACAACTTGTAAAACATTATTTCCAATTACGATTATTGTACATAAATTCCCAATAACTTAATTCCTCTCTATTTTTAGAAAACCTACTTACAACCAGACGAGTTAAAATTGTTAAATATTCAACTAATTGTATAATTTTACAATAAAAAGCAGAGTAAGAAACTCTGTAAAAAGTTCTTAAACCCTCCAACTTTCGTTTCTGTCTATCTTCTGAAAACTGAAAACTCTTCCCATCCAAATGGGTTATTTTAGCGTGAGGCAAATTAAAAATCTTATACCCACTTTTACTTATCCTGAAACACCATTCATCTTCTTCAGCGTACATAAAAAAACGAGCATCAAACATCCCTGTTTTAGTTATAACTTCTTTTTTAATCATCATAGCTGCTCCCACCACTCTCGAAACCTTCTTGGGAACTTCAGTATAATTAAAAACTTCTCTATTATACAAAAATAGCAAATGAAATAAATTACTTAACTCATAACCTATCGAGGGAAAATAATGGCAAAAACAAGGTTGTGCTGAGCCATCTTCATTATAAAGATTTGCACCAACAACACCAACTCCTTCATTTTGAACTAAATAATTAGAAAGTTTTTTAACAGCATTATTTTGTAATATAGTGTCAGGATTCAACAAAAAGATATTTCTCCCTTTTGCTATTTTCATTCCTTCATTATTTGCCCGACCAAAACCAATATTTTCAGGTAAAGCTAAATATTTAACTTTGTCACCAAACCTATCCGATAATAGTGTTTGTGAATTATCTACTGATGCATTATCAACAACTATAATTTCAAATTCTATATCCAATGTTTTCTCCAAAACACTAACTATGGCATCCATTAGTAGTGATACAGTATTATAATTTACAAATATTATTGAAACATCCATTATCAAATTATTTTTATTATTTTGGCGGGGTTTCCTGCAGCTACACAATTTTTTGGAATAGATTTCGTAACAACAGAGTTAGCCCCAACAATACTGTTTTCTCCTACAGTTACGCCAGGCAAAATTACAACTCCTTCTCCTAACCACACATTGTCTTCTATTATTACGGGACCCTTGCTATAAAGCTTTCTTTTTGATGGGGGCAGTAGTAAATCTTCTACTGAAGTATTGCCATGAGAATGATCGCTTATATATACTTTACTTGCTAGCAATACGTTGTTTCCTATTTCTATTTTATTTATAGCGCCTATATGGCAATCTTTTTGAATGGAAACATTATCACCAATTATTATTGATGGGTTAAAATTTTCTCCCAAAAAATTATCTATTGCATCTAATCTTAAACGTTGGTCACAGCTAAAATTATTCCCTATAATTATGTATTTTCCTCCAACTAAATAAATTGGATGGGATATTCCTGAACTTTTGCCAAATTGTTCAAAATCACCCATGATCCAATAAGTATAAAATGCGTTTAAAATTGAATACAATTTACTGGCTACTTTGGGAGGATAAAAAAACGAGAATAACTTTACAATAGTCTTTATCATTTTAAATTTGACTTTATTTTACGTATATTAAATAAAACAAGCATGGCATAAAAGTATGGTGCGTACCAAAAATTTTTAAATAAAATGCCATAAACGCCCTTTTGATCAAAACCATAACTAGATTTATCTGTAATTCTCAATGTAAGAAGCCACGGATAAACAAAGTATTTACACAACCTAAACTTTTCTAACTGAAAGCTCATTAAGGGCATTTTTTCTTGTTTTAGCAAAAACAAATATTTTTTAATAAATGTATCAAAAATATTATAGCCACCTTTTTTATTAGGTGTAATTACATCAACAAAATCTTCAAAGTAGATTATTGTTTTTTTATTATTTTCTACAATTCTATACGACCAACCTACCTGTACAAATTGTAATTCGGCATACCTGTCTTTATCTTTTATATTGTCAAAATCCTTTTTCCAAACACCAAAATTCGCTATCCAAGTTGGATAAAAACTAACTGTTTTGAGTAAACTTTTTTTCCCAATTAATTCTTTTTTACAATTTGAATTTAAGAACATATTCATATAAAAAAACAAATTGCAATCATAGTTTAAATGTTTTTCTATACGATTAAGCATTTTTGTTAATGCGCCCACCTTAAATGAGAGGGTATCGTTAAAAAGCCTAATATATTTTCCGGTGGCATAACCTAGGACAATAGAAAAATTACAATCTCTTACATTTTCATTGTTTTTATAATAACGTACTAAAGGATATTTAGCTACAACCTCTTTAGTATTATCTGTAGAACAATTATCAGAAATAATTACTTCAATTAAATTTTCATCAAATTCAGGATTGGAAAAAAGTTTAGCTAAACTTTGGTCTAATGTTTCTGCCCTGTTGTATGTTGGTATACAAATAGAAAGTAATTTATTCATTATGCCATTCTTTTTTCTTGTTGATAAAAATAAAATAAGTCCAAATAAAACTTAAAACTGTGATTGTCATGTAACCTAAAGTCATGACTAAAACTCCAAAATTGTGCCCTAAAACTATTGTTGAAACACAACATAAACAACCAACAACTAAACTTTGCAGCAGCATTGGTTCTTTTTTATGACACCTTAAATAAGTTGCCCATGCTGCAATAACGTGATTGAGCAAAATGGGCAACATCATAAAAAGCATTGGTAAATAAGGTAAAAACCTATTGCCAAAATTTTTATTTCCTATTTTAAGGTCAAAATAACGCATTAAAAAAAACAATATAAATAACACCAAAAGCCCTAATAAATTTAATAGTGTAGATTGTATCAGTATTTTATTAAACAAAGTATCTAACTGTTTATATTCTTTTTTGGCAATTAAAGCCGAAAAAGTGGGTACTTTGGTATTTATCCAACTTAAAGTAAGCATTAAAATGGCATTTAATACGGCCAATGTCATGCCCATTTGGCCTGCAACTACCGCACCTTCTGTTGCAAAAAGCACTGGGTTAAACAACTGAAAAATAAAATAGCCGCTAACCCAACTTAATGCTATTTTCCATTGGAAAGGAAAAATCTCCTTTTTATAATTTACTTGCCATTTGTCTATTTTATTCCAGATAAAAATAATTACTTTTCTATTGTCGGCCATTGCAAGCCAAAAAATAACAATTAAAAAGGCAAGTATTGCTGCCAATGGGCTAGAAAATAATTTAAAATCTAACGTAAAAAATAACAGAATTAAGGTAAGTTGAATTATTTGCTGTATTAATCTAATTTTTGCAACCTCTTTTACTTTACCCAAACCCTCAAAAAAAGCCAATATTGGAGAAACCATTAAAGATAATGAAGTGCTTACTGAAAGAATAACCCATGGTTTTTGCCACTCGACTACATTGTCGTTTTTAACATACTTGTTAAAAAAAATATAGCCTACAATTAAAAGCCCAACAAACAACAAGAGGCCGATGACACTAAACCATTTGATTGCAAATCTTAAAAGAGAAGAAAGACGCGAGCCAGACTCTACAGAGCCAGTAAAGCATGATTTATCTTTCCAAATTAAATGTGCATTTTCATGTGCAACAAATTGAGTTATGATATTTGATAAACCCAGTTCAAAAAAGATTTGAATAGCCAATATGCTGCCAAAAGTGTAATAATAACCTTGCTCTACAGGGGTTAAATGTTTGGCCACAAAAAGTAAGGTAATCATACCACCGCCAGCTTGTAATATCCTCGAGAATATTGTATAAGCTATAGCTTTATCAACTCCTATTGTGTTTAATAGTTTTTTTGTTAAATCTAGCACCTTATGAATTTAAATATTCTCTAATCACGTTAGCTATATAATCATAATGACTTTCGTTTAAGCCCGGCCAAACGCCCAACCAAAACGATTGATTCATAATCGTATCTGTATTAGCTAAATCCCCAACCACTCGGTGTTCAATGTTGGCATAAGCAGGTTGTCTCAAAATATTACCCCCGAATAATAGACGGGTTCCAATTTTATTTTTCTCTAAATGTTGTACTAGCATGTGTCTGTCATTGGCATCTCCATCACGTAATGTCAAAAGAAAACCAAACCAAGATGGCTCGGCATGTTTTGTAATTTCTGGAAGAATAAAAACATCTTCAAACTCTTTCATTTTAGAATATAAAATATCGAAATTTTCTCGACGTTTTTGTACAAAAGCATCAATTTTACTAATTTGAGAAACCCCAAAAGCCGCTTGCATATCAGTCACTTTCAAATTAAATCCAATGTGAGAATAGGTATATTTATGATCGTAACCATATGGTAACGTCCCTAATTGTTGACCAAAACGACATCCACAAGTATCATCTTTACCTGGCTCACAATAACAATCACGTCCCCAATCACGGAAACTTTCAGCTATTTTAGCTAGAATTGGATTGTTAATTAAAACCGCTCCACCTTCACCCATAGTGATATGATGTGCTGGGTAGAATGAAAAAGTAGATATATCACCAAAAGTTCCCGTTTTTTGACCTTTGTAAGTAGCACCTAATGAATCACAATCATCTTCCACTACCCAAAGATTATATTTTTTAGCCACACGCATCACCTCATCCAAATCGAAAGGATTTCCTAATGAGTGTGCAATCATAATGGCTTTTGTCTTTGGACTCACTGCAGCTTCTAACATATCTGCTTTTACATTGTGTGTGGCAATATCCACATCTATGAATACTGGAATAGCACCAAATTGAATAATTGGATTCACTGTAGTTGGGAAACCTGCAGCTACCGTAATTACTTCATCACCCGGTTTTATCGCTCTATCACCTAATTTTGGAGAAGTTAAGGCATAAAAAGCGACCAAATTAGCAGAAGAACCGGAATTGACTAATAATGCTTTATGCGCTCCAAAATATTGAGCAAAATCATATTCAAATTTATTGGCAAAATGTCCTGTGGTCAATTAATTATTTAAAGTGGCATTTATCTTTATCAAAATATCTTCTTCGTCTAATACTTTCCCTGTAACTGGTATGTAATTTTCTCCTGCAATTATAGTTTGAGTCGTCTTCTTTTTTGCTATTTCTCTTAAACTAGTAAGAAGTGTTGTGTCTTTTAAATTTTGTAACATATATAAAATTATTATTAAGTAGAATTTATAAAATAGTTTAAGTAGCTTCCATAGCAATTGGTTTTGCAAATGGTTCCATTTCTGTAATTGGTCTGCCAAATGCGATTTTAGGATAGGTATTTGTATGAGGATCTATCATCACTTGCAATAATTGAGGTTTAAATGTATTGTCATCTGACCATAACCATTCTATTGCTTCCAACATATCTTCTGCTTTATCAATTGATTTAGATTCTATACCATATGCACTAGCGACTTTTGCAAAATCGGGTGCAGTATATCCCCAATAAGTAGATTGGTAACGAGATTCAAAATAACTATCCTGAAATTGTCGAATCATTCCTAAAGTATTATTATTCAAAACGATTACTTTCACTGGAAGATTATTTCTTACAATTGTCTGTAATTCTTGAATATTTATCTGCATACATCCATCACCCACCAAAACAACTATTGGTTGTTTATCAAGTGCTATACAAGCTCCAATTCCAGCAGGCAAAGAAAACCCCATTGCCCCCATTCCTCCAGAAGTTAGAAAATGTTGTTCTTTATTCAATTCTAATGATTGTGCTGCCCACATTTGATGACTTCCAACATCCGCTAAGTAGGCTTTGGTTTGTTTAGAATTTTTAGACAACAAATGCATAAATACATTTGGATTTATTCCTTCAGGTTGTAATTCATTAATATCAGGCCATTTTTGTTTTAATTCAGATATAGAAGAAAGCCAATCTGTAGATGATACAAATTTTTTATTTTCTGTCACACTACTAAACTGCTCAAAAAAATCTGCTAAATCACTTTCAATAGCTATACACCCCTTAACTCTATTATTGATTTCATCTAATTCACAGTCAATATGGTAAATTTTTCTGTTTTCAATAAACTTTGTATCTGCACCAGTTTGTCTAATATCTAATCTTGCACCAAGTACAATTAATAAATCACATTCTCCAAATGCTATATTAGCCCATCTATTACCATAACTACCAATAAAACCTACTCTGTTTTTATCGTCAAACGAAATGGTATCTAATCCTAATAAACTTGTAATAACTGGGATTTTTGTTTTATTTATAAATTCATTAAATAATTCTTGAGATCCACTCGCTTTAATTCCTCTCCCTGATAAAACTAAAGGTTTTTTTGCTTTTAGTATTTCATTTGATAAACTTTCTAAAATAGTAGAATCTATATGTTTTACAATACGTTTATCTGGAATAATATTGATAACTTCAATCTGTGTGCGTTGAACGTCCATTGGTATATCAATTAATACAGGTCCTGGTCGTCCTTCTAATGCAATAGTGTAAGCTTTTTCTAAAATTAAAGGAATCTCATTAGGGTCATTAACCTGTACGCAATATTTGGTAATTGGCTTAGCCATAGTAATAATATCCGTTTCTTGAAACCCTAATTGTCTCAAACCACTATCTCCTTTTAATTCATGTCTATTTACTTGACCTGTTATAAAAATAGCTGGAGTAGAATCAAAATAACAACTTCCAATTCCCGTAAGTAGATTTGTAGCTCCAGGTCCACTTGTTGCTAATGCTATTCCTGGTAAACCAGAAATCCTTGCGAAACCTTCAGCAGCAAACGCTGCACTTTGTTCATGGTGCATAGTAACTATATTAACCTTAGTTTTTTGATTTAATGAATCTAAAATATGAGTTATCATACCTCCAGATAATTCAAAAACGCTTGAAATTCCTTTTTTTTCTATAAATTCTGCAATAAAATCCGATACTTTCATGTTCTTGATTATTTATTGTAATATTCTATAGTATTTTCAATTGCAATAGAAAAATCAGTAAACTCAAGTTTACCTATTTGACTGTTTAACTTATTTATTGATCCTTGCATGTGCATTGATTGATTATCTCTATACTTTAAAGCTCCAAAATTTAATTGAAATTTAGGGTTTATCCTATCTCTAACCTCCTCAACTATTGAACGAATTGACCTTACTATATCTGATGACACATTATAAATTCCTGATTTGATTTCAAGCGCAACTATTTTATCAATTATTAAGGCGAAATCTTTGACATAAAGATAAGCATACTTTTGCTCTCCTAGAGTAAAATCCATTTCACTTTCAGTCTTAATCTTTTCTATTAAAGATGGTAACAACCAATTCTCATCCTCTTTTTCACCGAATAATGAAAATAAACGTAACCATATCCAATTTATATTATTATTTTTTGAAAATGTTTTTAAAATTTCCAAACAAGCCAATTTAACACTTCCGTAAGCATTTAAAGCTTCACTTTGTTCAACTTCAGATACTACACCATTAATGTTCCCATATTCAGCTTGAGAACCTAAAAAAATAAACTTTTTAATAGCTGTGTTTTTTGCAACTTGCAATAACTCTATTAATAATTGTATGTTTTTTGCTTGTATTGACCAATCATCTCTCTCAATCGACTCAACTCCTATCCAAGCTCCATGTATTATTGTATCTATAAAATAGTTCGTTAGTTCTTTAATATAATCATTCTCTCCATCAATATCTATCCAAATCACTTTATCTTTATATTCTTCACATCTGCTAACATTTGAATTTTTTCTTTTTAAACCAATAACATTATAATTATTAATTAAATTTTCAGCAATATGCGAACCTAAAAAACCTGTTATTCCAGTTATTAATATATATTTTTTAGTCATTTAAAAAACTCAAAATTTGATGGTTTGTAAAATCATTCACTTTAAGAGTGTCTACTTTAAAACTTTTATACCAATCTAAAGTAAACTTTATTGTTTCGTTGGCTTTCATTTTAGGCATCCAATTCAACTCGGATTTTACTTTACTAATATCTAATTTTAATAAACCTGCTTCGTGAGGCTGGTTTGCTTCTTGCTCAATTTGATACTCTCCAGAGCCCCAAGCTGCAATAGATAATTGTAACATTTCCTCCACTGACAAAGCATCTTCTGCTTGTGGTCCAAAATTATAGGCTTGCGCAAAATCAATAGGTTGTTTTTCTAAATACATTCCTAAACTCAAATAGCCTACAACAGGTTCTAAAACATGTTGCCAAGGTCGCACAGCATTAGGATTTCGAATTACGACTGGCTTATTCGCCATCAAAGAGCGAACAATATCCGGTATTAATCGGTCTTTAGACCAATCACCTCCTCCAATTACATTACCTGCTCGAGCTACGGCAATTCCCTTTAAATGTTTATTGTATTCTTTAGTATTAAAAAAGGAATTACGATAGGAATCAATTAGTAATTCAGCACAGGCTTTACTAGCACTGTAAGGATCATACCCTCCTAATCGATCGTTCTCGCGATAGGGATATATCCATTCATTATTGTGGTATACTTTATCCGTAGTAATTAAAACAACTGTACACTTTTTTTGTACTAATTTTACCCCATCCAAAACATTTGCCGTTCCAATTACATTCACTTCAAAAGTTTCAGCAGGTATTTCATAAGACAACCTTACTAAAGGCTGCGCTGCTAAATGAAAAATAAAATCAGGTTGAAAAGCAACTATTTCTGATTCCAATCTTTTCTTATCTCTCAAATCTGCAATAACCGACTGACACAACTTTTCACCCTCAATCAGATGAAATAAATCATTCTTAGTATGGGGTTCCAAGGCATAGCCTTTGATTTCTGCTCCTAATAAAGACAAGGTCTTCAACATCCAAGCTCCTTTAAAACCGGTATGTCCTGTTAAGAAAACTTTCTTTCCTTTATAGGTGTTTTCTAATTGTTGAAAGTTTACCATGTCTTCCATTGTGCTTTGCCTGAGTTCCACATTTCTTCTAATTCAATACGGTCTCTCAATGCATCCATACATTTCCAAAAACCGTGATGTTTGTATGCCGCCAATTGATTGTCTGCTGCAATAGCCCCTAAAGGGCCTTTTTCCCATTGTACATCCTCTACATCTTCTGAAAGATAATTAAATATCCCTGGTTCTAAAACAAAAAAACCACCATTTATCCACATCCCATCACCTGCTGGCTTTTCAACAAAAGTACCTACTTCTCCCGCTGGATTAATTTCTAAATTTCCGAAACGCCCTGGAATTTGAACACTCGTCAAAGTAGCCAAACGCCCATGAGATTGATGAAATGCTAACAATTCTTTAAAATTCACATTAGCTACACCATCTCCATAGGTCAACATAAAGGTTTCATCTTTTACGTATTGTTGAATTCGTTTCAAACGACCCGCCGTATTGGTATGCAATCCGGTATCAATTAAAGTAACCTTAAATGACTCTGTTTCTGAGTAATGCACTTTAATATTGTTATTGGCTAATTCAATTGTTACATCTGAATTATGCAGATAGTAATTGTAAAAATATTCTTTGATATAAGTAGCTTTATACCCTAAACAAATAACAAACTCATTGTATCCATAGTGTTCGTACATTTTTAAAATGTGCCACAAAATCGGCTTTCCTCCTATTTCTACCATAGGTTTGGGTCTAGCTTCGGTCTCCTCCATTAAACGGGTACCAAAACCACCTGCAAAAATTACTACTTTCATATTGTAAATTTATATTTCAATTGTAATATTGTCCGTTAAGGGAAAGCTACAACACAACAAAAATTCATGGTTTAGTAAATCTTCCCTTTGCTCTGTTAATCCTATCATTTTTAATTCTCCAGTTTTCAATACTCCTTTACACGAACTACAATTGCCTGTTTGACAAGAGTAAGGCAATTCAATCCCAGTATCTAATGCACTCTCCAGAATTGATTTCCCTTTTTGAATAAATAACTCTATCTTCTCGTTATTAAAATGTAACTGAATAGTCCTGTCATCTAATTGTTTCAATTCTTCTGCATCAATATGCAATTCAAAATCTTCACTAAAAATATTTTTGGGTTTTACTTTATTTAAGTATAAAGTATTTTTTAAATTTTCTTTTAATTCTAATGGTCCACAAATGTAATGCATACTTTTTTGAATCACTTCTAAATTGAAACGATCTAAAACTATTTCAGGTTGAATTCGGCCTCTTATTGTTCCATAGTTTTCTTCTAAATTAGTATGGAAATACCATACTCTAAAACGACTTTGATACTGGATTTCCATATCCTGTAATTGGTTCCAGAATATAGTTGATTCCTTAGTTTTATTGCCATAAATAAGGTTAATATTTATTTCTGGCGCGGAATTTAAAATAGATTTTATCATAGAAAACAAAGGAGTTATTCCACTTCCTACTCCCCAGAAAAAAAGTGCATCAGTA